>Ga0208980_10001134_pt1 | contig 15948 bp, 39 predicted proteins | sample WetSurMetagenome_3_FD_187993 | JGI IMG/M metagenome (GOLD analysis project Ga0208980, IMG submission 187993) | Wetland microbial communities from Twitchell Island in the Sacramento Delta, sample from surface sediment Aug2011 Site A1 Bulk (version 2) | ecosystem: Environmental > Aquatic > Marine... | reverse complement strand
ATATGGAAAATCAGAGGAAGTTCTTTTTCCAAAATGCCCACTCCCTCTCGCCCCCAAGCACACGGACAACGATTGCCCATGCCCAAGAGGATTAGAGGGTTGTATAGATTGTCGTAGAGAATTAAAAAACAGGCTTGAGGCCCGAATCAAGGAATTGGTAGAACAAATCGAAATCGCCAACGAAGCAGTAACTTGTCAGCAAGACCAAGTAAAGAGACTACGGGACAGAATCAAGGAATTGGAGAATCGCTTACAGATAATACTTGATGCTCAAACAGATGATAGTGAAACTACAAATGGTATGTTACAGCGTCAGGTATTGCGTCAGTATAAGATAATCGAAGAATGTCAAGCCCGAATCAAGGAATTGGAAAATACTCTTGAGAATCATGGCCCCGAAGGTCATAATGTTACCAATCTTCAATTTGCAAATGCCGTAGCACAATGGGAACAAGAGCAGATTGAAGTTGTAAGTGAAAATCGGCAATTGAAAGTCCGAATCAAGGAATTGGAGGATGATAAATGATTAATGTTGATGTGTTGAACAAAGCATTGGAAGCATATCAAATGCTCAATGAAGATGAAGAAATGGAATTTAATCGGATATTGGGATTAGAATATGATATTTTCGGGGAAAGAATAAGAGAATCACAATCTGAACGGAGAAAGGATAAATGACCGAAAAACGCATAGCCATTGTGAGATTGGAATCCGCAGAGGAATGTCCATTCAATTATTATTTCGATTGGCCCGATACAATCAGCTTACCTGAGAACATTAGAATGTATGGATATTATTGTAGCAAGAGTGAAAAACCATGTCAAGAGAAGAAATGGGCATTTCCCGAACATTGCCCACTTAACTCAGAAACCAAATCCAGATATTGTGAAGTATGTGGAACGGAACATCATCCTATTCCTCCGTTGAAAAGCGAATGTCATCCTGGAAAGGGAACTGTCTCATATGAGGAATGGTTGATAATAGAGGCTAATCAATGAGTGTGGTTATAAGGTGTCGAGTTTGCGACAAAGCCGTTGGATGGATGGATACTCCCTGTTTATTCTCTGAAATATATATTCATTGTTATGGAGATATGACCGTTATTGATGCAGATATTGTTCAAGATGATACTGGAATATGGTTCTGTCATCCAGATTGTAGAAAGGAAGGAGATGTAAAAAGAGCAGAACCACTTAAACTACACATGACCGGAAGCTGGTCAGATATCAAATATAAGAATAAACCTAAATTGCCTAAGAAACTAGAGAAGGGTTGGATATGACCGATGAACGAATGTTGAGAATAGAAGTTCCCAAAAACTGCAAGAGAAGCGGGATTGCCTGGAGATTCGATAATGTAGTGGAACTTGGAGAGAACTGTGCATTGTTAGAAGAACTGGAACCCGCGCCGCCCAAAGATTGGTTCCCCGCTTGCTGGCATGAGGATAAACATGGGAACTGTGGAGGAGATTTCTGGTTCGAGGAGAAGGGAGCGGTGGTCATAGATGATGATTTGACCGCAAATATGGTAATACCTCATTGGAAAAAGGAATGTGAAGTCTGTATATATCGTAAACCGAAGGTGAAACAATGAATGAATATTGTGTATATTGTGGGAGTATCGTCTTCGATGAAGACAGGAATTGCAAATCATGCGGTGCGCCCAGGACCAAACATAATATAGAGATAAATATAGATATGAACGATGATTATCTGAAATTCCCGAGAGATTATTTCAATAATCTGGTGGAAGGAAAGACATTCACTATTCAATATGATGAATTAGGATTTATATGAGGATGATATGCTATGAATAAAATTCGTCGCCCACATCCGGAGATACATCTAGATAAGACCCGAAGCATATTTGATGTCGGTAGAGGACAATTCGCCGGAATCTATACCGTTGGAGGCGGAGCTAATAATATCCATATCGCCGCAATGCCAGAGAAGTTCGTAGTAGCAACATTGATTCATGAAATAACCCATTGGGCGCAATTCATGTATTTAAATGATGAAGAAATAAAGAATGTAAAATACGAAACATCATATAGTTCCTCGTTCAAATCGTGGGAAGAGTTGGATGTGATGGAAAAACACGCTCATATGGTGCAGGACGATTGGGAAAAGAGCGACCATGACTTCAGGAACGAGGGCATATTCATGATATATTCTACCAAACCACAGTGACACTACCGAAAAGAATACTTATATTATATGGAAGAGGTGAATCAATGCCTAAACAATGCCCCATATTACGCGCCGGTGCTATCGCACATTATGGAACAAAAGTCCTCAATCTATGGGAGGCTATGCAACTCGGGGAATGCAATGAGATTCATTGCGCCATGTGGGATTTCAAGCATCAGAAGTGCGGCGTAGGACATTTCATGAGACTGGATGATTGATTCATCCCATTTTAAGATTCAATCAGACGAAAGTGTCCTTGATTTTCTACCAAATGTTTTATAAGCTCATCAGTTTGGACCGCATCCAAAGTGATTACTATAGTGTCCTTCAATCCATCATTCTCGGGCTGGTCGTAATCAACGAACAACTGTATGTATCTTCCCATATGCAAATCCTTGGATGCCACCGCAATCTCACAATTCGAGGCGTAGACGGTCTTGGTGATAGATGTCATATTATTAACTCCTGTTAAGGTACATTGGATATGTGCTAGATACTGTCAAACATCCCCCACCGGTATAGAGATTCAGATTACGAGCTATGGTGTTCCAAATGAATATCACATCTTGCTCTGACATCCTTATGATGAACTCCTCGTCATCTTTATTGAACAGATGCATTATCACCATATTCCTCGGTACGGGTTCACTGGTGTATATCTTCTCCGTGGTGTCCACTGTCTCAATCGTCACTCGCCTTACATCATCTATATCCATCGACTTCTCTTTAGATGCCATATATAAAACTATGCGCCACTAAGTATATAAAGATTGCCGATAATCGAAAAGAATTAATACTCGTTCATTCATATCAAATAATATGAAATGTTATCTATGCAATAGAAGATTATGGAAGGGTATCGTATATAACAAACAATTGGTGCATAAGAGATGTGTTAAAAGTAACACTCGCGTTTGCCCATCCTGTGGAGAGAAACTTAATATCGATGCTGAGATATTTCCCGAAGGCTGGCCGGAGCATTACGAAACCGTACATTTCTGCAACCCTATACGAAGGAGCCGTGGTTGGCACTCCATGCTCAAAGAATGCCCGAACTGTGGCCGCATAAAAGAGATACCTAACGATTTATATGAAAGATGGGGAGTGGAGATGTGCAATGAATGTTTTAGTAAATGGTATTCCGAGAAATATCAAAATGAACGCACTGTCCGCAAACTACACATATCGGAAAAGAATTAAATACTACCTAGAACATATTCATTACTATGCCTAAGAAAGTCACAACGAAGAAACCAAAGAAAGTCCCGAAACCGAAAGCCAAATCGCCCCCAAAGAAAGAGCCGCCCGGATTCAACGAGACAATGCAAGATAATGTACTGCTCAATACTCTGTTGCTCATAGTAAGACAAGCACTTGAATTCGAAAGCTATCCTGAGATACTTTATTGGCCGATGTCGCAATCAGTAGAGATGTTATTCATGGAAGATAGATTGGATGACGTACAGATGGAAAGATTCTCCATATTATGCGGTTATCCGAAGGATTATCCTCTGAACGGGAACCCGATGTATCGTATCAGTGTATATGATGAGATATTCGACCACAAGACGCAAGAAATGAAGAAAGCTGACGGATTAGCCATATCCATAAACATCGATTTCACCGAAGAGGATTGGCAGAGAATGGTCGCCGCTAAGAGAGGAGATATCATAAAATTCGAGAAGAAGGAATGAACATGCCCGAACCTAAGAATCCGATGAGAACATGCAGACAATGTGTAAGATTGAGGAAAGAGATAGAGAGCAGAGACAAGTTGATAAAAACACTGCATAAGAACACCGGTGAATATCTAGACCATCTGACCGAAGAATTGAATTGGGTGAATGAGATGATATCCGAAGAGAAGCAATTGAAGCCACGATGTTTCGGAATCATGCTGGAAACAAGTTCTGATATATGCAAGAATTGTTTGGTATCCAGACCGTGTTGGGAAAGATTAAACGAGAAGTGATTGATATGACAAGAATGTATTTCGCCTGTGCGAATTGCAAGAAACCAATCGAAGGAATCTATGTACAAACACCCATAACCATAGAGAAGCAATGGAACGGATTGACGCTCTGTAAGGAGTGTGGTTGGGGTGAGAGCGAAGATGGTCGCCCGGAAACAATAGGACATGCTCATATAGAATACATGATATTCAGAGGAAAAGCGAAGTGATAATATGAAATGTGAACATCCTAAAACAAGATTGGAAGTAGAATTGAATATGAAAGTATTGGATTTCAAGAAATGTGATTCGGAAAATTGGTACATGTGTTATTGCCCAAAATGCAACCATTTCAGAAACTTTCATTTCTTTTCAGATGGAGATATGTGGGAAGAGAAACTGGACCAAGGAATGGAAAGAAAAATGAGAACTATATTTAAAGGAAGATTATGATATTCAGAGGCAATATATGAAGATGTATGCAGTAGATATGTGGAGACAATCATACGGAACAGATACAATCATAACCATGGCGAACAACAAAGAGGAAGCTCTGGAGAAGTTCATAAAGAACGGTCACACTCATCTGCAACACCGTTCACAACGAAGAAAGATAAAATTGAATGATTTATTCGAATATAATGAGGATGAGATAATTCGAATAGAATATATAGAGTGATGTTAATATGCCTGAAGTAAAATGCGACAATAATTTCTGCCGCCACAATGTCAAGGGAAAGTGCGAAAAGACGACTATTCGTATGATTCACATCTATGGCCCGGAAAGAAGCACAGTGATATGTAAAGATACCACAGCAGTATAGGAACATGAGGTCAAAAAGCTGAAATGAGGATGTAATATGAAAGAGATTGTCATTCAACGTGAAACGTTCCTAATTCAATGTCCGGGATGTGGAGAGCCGAAAATGAGGGGGAGAATAAAAACATGGGTATCGGGATTGATAAGAATAAAATGTGTTTGCGGATACACTATGGAAATAAGCGTGAATAGAGGATAATGATTATATGAATATAGAAGAGATAAAGAAGAACCAAGAAGAGAAAGAAGCTACTTGGGTAGAATGTTACGATTTCGACAAAATTTATATTATGTGGGAACCGACTTCCTATGAGGATATTACCAATGGCATACACAGCTATGTGAATTGTCTGCTATTGATAGATTTAGATAAATATAAAATCCCGGTGACATTGGATACAACTCTCACTACAGCACAGCTAGAAAAAGAAAGTCTGAGAAGACTTAAGCAGAAATTGCTTAGATTCGTTGATACAATAGATACCGAACTAAGGAAGGGTGAATGAAACAATGAAAGTCCTTCCAACAGAATACCCTGATATAATCAAAGGCGGATTCATAAGCGGATACAATTCCACCGACAACATCATCAATCTCCGCAATCCTCCCTCTCCAGCATTGAATGATGAGGGAAAAGAATTTCTTATAATATCTTCATTGATACATGAGACAGCTCATTGGGCGCAACAGATGTACTTAGATGCAGAGGAGATGAAGACAGTCAACTCATACTATTACAAGAAACTCCGAGAATATGAGGATGATTTGACCGGATTGGCCATAGAATTTCATTATACCCATATATTAGAACGCCATGCAGAGAATATAGAAAAACAATGGCGTGAAGAATACTTTGTAGAGAAAGGAGAATGAGAATAATGACAGAAGAGATTCAACATCGGAGAAGACAATGGGAATGCTATTCTTGTAAAGATAGAAGATGCATAATGGCAATCGATGCAGATACACAAAATGATATACTTCCTTCTCCACCATACATCAGGTATCAGATATGCATGTACGAACTAACTCCGGATAAGTTGAAAAAGTCGCCGCATTGGAAAGAAATAGAAATAGACTATATACTCAGACTATATTAAATCTCAATCTTCCTAGTGGTCTTGATGCTATAAACACCTTTCTTCTGATTGTTCAACAACCATTCCAATGCGTCGAACTCATCATGGAAGCCATCATGCACCATCACATCATCTTTGAAAATCTCTATCTTGCTAACTTCCTTCATCTTCATTCTTCTCCTTAAGCATATCATATGAATACTATATGTATACGATTAAGGGAAGTATGATATACAGTCCCTTTTTCTATAGAATCATACTCCCTGCGTATGGCGTTAGGGGAAGTACGGCAGGAGTCCCTTTTTCTATAAAACATGAAGATACCCCATATAGGGTATTAAGGGAAGTATTCTATATGAAATCGTGCTATTTTATGTAAAATCGTGTATGGTGGTGTCCAACGAAAAAGGGCGCACCCCTCCCTCTCTCCGCTCGATATGGGTTCCCTTTTTTCACCCAACAATACTCGTATATATACCTTGCGATGCTCTAAAACAAAAAAATATAAATAGGAAAGGGTTTAGCTCTTAAGGTTCTTCTTAGCCTTGCGCTCTTTCTCTGCGTCCTCGATTGCCTGGGCGATTTTCTCCCCCTCTGCCGTCATCTCGGACCAGTTACCCATTAGGATTTTGTTGCATCTCTTGATATTGTCCCTCTGGGTGTCCAGCTTCTCGGCTCCGTCATCATCGTGGGAATACATCCCGTTTGCCGCATTGTAGACTTGCCAGCCGTCTATCTCTAGGCTTGGCGTTACGATGCCATCCAATATCTTGTTTGTGTGCCTCTGCCCGAATCCCGCCCCATAAAGGAGCTTCTTAACGTCCTTAACCTTTATGACTTGGGACTTAGCCTTTTCGATTATTGGGCCGAGGCTTGACGGAGCATCTAGGATACGGTCCAGGAATCCGGACCACTTGCCAACCGCTTCCTCCATCGTCATAACGTGGATGGCTTCCCAAGAGAATTGGGGAAACAATCCTATCATGCCGTTGGTACAGGCCAGCTTTACTGCATCCAACTCGCCACTCATGGCTAACTCCGAGTTATAGGAGTTCTTTAGGGTGATAATGTACGCGAATGCTTCTCCCTTCACCTTTGGGTAGTATGCCGGGTTATTGATTGAAATCTGGGCTAACATCCGGCCATCATACTCTCTGATTGACCCCTGGAAATTCTCGAATCCGGAATCAACCAAAGCCTGAGCGAAGGGCGCGATTACCTCCCAATTCTGAACCACCTTATAACGCTTTGTCGGGTAACAGTAGGCTATACCGTTGCCCTTGGTTCCCATGACCGCGAGGCGTTCCTGCTTCACTCCATCGATTGAAAACTCCCGTATTGCGGCAGTTTCCAAGCGGGGGAGCAAACTCTCTAGCTCATCCACTCCCTGGAAATCAGGGTTGGACCAAATACCGCTTAGTCGCATTTGTTGGCCTCCATCTGCGTATGTTCATGCGCTCGGATGTGTCCGGACGCACTCACGATTCTGTATTGTCCTGCTAGGTATATAAAGGTTTTCCCAGGCGACTTTTTAGCCCCGGAACGGGACAAGGACGCTCCGGGGCCAGCATAGTGACGCGCATACGGCCAGATATGCCTGACCGCATGGCGGAAATCAGGGCAGAGCTATTCCGGAATGGCTGTATCACCCGGCCCCGCCCTTATCCAGTGTTACCGGATGGATATCAGGATTCGGAGGGCTGGTTACCGAGCTTCCAGTGTGTCCCCCTAGCTAGAGCATTCTAGCCTCAACCGCCTTTACCCCATATTAAGGGCTTTCGGTGGCGGTACAACCGCGTGTTCCTGTCCAACCGGTAGATTGATATTGTTTTAATAGGTATTAAAAGGTTTCGTCAGAAGCGCCGAGCTATCGTCACCTTCGCTTGGTAATAGTCGAGCGGAAGTTCGTAGTCGTCCCTCTCGGCCATGCATTGCCCAACCATCCCATCCTGCTTTTCGCAGATGGATTTGATTCGGCACTCGTCGCACATGCGCTGAATCTCGGTTAGGATTAGACCTCGCTCCTCATCCCTCATTTTCCTCCTCCATGCATTTCGGGCAATCGACATCCGCGCCAACATGAGTCGTTACTATGTACCCATGCACCGAGCAGTACCAGTCCTCGACATCCCTGCCCTCTCCACCATCTCTCGTTTCGTGCCAGACTGCCATGTTATCGAGATTGTTCTCTTAGATATATAAAGGTTTCGAATGGGTTTAGCGGCGCAACTTGTCCGCTATGTCCTTCACTTTCTCGATTGCTTTTGTGGCGGACTCGTCATGCCCCAGATACGGGGTCATGCTATCCTCGATATCGCTGATGGCCTCCTCCAGTTCATCAGCTAGTTTAAGTTTGTTCAAGATTTCACCTTCACGATTATTCCATTCCGCATTTCGACCTCGGCGTACCATGAATGCGGCGCAGGATACCACGGTCCTTCTAGGAATTCCATCCCATTTTCCTTCGGTGTTCCCAGACCCGGCGCATAAATTCCAATCTGCTTTCCTTCCTTGACCGCATCCTTCAAAGCCTTCTTCGTCTTGAAGTTGGTATTTGCGTACATGAAACTGAATTGTCGTGCTAGGTATTTAAACCTTTGGTTCGAGCTTCAGTATATTAGACATCCTGATATATTCATGATATCCCATTTCGGTAATCTTATATGCTCCTATCCATCTATCCCGAATTTGCTTCCTTAGAACTGGCATCTTTTTCCCAACCAGCAATCTATCATCGAGTTGTATGTATCCATCTTCTAACAGATATTGTATATTCTTGGCGATTGTAGAATATGGAACTTCGAATTTCTCCGACATCCCATGAATGGTTTCATTATATGTTGGGTTGGTGTTGCTCGATTGTTTATAGAGATGTGAAATAACTATCATCCATGCCGGAATTTCGTAAACGCGAGAGGTCATGCTCATTGTATTGTTCTCGTAGATATATAAAGGTTTGTGAGATGGACCCCATGCCCGGAGTTTAACCGGGATGTTCCCTTCAGGGGGAACGGATTGCGAATCAGATTTTAACCTTGGTCTAGGTGTATGGTCCGACTCGCCCGGATGACCAGTCCACTCGTTACCTCACATGGGGAAATGATTTAAGGGGTTTTGCCCGATGGAAACTCTCCCTTCTCGATGGCGATGCATATGTTCAGGTCATGCTCTATCCCATCCACCGCTATCTTTATCAGGCGGCACTTCTCCTTCACATAGCTGACATCGATGTACTCATGGGTTAGCTCTCGTTGTAGACCCGTTATCGGGCCTTGGTTGAGCAGGTAATCCCCCGCTATGTGTTGCATCTCCTCAATCAGACCAGGGTAAGTTTCCTTCACCTTCGATGCTCGGACCATGTTCAGTCATTGTTCTCATGGGTATAAATAGGTTTCTGTCTCTCACTTGAGTATTTTCTTCATTAGTCCAAGCGGAGTTACTAAGTCGGTTGCTATTTGAACGGGTTTCATCACTGTCTGGATAGGGTTCTTTTTCTCAATTTCTATTTGATACCCGATTCCGATAGTCGATGTTTCCCATAGCGTTTTGGTTAGCTTGCCGAGCATCACACCATCTCCATGAGGAACGTTACACCCACTATGATGAATCCTATCATGCATACGAATCGGAATTTCGGCCCGAAAGGTAGAGGCACTTTAGGATGCAACATGATTACAGCCAGGATTAGGAAGAAAATCCCAATCACACTTACGGCTATGAGATGTTGCCATACAAACGGGTCGAGGTATTCTGGAACCTGCGGTTGTGGGAAAAGCCAGCTAAAGATTCCCATTTTACCTCACCCTGGTTGGATATCTAATCCATTCGGGAACATCGGAATCCCCAATAGGAGCAGGGTCATCTGGCTCATTGTCTGGGTCTTGAAGCTCACCCAGGTATTCGGCTCCGTAATCGAACATCTCCCTTATCTTGTTCGTTTCGAACTCGCACTTGGGATTCTTGCAGACCAGTGTTGCGTTGAACTCCTCGCCTTTCTCAACCAATCCCATGCGGTGATGAAGCCTCAATTCATGACCACACCAGGGACAGGGCTTGAACTTTGCAGGGTCGCTCATGCTTCCTCATTGTTTTCCCAGGTATTTAAACCTTCCGTACTCACATCCCATACAGGTAATCGCTCTTTCATCCAACAGTTTATGCTGGAGTGGGTGAGAGCAACACGGACGTATTCTATTCTTATCTATGCAATCCCGTATGAAATCACACTGAATACAGAAAGGAAAGAGGTTTGGCATTTAATGGCTCCCGAATATTCGGTTGAATTCCTCCAGGTCGAACTTTGTTTCCTGGCTGATACCAGTATCATGAGGATTGATTACCTCGGTTCGGATTCTGTATCCTCCAGTTGCATTCTCCAACACAACGATGCCAGATAGATTCCTCTCCTTCCTGGACTCGTAGAGCCTGTCTACCTCTCTGTGCGCTTCGTTGATGTCCAATATCCCAACCTTATAGTCCGTCCTTCTGTCCGGGCCACACTGAACATACACCGTATAGAGCGTATGCTTGTATCTCAGCTTGATGTTGAACATGAAATCAACATTGTTCTATTGGGTATTTATAGGTTGTGATTGCTTCTTAGCGGCGGCTTCCGCCCTGCGCTTCTGTCTGCACAGAGTCTCACAGTTCTTCTGGTGCTTCTCCCTCTTAGCCTGTTGTACCTGCTTTCGCTTACTTGCCTTTGCCATTTACTCCCTCTTTATTCTAGCTGATGCATGATATTCATTCTCAATCAGACTTACCAAGACCTTATCTGAATCTTTCATCCCGCCCAAAGTATCTATGCAGAATTCGCAATTGAAATCTCCCATTAGCTTTCGAAATCTTCCGGCGGTCATTTGGCGGAATCTAACGTCTTTCTCCCTTCCGTACCTCTCTATATATTCCTTTGCATTGGCAACGTAGATTTGGTCCATGTTACCTCATTATTTTGGTATATATAAAAAGGTTTCTATCGGACCATTCCCATCTTGGTCCGATAGTAGTTACGCACCGCCCGAACATAGGTATCTATATGATAATCCTCAAGCTTCTTATCCTGGTCAATTCCGAACCAGAATTCTGCTTTATATCCCCGGTGTTGCATAGCATTGAATATCAAGCTTCCCATTATATACTTTTCCTTCAAATGGGACATTAGATGTTCGGTATCGGATGACAACTCGCCCCAAGATACTCCCTTTTCGTTCCGCAGACAACAGAACCAGCAATCGCCACCGCTAGGCATAGGCAATCCCGTTTCCCTCAGTTGCTTTCTCAGAGCCTTGCAGTAATTCTCGACCAGCTTATCAAGTCTCTTTTGTTTTGTCTCTTCGCCCCGAATCTTCGCTTGGATTTTCTTCGAAGGGGCTATTTTCCCATCCAGAGGAACTACCATTCCGTCAAAGAATGGAATCTCTTTTCCTCCCTCGCCCCTGATAAACCACTTTCGCTTATCTTGCGAAATCACAAGTGGCCGTGGAAGATGGTTATTCAATCTCTGTTTGGTTGTCATGGTCAACCAACCCCCGGAACTCAAGCGCACCTTATTACGGGGTAGAAACTCCATGATATCTGTATCGTGCAAACGGATGGTTCGGTTCCCCGCATCATTGATATATTCCCAAGTGTTATTCTCTAACTTCTTGGCGGACTTAAAAGCTGTCTCGCTTAAGTTTCTAAGCAATTCGGACTTAGTGCGATATAGGCTCATGTTCCCTCCATTGTTTTAGTATGTATATAAAGCTTCCGTCCTGGAAGGCCACATACCCGACCATCCAGAACACGGCTTAACCCACCGTTCTCGCTAATCGGTTGCCCGAATCAGGAAATAGTTCAACTGTCCGGGATTCAATCCAACATCATTGGCTATCATCCCCGCTTATGCTAAGGGAAGTTCTCCCCACGCTGGCTTGTACGCAGTACAGCCGAGTTTATTTCAGTCGGCTCGGACCTGGGTTACACACCAATGACGATATGTGGTTGGATAGTGATTCATTCTTTTAGGTCTGGATACATTCTCTCAAGCCAGAATTTACCCGCTTCTCCGATGTTCGCTCTCGTTTCGGAATACAAATCCTTGGCTTGCTCGAAATCTATATCTGGAAGGAAAGTTGGTTTTCGCTCATGAAGCGACCATAGGAATCTCTTTTTATATATTTCCAGACCCATTTTATCTTCGGTTAGGATTTCCCTGATTATATCATCCAAGATTTCCTTCTCGGATATGCTCAGTGGAATTCCTTTACCTCTTGCACTTTTCATCGTATCATCATTGTTTTGCTAGGTATTTAATCCTTTGGGCGCACATACCAGACTTTGATTACTCCAACACTGTTCCCTTCCAAGTCCTGCCAGCTTTCCTGTACTTCTGGTCGCCCTTTCATCATGACATTCCCATTCTCCAAAGATTCCCGGAATCCAGAAAAGATGGAACCCCAATCCGGTTCAGCCATCATTCCGCCTCCAGGAATACATCCAGCATCTTATCTTCCTTATCGCCCTTTGCTTCCTTCTCTGCATCATATTTAGCGGCGGCAATAGCTTGATTCCTGGCTTCCTTTCTCCCATCTTCTCCATAGAAGCCCCAACACGAATCGACCTCATTGTTCTTGGTAAGGTCCGTTCCGCAACATTCGCATTTCTCCTTTCGAAGAACACGATAGCCATAAACCTGCCCGGTAAGATAATCATCGTAATTCTCTATCTCGCCTTCCAGATAGGTTTTGACCTTCTCCAATGTTTCCTGGTCACACTTACCATATTCTTTGATTATCTTCTCCTCCGTGATATAGATGAATCCGATTTGTCCGGAATCCCAATAATCCCCGAATGGAGTTGTTCGAACAGTGATTCCAGAATGGTCGTACATGAACACTGGCAGTATTACCACACCTTTCAGTTCATTCTCGATGTACTCCCTTATCTCGCCCCAATCACTGAAATTAGATGACATCAATCCAGGATGCTTATCTCCCAATTCATATCTGTTGTGGAAACAAAGCATCTTACCCAGGTTATCCCATTCAGTCCGTGGATTGAGCGGGTTTTCATCATATATAATCTCGATGCGATAACCCATATGGTCGATTACCTCATACAGTGGATACTTCACTTCGCTCATATGCCTCACATTATTTTGATGAGTATTAAAAGGTTTCCATTGCGCCAGGAAAGGTTATCATAAATCGGCGCAATGTAAAGGGTTTAGGAGGTGGTATGTCGTCAACCGAGGGAGACATAGACGTAACAGACCTCGGCTGAAGAGGGATTATAGCATATCTATTAATAGGTTTCTCAACAGATTGTTCCTGTTCTGTAGATTATTGGTTTCCTTGGCGGCGGCTTGAAGCGTAATCGCCGCAGTATCCAATTCCTTTCTCATCTCGGCCATCTTCTTCTCCAGCAGGGCTATCTTCACCCTGTAGGCGCAGACCAAGTTCCTCTCGGCCTGAAGCTCCGTGAATAGGAAGTCTCGCTCAAACTTGATGTCGTCCAGCTTGGTCTGTTCGGTGGTCATGTTATCACATTGTTTTCGTAGGTATTTAAATGTTTCGGGGGCAGGGTCTATCGTCGCCGGGATGTTCGAGAGTATCAATCTTCGTAGTCTGATGGTCCATGAGGATATGCTCGAAAATCTCATCCCAATAATCGCCGTATGCGCCACAAAGATTGCAAGTGTACTTATGCATCGATTCTGAATTCTCATCCGGATGTTCGTAGATGAGATGGTCCAGCACCAATGATAAATCCGCTACCGTCTTAATCTTACTCGGCATCGTCATGGATATACTCCCCTTCCTCATCTTCATAATGACTAAAATTTAGAACATATACTTCGTGGCCGGACTTTCCGCAATCTGGGCAGTTGAAAGGATAACTCATTCCGTTCTCATGGTCCTCTCTCGTTCCGTAATTAAGTCGTCCAACCTCCTTGCAGAACGGACATACTCCTGGGTCATACATCGTAGCCATATTCACCACATTGTTCTCTTGCGTATTTAAAGCTTTTGATACCTAAAATCCTGAGAGGGGGCAAAAATTGGAGGTCGGAGGGAATTTACCTTCCCCCTCTCAGGGTCGAGCGATGTGCGCGGCATTAACAAAGTTAGCAACGAAGTAGTTTACCGCGTCATCCTTCTCTCTGAGGCCATGGTTCTCGACAGTGATACATTGTCGTCATAGGTATTTATAACTTTCGGTGGCACACGGCTGATGCTCGACGGCATACGGAACAGCAACACTTCTTGCATTCCTTCGGATGATTTATCATCTTGTTTGCCATATAGCAATTCGAACTCATGGAGCGACAGTCGGGCAATTCCTCGGATTCTCGTCCGCAAAAGCGTGACATATCATCCGTCTTGCCATCGTCATTCAGGATTCTGACGCGCCACTTGATTTCCGTTTGGCTTACCATAGCTTCTTCTGCTCCTTCCGAAGTTTATCTGGGTTTACATCCTCACGGTGAATCCCAACCAGACAAATCCTCTCGCAAATCCGTCCATCTACATCCTTCACGCCCACTCCTTCATCCGTGTCGTTGAGATGGTTCTTCGGATTGACTTTTCCTGTCTTATCGTTCAGGCAAAGCTGGCCCTGGATTTTCTCATCCTCATAATGAACCAGATGATAATCCTCATATGGAGCTTCGTGCATGTAGTAATGGAAGGCTAGAGCGTAATGCCATTCGTCTTTTGTCAATAACTCGCCCCTAAAGACCTTGACAGCTATATCGAACTTAAGTTCCTTGATGGTCTTTTGCTCGAACAGTTCCTTCTCTGTCGGCTCTATCAATTTCTTCTTCGGCATCTCACTACCTCTCCAATTCCTGCTCGAAGAACTCACAAATCTTCTTCAACGCCCGCACAGACTGAGGACACAAAGATACAGTAAGGGACAAATCATCTCTGGTATTGAGTGCCATCCACATCTCATTCGGGACATATCTCCGGCTCAGTCCGATGGTCGCCCCATCAGACGCTTCGATTACTATCTGAGTTGCCATTTCACAAGCTCCCGATGCACTTATCATCCTCATCCACGACCCACACCATATCCTGGAATGTTTCGTGTCCGCGCTCAGGCCCAACAACAGAATAGCAGATAGACTCCACTCTCTCCGCTTCCGTGTCGCACTGATTCTCATCCTCACCCTCGACCTCGAAGATGATTGACAGCTCGTATCTCTTCTTCATGGTGTCACCTCATTGTTTTGTTGGGTATATATTACTTGTGCTTGTTATATCGGACCACATCATAGGGCGGGTTCTCGACGTAGTAACAGTATACGTTAAGTTCTATATCCGGGTGCGCGGTCATCCAAGACTTGAAATCCGCATCCAGGATATCCTCGCAACTCGCTCCACCACCGCGCCATCCATTCGGAAGCGAGAATCTGACCCAACACATTCCATCTTCAGGTTTGCCGACATCTATATCGGCATCGTCCCCGAAGTTGAGGATGAGTTCACAAATCTCATCTACCAATCCCACCGGGACACCCGCGAAATCTCCCTCATAATCTATCATTTCGCCCATATCGTTCACCTATGTCGTTGATTGTTCTCGTAAGTATATATAGCTTTCTATTAGGTATTCTCTGGCTCGAATTTGATTATCGCCTTCCATCCTATATCACTGTGGGTTTGGATTTCGCCCTCTCTCTGAAGCTCATCCAAATCAAAGAGGACGTATTCCCAATCGATTCCGTTGCGGATTGCGACCCTAATCTTTTTCATGAATCCCACATTGTTTTTCGGGATATAAATAGTTTTCGATGTTGCGCGTGTGCGGAGATGATGGATAAATCTTCAATATCTCCTCATTTATCCCTTCATATCTCACAATTCGTCCCTTCTCATTCACGAAATTCAATCGTCATCTCATTTCGCCCCTCTTTGTTTCTTC
>Ga0208980_10001133_pt1 | contig 15951 bp, 9 predicted proteins | sample WetSurMetagenome_3_FD_187993 | JGI IMG/M metagenome (GOLD analysis project Ga0208980, IMG submission 187993) | Wetland microbial communities from Twitchell Island in the Sacramento Delta, sample from surface sediment Aug2011 Site A1 Bulk (version 2) | ecosystem: Environmental > Aquatic > Marine... | reverse complement strand
ATACTGCGCTACGCTCCCCACACGCTTTCTGCCCCCGAGGAAAAGGTTTCGGCCGAGGCCGCGATTATGGCCGGCGGCGCCTATAATGCATACAGTACCTTCACAAACTCCGATATGCCATATCCCGAGGTGACCCTAAAATCGAGCGAAAAGGTCCGCCTCGATGCCCAGGCCTACACCCTTTACCGCGCCTCGCCGGACCGTGAGGAACGGTACAAAGTATTCAAAGCCTTCTGGTCTAAGTATAAGGAGTTTGAGCGCACGCTGGGCGCAACCCTGGATGCCGGCGTCAAAACCCACATTTTCGATAAAAACACTCATAGATTTCCCGGTTGCCTGGAGGCGGCCATCTTTGCGGGCAATGTGCCGGCCACCGTCTACACGCAGCTTATCAAGGACGTGCACGCCAACCTGCCGACCTTGCATCGCTACCTCAAGCTGCGCCAAAGAATGATGGGAGTGGACCAGTTGCGCTATGAGGATCTCTATGCTTCGATCAACAAGAAAGTGGACCTGCGCTACACGCCGGAAGAGGCCATGGCACTTGTGGAGAAAGCCGTGGAGGCCCTGGGCTCCCAGTATGCGTCGGACCTCAAGAAGAGCTACCGGGAGGGCTGGGTGGATTTTCTTCCGTCAACCGGCAAAAGGTCGGGGGCATATTCCACCGGCGCTTACGGGATTCATCCATTCCAATTGCTGAATTTTACCGGCACTTACGAAGAAGTCTCCACATTGGCGCACGAGTCCGGGCACTCCATACACACATTGCTCTCGGACAGAAACCAGCCCTATCCGACCCACGACTATTCGATCTTTGTGGCGGAGGTGGCGTCAACCTTAAACGAAAACCTGCTCCTGCACTCCATGCTGCAGCAAACCGGCGACCGGGACACGCGGCTGTTCCTGCTGGGATCGTACCTGGACGGCCTGCGCACCAATTTGTTCCGGCAGACGCTATTTGCCGAGTTCGAGATCAAGATTCATGAAATGGCAGAAAAGGGGGAACCTTTAGTCGGCGAGAAGCTGACCGAACTGTATCTCTCTTTGCTCAAGGAGTATTACGGCGATGCGGCGGGCGTGTGCAAGATCGACGATCTCTACGGGATCGAGTGGGCATACATCCCGCATTTCTACTACAACTTTTACGTCTACCAGTATGCGACAAGCATCACGGCTTCGGCCCGGATCGCCGCCAATATCCGCGCCGACAAAACGTCGAAAAGCCGGGATGCTTACATCCGAATGCTCTCTTCGGGCTCATCCAGATATCCGATCGATCTGCTGAGGGATGCGGGCGCGGATCTGACTACCTCCGCTCCATTCAATGCGGCCATCAAGGAGATGAACGAAACCATGGATGAGATGGAAAAACTGCTCGATCAAAAGTAGAGGCAAAAAAGCAACGAGCCATCACCGGGTCAACGGCCTCTGTTAAAGCCGAGGCTTGAGGGCGAACCGATTAACGCGGTTGGGTTAGGTCCGTGGTTTTGAACCGCTGACGCGCGCCGATTGGAGCACTGACGAACACCGAATCCTGTGACGAGCTTCAGCGGCCGGAGCCGAGGGTCCAGCCGTTGCCGAGGCCATAGGGCAAAGTCACGAACGGAAACACTTCAACGTGGCGGATCAGGCCGCCACGGATTCCGAATGTTTCCATGGTCACAAGATTCTGCAGCATTCCGGGAGGCGCTTCCGGTTTGGCGTTTCGGCTGGTTCCGTCGTGTACGAACAGCGGGAACGTAGCCACCAGTCCCTTCTGCTCGTCGACAATCAGCGCCCGCCGCGGCCGGATGTGCTTCATGTATGCAAAAATTTTCGTGTCGATCTGCTGGGCGCAGGTCAGCATGCTGAATTTGAGCATTTCACGGCCCTGCGGAGTGTCGGCCGTAGGCATGAAGGGCGCCGGCATCATCCGTCCCCCCGGGGGCGGATTGTTTACGGTCTGATAGCCGTTCTCGTGGCGGACGCAATCGTCGGCGAATGCCGCGATCTTTCCATTGTCACCCTCCAGCGCATCGAAATAGGAATTGGCCGCGCGGATCAGAATATCGCGCGAGGTCCGCTCTGCCGGCGGGACGTCCGTCGTCAGGACCGGCAGCGGAGTGGTGAGGAGGGGAATTGCGGCCGAATCGATATTTCTGTCATACAGCTGCTCGATCTCCTGGATTTTTCCCCGGTCGACCTTCAAGCGGACGGCAACCAGGGCATCCCGGCCCCCGATCTTGAGTCGAGCCTGCTGGGCGACCTGTCCCGCAACCGGATCGGCAACGTAAATCTTGAAGCTGGTCGGCTCCGTCTTGAAGCGCCAGAGAACGCCTTCGCCCACCTCCATCTCCCCGGTGTTTTCAGTCATGCGCACATCGATCGACAGAGGCGGCACGGCTTTGGGATCGTGCTTGAAGATGGCGTCCATATATCCGTCCATGATGCCGATCAGACAAGCCCGGTCGCACTCTTTGATGGCGGCGGGATTCCATTCGGGTTCGCCTGCAATCAATGCGTTTGCAGTCAGGATGGCTGCCAGCAAAGCCAGCGGCCGCACAATTGTCTTCGGCGCCGGGCTGTGCGCCGCCCGCACTTGATGTAAGGATTCCGGTCGCATGTTGCATCTCCTTTCTTTTGAATAGACTCGCTTGCCAACGGATCGTGATGCTAGCTCGCACGGCTTGAGGTGTCAATGGTTTCACAATAGGTGCGAATTTGCACAACTTTGTCCCATTCCTTTTTACAATCAGCCCGGATCGTGATATCGTTTAGGCTGTCCGGTGGAAAACCATCCTCTGCTAGTGCGGCGCGGAGAGTCGTTTCAGGCTTCCTTGGCTCATCCCTCCTCCTTTGTTCACGCATAGAGCTGCGATCCATCGCGTGCAGCCCGCTTGGGCTGCCAGTGGTTTTTGGCTGCTGGTCCGGAGAATTGCACATCTCCGGCATATGGGAGGTTAGTTAAAATGGGAAAGAATATTTATGTCGGCAATCTCTCCTACACGGTGGGAGAAGCGGAGCTAAAAGAGCTTTTCGGCCAAAAGGGAGCGGTAGATTCGGTGACCGTAATGCGCGACCTGGATACGGGGAGATCGCGGGGCTTTGCCTTCGTCGATATGGCAACCGAAGAAGATGCCCGGAAAGCCATCGAGGGGTTGAGCGGCTTTTCGCTGGGCGGACGCAGTCTTACCGTCAATGAAGCGCGGCCCAAACCTGAACGCCGCGGGGGCTCTGCGGGAGGCGGACGTGGCCGCCACCAGTCACGCTGGTAACCCATCTCGTCTCATTCAGGAGCTCCGCTATGCAAATTCATCTGGTTAATCCAAGTGATGTATCTTTTGGAATGGGCGTCATTACTCCGCGCTGGATGTATGTTCTCGCCGGCGCAACGCCTCGATGCTATGGGGACCCGATTATCACGGACGAGACGCTCAAGCCCTTTGAAGCGGAAAAAGTTCACCCCGGAGACATCGTTGGCATCGGCATCCACACGAGTAATGCCCTCCGTGGCTATGAAGTAGGGCGGCTGGTCCGTGAGCGCGGGGGGATGCCGATCTTCGGCGGCATTCACGCGAGCCTGTTTCCGGAAGAGCCCCTTCAGCTTGGCGCTGCCGCGGCCACAGTGCGCGGAGATGGCGACCTGGTCTGGGCCACAGCAATCTCAGAGTGCGCCCGGGGCAAGCCCCAGCCGCTATATGAGGGCGGGACCATCGACGCCGCGGATTTCGCCCAGGCGCGCTGGGACCTTCTCCCCCGAGGTTCGTACATGTGGGCTTCCGTTCAAACCGTCCGCGGCTGCCCAAAACACTGCTCGTTCTGCTCAGTCTGGCGGACCGACGGACAGGCGCCGCGTCAGAGGCCTGTGGATGCGGTCATTGAAGAAGTTGTCACCCTCCGCCGCCTTGGTTACCGCTTCATCGCGCTGGCCGACGACAATTTCTACTCCGTAAGCCTCCAGGACCTGGAGCATGCGGCCCGTAGCGAAGATAAATCGCGATATCAGCGGCTTCTATCGCTCCGGCAGGAGCGGTTTCAGCTGATGGATCGGCTTGCCCGAATTCCCGGCGATATCATCTGCTTCACCCAACTGACGATGGAGGCTGCCGAGGACGAGGAGTTCCTGCGCGCTTTGTGTGCGGCAAGGATAAAGGGGGCGCTTATCGGTGTTGAATCGATAACAGCACAAGGCCTGAAAAGCACCTATAAGAGTTTCAATGCGACCGGCGAAGACCTTATTGCGCGTTTGCGTAAGTTTCGCCGCTTCGACATACACGTGCTCGGTTCTTTTATTTTCGGCCTGCAAAGCGACACTCCCGAAACCTTTGCTGACACCTCCGAGCTTGCGGATCGCGCAGAATTGACCTTTGCGCAATTTGTCCCTCTCACTCCCTTCCCCGGCACAATTGATTTTGAAAAATGGGAGGCACAGACGCTTCGGGACCGTGCCGGCACCGAAGGCATTCCTCTTAGCAGGCACTGGCTGATTCCGGCCGAAAGGCGGCCCAAATTATATATACCTCATCCCACCATGTCTCCGGATGAAATACGCCGGCACACCCAACAGACCTGGGATTCCTTTTACAGTATGGCTAAGATCTGGCGGCGCTCGCGATGCGTTTCGAAGATCCGGTCACGCCTGGCTTTCGTGTTCATCTCCAAGCTTTACCGGCAGATGTATGCCAACACCGGAATCGCCACGGACAGCGCACGACAATCGCTCGCGGTGAAGTGGGCCCGGCTCATCGGGAGATTCTGCCAGCCGCTGTTCTCGGCGCGCGCCATGCCGGACCTGCAGGTTCCGGAGTAAAAACTGGGCGCCCTAAAGGCAGCTGATCCCGGGCTTTCCTCTCTCTGTTCCGTTCCCGGCAATGTTTATGCCGGTGCGGCAGGCAGGCTTATTTTGCTTCTCTGTGGAAGGATTTGCGCAATTTGACATTGGGGTGCAAGTCCCTGTAATGAGCAATGTCCAGGGCCGTTATGGGGACATGAGCAGGGAGGCGCGTTTCTTCATTTTCATTTTCCAGATCCATCAGGACCTTCTGATAGCAGAGGTCCGGAGCTTCCTGGAACATCAAGCCGTCCTTCCGGAATAAAGAATCCTCGATGGTCAGTATGACCTGCCGGACGCTTTTATCCTTGTTTTCAATACGGAAGCCGTATTCCAAATAGCCGGTTTGGGGCAGGACGCCCAGATACCTCAACTGCAGAACAAAGTCCTTCGACATGGAGTCCGCTCCTTTCGAAAAGGCGAGATCGAAATTGCATCGAAGCTCTTGTGGGCAGGTGAGTGCGGCTAATCCAGGAGGTTCGATTTGAATCTCTATTATACTCTCTCCGCTTCGGAATACCAATGGTTGCCAAACCTGGCAACCCGTATTTCCAACCTGTGCGGCGGAATGAAAGCCGGCTGCTGAAAGGACTCCAATCCGAGGCGATTATTCTGCGACGAAGTTTATGCCGGCGATATCCCGGCGGCCGGCTTAAGTCGCTCTTTTGAGGATCTCCAGCAGGAAGTTCCAGAACTTCTCGACCGTGTCGATGTGGATCTTTTCGTCGGGCGAATGTACGCCTTCAAGAGTTGGGCCGAAGGATACCATGTCCATGCCGGGGAAACGCTCTCCAATGATTCCGCATTCCAGCCCGGCGTGAATAGCCTTGACCTCGGGATCTTTCGCGAACAGCGATCGGTAGGTTTCCCTGGCCAGAGCCAAAACCGGCGAATCCATATTCGGCTTCCAGCCCGGGTATCCGTCGGATCCCTCGATCGATGCGCGGCCCAGTTTAAAGATGGATGAAACGGTATCGGCGATCTCGACGATTTCCGAGGCGACGGAGCTTCGCTGGCTCGTCGAGATTCGAACGGATTTCAGGGTTGTCTGGATGACGGCAAGGTTCGTCGAGGTCTCCACAAGCCCGGGTATATCGGCGCTCATTTTTATCACACCGTGGGGAAGCCCGGAAATCGTCAGCAGGATCCTCTGCTGTTCCGCCTTGCGTATAACCTTCCCTTTTTTGCCCGTGCCCGTCTCATTCATGCTTAGCATGAGATCGGGCTCGGTGCCGGCCAGTTCGGCTTTGACCGTGGCGTTCAGGTCGCTGACAATCTTCCCGGCCGATTCCAGATTTTTGGCGGGAATACGCACCACGGCTTCGCATTCCCGCGGGATGGCGTTGCGTTTGTTGCCTCCGTTGATCGATGACAGGCGGGCGCCGATAGCGCTGAGTCCCGTGAGAGCCCGGCCCATGATCTTGATGGCATTACCCCTGCCCTTGTCGATTTCCAGACCGGAATGTCCGCCCTTCAGGCCTGTGACGCTCATCCGCAGGGCCTTCATGGAAGCCGGGGCTTGCTCCAGGTGAATGTCCCAGACCCCGGTCGTGTCCCTCCCGCCGGAGCAGCCGACATAGAGCGCCCCTTCTTCTTCCGAATCCAGGTTCAAAAGCGTTTGGCTTTGCAGAAAATCCGCCTGCAGGTTGTGGGCGCCGGTCAACCCTGTTTCTTCATCCACGGTAAACAGAAATTCCAGCGGGCCGTGTTCCAGCGATCGGTCTTCCATGATGGCCAGGTTGGTCGCGACCGCGATGCCGTTGTCCGCACCAAGCGTCGTGCCGTTTGCCATCAGGAAATTATCCTTGCGGACGAGTTCGATCGGGTCTTTGAGAAAATCATGGACTTTGTCCTTGTTCTTTTCGCACACCATGTCGAGATGCCCCTGTAGCGCGACCGAGCGGACTTCCCGGCGGCCGGCAGAAGCCGGTTTCCGGACCACGACGTTGCCGAATTTGTCGGATTTCGCCTCCAACCCCAGCTTTTTTGCGGTATTCAGGACATACCGCGTCATGGCGGCTTCATTTTTTGAGCAGCGGGGGATGCGGGATATTTCCGCGAAATACTTCCAGACCAATTCCGGCTTCAGGCCCTCAATTGCGGTTGACATGGGTGATTTCCTCAAATGATTTGCGGATCGCGACCGGCGAGCCAGGGATGGGATGCATACTTTACGAGCCATTTCCGCAGGCCGGCTTCAGACGGCCCGCAAGATGATGACTGACGAATCACTGCTAATTATAATCGCACCTCCGGGCCGTCCAAAGCAAAATGGGATGAGGCTGCCGTGCGGCAGCCGGAATTATGAGAAAAGGCGGATTGGGACTCGATGATGTTTGTCAGCGCTTTTATCGGCGTGAGTCGGCGTTACCGGGTTGCGTGGAGGGATTAAGCTTCGCAATGCTGCGGTAGATTTCGGAGAGTTTGGACCGGTTATCCCCTTCATCGAGAGAGTCGGATTTAAAGCGGAAAACCATCGATCCGGACCGGATGGTCAGCCGATCGGGATCCATAGCGCACCGGCATTCGGAATGTTTCAGGGCAAAGCTGTGCTTCCCGTTGTCCGCGATAAAGGCGATGCCGTCGATCCCGATTCTCAGCACTCCCTCACAACTGCCCAGACGATGATCGTGCACAACCGGGTATCTGTAGACGGCCGGGGCCGCTTTCCGCATCTCAGCCTTGGGCGCGGGCACCGGAGTTTTCAGGCCGGTATTCATCCTCGAGGCCTTTTGGGTCTCCCTGGCAGGGGGCTTTGGCTCGATTTCCCCAATGGCCGATGTGGTCGCGGGTATTTCCACCTTGACCGCAGCGGCCGGCGGGGAAGTGTAGGCTACGGGAGAAGCATTCGGACGATTCAGCCGGGCAAGGAATCCTGCCATGAGCAGCAGGGCAAGGAGTATCAGACCTGAAAATGCATATTTCCGCTTTATCTTGAATCCCGGCCTCCTCTCCGGTTCCTGCGTGGCGTCCGGTCCGGACTCTGCCGGGCAAGTGTCTTTCCGGGGGATGAATCCCTCCACCAGCAGGGTCTCCGCCTGTTCGCTGCTGACCGCTTTTGAAAAAAGGAATCCCTGGCCGAATTCGCAGTCCAGCGACCGGACCAGGTCGAGCTGGCGGGGATTTTCAATTCCTTCGGCGATGACACGCAAGCCCAACTGATGGCCGAGTTTGCATATCGTCCGGATAATTTCCAGGGGATCCGAGCCGCTCTCGATGCTCCGGATGAACGAATAATCGATTTTTAGAAAATCCAGGGGGAACCGGCGCAGGTAAGCCAGTGAGGAATATCCTGTGCCGAAATCGTCAAGCCCGATCCTCGCGCCCATGAGGCGAAGCTGCATCAGCAGCCTTCGAGCCTCTTCGGGATTTTGCATCATCGTTCCCTCAGTCAACTCCAGCAGGAGGCCATCGGCTTCGAGGCCGGTTTCGCTTAGGATCTCGCTGATTTCCTTAACCAGGTCGGGATGCAGGAATTGGGCGCCGGACAGATTCAGTGAAATCCACAGGTCTTTGGAAATGCGCGGGTCCGTTCGCCATGTTTTCAGCTGCCGGCAGGCTTGCTGCATGACCCATCGGTTCAAAATATTGATGAGTCCGGTTTTCTCGGCAATCGGGATGAATTCCGACGGCAATATCATGCCCCGGGACGGGTGGTTCCACCGGACCAGGACTTCAAAACCAGCGATTTTATTCGACGCCAGCGACAGGATCGGCTGATAGCAGACCAGGAACTCGTTTCGGGCCAGGGCCCCATGGAGTTCCCTTTCAGTCTGGTTCCGGACCTGGGTGGATTGCAGGGCAGCGGTGTCAAAGACTTCGCAGCGGCATTTGCCCAATGCCTTTGAACGATGCAGGGCCGTGTCCGCATCCCTTAGGGCTTCCTCTGCAGCGCGATAGCCCGTTACGCTTAACGCAATGCCGATGCTTGCGGACAGGGAGACTTCGCGGCCATTAAATGTAAAGGGGGCCAGGATCACCTTCAGCAGCCGTTCGGCAACCCTTTTTGCTTCTCCGACCTCGCTCAGCCCTTCGAGCAGGATAATAAATTCTTCGCCGCCGGAACGCGCGATCAGGTCTGCGTGCCCCGCGCCTATCAGGCTATCCCTGGTCCTCAAGGCCGTTTCCAGGCGGCGCGCGGCCGCGATGACGAGGGAGTCGCAGTTCAGGGTTTCCAGCCGGCTGATCCCGGATTCGAAGAGGTCCAGATCCAGGATGAGAACGCTGAAAAGGAAATCCTGCTGCTTCCTGGCCCTTTCGATGGAGCGCGTCAGCCGCTCCAGGAGCAGCAGACGGTTGGGAAGGCCCGTTAGCGAATCCACGGCTTTTTCGGATGTAATGTCCTCGTGGATGCCCCGGATGCGCGTCGCCCGCCCCTTGTCATCCCGGGTGATTACTCCGCGGCATGAAAGCCAGCGGTAACAGCCATCGTGGTGAAGCATCCGGTGCTGGATCTCGAACCGCGCAGATTTTCCTTGCAGATGGGTCTCGATCTCCCGCTTGACCGAGAGGATGTCCTCGGGATGAATCCTTCGGAACCACTCTTCCGGCGTGTTGTCGAATTCGCCTTCCCCAAGGCCCAGCAGGGAAATCCATCCATGGGAGTAGTGGATCCGGCTTGTCGTCAGATCCCAATCCCATATCCCATCGTTCGTACCCTGGACTGCCAGGTCATGTCGATCCACAGGCTTACCGGACCTCCAAATGTTTGCCGTGTCGCGGGCATCCGGCAGCCATGTCCCGCCGGCCGCGCAAAATGGTGCCCTACCTTGCTTTTCGGTCAGAATGGGGCGGAGATTAGGGCTGAATTCCTGTCTGGGCGGCCGGCCGGCCTAATCCCTTATACCCTGTATTCAGGCTAAGGCTGTGTAATGTGGAACGTGGAATGTTGAACGTGAAATGTGAAATATGGAGGTAATCCGGCTCTGAGGTGCGGGTTGACCGGATTCGTGCGCGCAAAACTGATTTCAATGGAACTGAATTTGGCGTATGGTCTTGCGAAGGAAAGAGTGCTGATTCCCAGATCTCACTGGAAAGGCGTGCCGCATGGCTACTATCGATCCGCATTCCCATTATGACACCGACCAGCCGCGTACAAGGCACCTGCGCCTGAACTGGTTCGTAGACTTCGAAAACCGCCAGATCAATGGATCCGTAACCCTTGAACTGGAGAAGCCCTCTGCCGGCTTTTTCGACCTGGATACCAAAGCGCTCGCTATCCGCTCCGCCTATGGCCAGAACGGAGAGGACATCCCCTTCGAGTTCGGCGGGGAAGACCCGATCCTGGGGCGGCGGCTGAGACTCGACCTGCCGGAAGGAACGGCCCTGATAACCATTGACTATACGACCTCGAGTGAAGCCGTCGCGCTGCAGTGGTTCGAGCCTGAGCTGACGCTGGGCAAACGCCATCCGTTCATGTATTCACAGTGCCAGGCTATCCACGCCCGAACTATTGTTCCGTGCCAGGATACGCCGCGGGTGCGCGTGTCGTACAATGCCGCGGTTACGGTTCCGGAGAAGCTTGCTGCCGTGATGTCGGCCGGGCCCGCAGGCATTCTTCCCGAACGGGGACCGGGTACGCGCACCTTCCTTTTCCATATGCCCCAGCCTGTTCCTCCATACCTTTTTGCGATTGCGGTCGGAGACCTGCAGTCACGCGATCTTTCGCCGCGCGCGCGGGTTTGGGCAGAGCCGGGTATGGTAAACAAGGCTGCCTATGAATTCGGCGAGGTCGAGCAGATGATTGCGACCGCCGAGCGCCTTTTTGGCCCCTATGAATGGGACCGGTATGACATGCTGGTCCTCCCGCCCGCTTTCCCGTACGGAGGCATGGAGAACCCGCGCATGACATTCCTCACCCCGACCGTGATTGCCGGCGATCGTTCGCTGGTCGACGTCATCGCGCACGAACTGGCCCACTCCTGGACGGGCAACCTGGTCACCAACGCCAGCATGGATCACTTCTGGTTGAATGAGGGCTTCACGACATGGGCCGAACGGAGAATCCTGGACGCTATCCACGGCGAAAAGGCGTCCGCGCTGCGATGGGCCATTGGCCAGAAGGCGCTGGACGAGTCGGTCGCCCGCTTCGGATCGGATTCACCGCTCACGAAGCTCCGCACCGACCTTAAGGGTGTGGATCCCGATGAAGCTTTCTCATCGATTCCGTATGAAAAAGGCGCCCGCTTCGTCACGCTCCTGGAGCGCCATGCAGGGCGGGAACGTTTTGACCGCTTCATGCGGGCGTATATCAATGCCTTCCGCTTCACCTCCATAACCACCGAGGAATTCCTGGCCTTCCTGGAACAGGAACTGCCCGGAGCGGCAGCGGCAGTGAACGCGGACGCATGGCTCTACCGGCCGGGCATGCCCGCCAACGCCCCGATTTTCAAATCGGAGCAACTGGATGAGCTCGTGGCGGCAGCAGAGGCTTTTGCCGCCGGAGAGCTCCCGTCGCCGCAGCAACTCGCAAACCGGGATTCAAGCGAACTGCTTGTCTTTCTGCAAAGCCTTCCGCGCCGGCTCGACCGCGCGTCGCTGGATTGGCTGGATCAAAACCTGGGGCTGACGCGGCGTGGAAACTACGAGATCCTGGTCGAGTGGTTGACGATCGCCGCGGGATCCGATTATGAACCGGTTTTCGAGCGTGTGCGGGAAGTGCTGCTGGAGGTCGGCCGGATGAAATACCTGCGCCCGCTCTACTCCGCCCTGGGCAAACAGGCCCGTACGCGGGCCCTTGCCAGGGAGATCTACCTGCAGGGGAAGGCGAACTACCACAGCCTGTCGCGCAGGGTTATCGAATCGGTGATGGAAAAGTACAGCGAGGAGGTGAATTCATGATGGCGGAACCCGTGGGGAACCGGGACGAAGCCCGTTTGCCGGAGAATGCATTTCGCGAACTGAAGCCGGGCGAGTCGTACGAACCGGTCATCCCCGCGCGGGAGTCGCTGCCCGAACTGACGGTGCGCTCGATCCTTCAGGGTTTCCTTTGGTCCATCATATTCTCGGCCGCCGCGACCTACATTGCCCTGAAACTGGGCCAGGGGATCGAGTCGGCCATTCCGATCTCGATTCTCGCGGTCGGTTTCTCGGTTTTGGCCGTGAAGTTTTTCAGGCGCCGAGCCTCGACTCTGCTGGAGAATGTCAATGTGCTTGCGATCGGCGCGACCTCCGGGATTATCGCCGGCGGCTCGGTTTTTACCATGCCGGCCATTTATATCCTGGGATTGGAGGACCGCTCGTCTCTGTTCCAGATATTTCTTGTGCCGCTGCTCGGCGCATATCTCGGGATCTTCTTCCTTGCCCCTTTCCGCCGGTACTTCGTGCGCGACCTTCACGGCAAACTGCCCTATCCCGAGGGGCGCGCCACAACCGAGATCCTGATGGCCGGCAAGCGGGGAGGGCACAGCGCCATCGTGCTGAGCTACTCTGCCATTACGGCCGCAGCATTTGATTTTGTAGGCCCGTCGATGCGCGCCTGGGCGGAAAACTTCACGACCGGCGCCATCGGCGTGATGAGCGACATCACGAACAAATACAAGGCCGTGTTCACGATGAACACGTCGGCCGCGGTTCTGGGCCTCGGGTACATCATGGGCATCCACTATGCCTCCATCATCCTGGCCGGTTCCTTCATTTCGTTCTTCGTGCTGGTGCCGTTGTTCGCTCATCTGGGCCAGTTCATTCCGGGCGCGATTGCCGCCGGCGCGACGCCGCTGGCGCAAATGCCTGCCGAAGACATCTTTTTTGATTATGTGCGCCCGATCGGCATCGGCGGCATCTTTGCGGCCGGCATACTCTCGATCCTCAAAATGTCGCCCGTGATCGTCCAGGCGACCCGGCAGGCTACCGGAGAGATTGTCCGCCTGGCCCGGAAGAAACACGCCGGCAGCGCCGCGGAGCGCACCGATCGCGCGCTGCCCATGTCCGCGGTCCTTCTGGGAATCGCCGCTACCGGGCTCCTGGTGTTCCTCTATTTCCGCTTTTCCGTTCTGGCGGGGATGGGCGGGGCAACGAAGATTTCCCTGACGTCCGTCCTGCTGACGCTCGTCATCGCATTCCTGTTCGCGTCCGTTTCCGCCTGGGCCATCGCGATGATCTCGATCACCCCGATTTCCGGCATGACGCTGACCACTCTGATCATCACGGCGGTCGTTCTCTCGGGGCTCGGACTGGGCGGGGAATCCGGCATGCTGCAGGTTCTGCTGATCGGCGGCGTCGTCTGCACGGCGCTGTCCATGTCCGGGTCGCTGGTGACTCAATACAAGATCGGCTACTGGCTCGGCGCCACGCCGAAGCGTATCGAAATCAGCAACATGGTCGGCGCGATCGCGGCTTCCGCCGCGACCACCGCGGTCATTCTGCTCATGTCGAAGGTATACGGATTCGCGCCGGGGCCGGGGCACCCGAATCCGCTGCCGGCGCCACAGCCGAACGCGATGGCCGCGGTGCTGCGGGGCGTTATGGCATCGGAAGGAGCCCCGTGGTTTCTTTACGCGCTGGGAGCGGTATTCGCGGTTGTGGTGGCGATGTGCGGCGTCTCGGCGCTGGCTTTTGCGCTCGGCATGTACCTGCCCATGGAGCTGAATTCGCCGCTCGTCCTCGGAGCGGCGGTCGCGTGGTTTCTGCAGCACTCTTCGAAAAACAGCGCGCTGAGCAAAGCGCGGCACGAGAAAGGAACTTTGATCGCTTCGGGCTTCATCGCCGGAGGAGCATTGGTCGGCGTTCTTGCCGCGCTTCTCAGGTTCATCGAGGATTCTTCCGGGAAATCGATTGTGCCCGATCTTGTGCAAATTTACGGTCCCTGGCTGGAGGGATGGCACAACTGGATCGGCCTGGCCATGTTCCTGCTCCTGGCGATTGGCCTTTACTTCGATGCCCGCCGGGAAAAGGCGGAATAAGGGGCTTTGCCGGCCTTTCAGCGCCGGCGCACGCTGGTCCTTTCAGTCGGCGTATCGATACAAACCGACATGATCTATGGGGAGCAGATATGAAAATGCCGTCGATTCAGCAGATGTACCTGGAGGCGAAGCGGGCGGCAGTCCGCTTTCCCTTCGTAATGCTCTGTTCGCTTGCGGCAGTGTTGGCCGCTCTGTCAAGGATCGAGTCCGGCCAACCCAACCAACCCAGCGCGGCTTACCCGGTCCTTCTTGCTGCGGGACTTGGGATTCCCCTGCTGGCGGCGCTGGCGCTTGCTGCGGAAAAATGGAAATGGGGCAAGAGCATTTCTGCGGGCGGCCAGCTGCTTGGCGTCCTGCTGCTCGTCGCATACGCGTTTACGGTTCCGTGGGGCTTGCCGAACGCTCCGGCGGCTCCGATGATGCGCTTCGGGCTGCTGGCATCCGGATTGGTTCTCCTGCTGATGATCGCGCCGTACGTGAAAAAAGGAGAGGTGAACGGTTTCTGGCAATACAACAAGGCGCTCTATTTCCGATTGTTTGTAACCGCGATTTTTTCGGTCGTCCTGTTCGCGGGACTGTCGATTGCCCTGGCCGCCCTTGATAACCTTTTCGGCGTCAACATCCCGAACAAACGATATATGGAGCTCTGGGTTCTTGTGGCCGGGCTCTTTGCTCCCTGGTTTTTCTTCGCGGGAGTGCCGGAGGATTTGGATGGTCTCGACCGGATCGAAGACTACCCCAAAGGTCTGAAGGTTTTTGCACAATATGTTCTTCTCACGCTCGTGATCGTCTACCTGGTGATCCTGTATGCGTACCTTCTGAAGATACTGCTCGAGTGGAACTGGCCGAAAGGATGGGTCAGCAGCCTGATCCTCGGATTTTCCGCGACCGGCATACTGTCCCTCCTTCTGATGCACCCGGTCCGGGACAAGTCCGGCAACGCGTGGATACGGGCCGCGGGGAAGTGGCTGTACATCGTGCTGATTCCGCTCGTTGTGGTCCTCTTTCTGGCGGTAGCCGAGCGCATCGGGGATTACGGGATCACCGAAAGCCGCTACGCCGGAATCGCCCTGGGAACCTGGCTGTCGGCTCAGGTGCTCTACTTTTTATTCAGCAGAACCCAAAGCATAAAATTCACCATAGGCTCTCTTTGCCTGCTCGCGTTTCTGATGAGCTTCGGTCCGTGGGGGATGCTCCGGGTGTCTGAACGAAGCCAGGTAAAACGGCTGGAAAAACTGCTGGTGAAAAACGGCATTCTGATTGACGGCAAGGTGCATAGGGAACACGGCAAGGTGACGCAGGACGACACCCAGGAGATCGGCTCGATTGTCCGCTACCTGAGCCGGATTCATGGATATGACGCCATACAGCCCTGGTTTGAAGGGAAGATCGGGCGGGAAGCGAAGCCGGGATATTCCCAATATGAGTCCGTTTCCGAAGTGCTCGATAAAATGGGTGTGGCGCATGTCGAATACCGGGGCGCATCCGGGGGGAGGGAATTCGCGCTCGACGCCAGGCTGCCGGCGGATATTAGCGGCTATGACCGTGTGCTCCGGCAGCAGTCCCTGGTGATGAATTTGCAGAAGAAGGAGCATCGTTTTGAAGGCGAAGGCATCTCGTATGTGGCGAATGAAAGCCTGGACAGACTGGTGCTGCAGATCGGAAACGCACGGAACGGCTACGACCCGATACAGATTGATATTGGCGCGTTTGCGGAAAAACTTATGCGCGAATCCGATAGTGCCGCCGCCGGTCTGGCAGGCAAAATGGCTCCCGAGTCCATGTCGATAGTGACGGAGCAGAACGGGCGCAAGGTGAAGGTGCTGTTCCAGCGCCTTTATCTCATTCGCAGGGACGGCAAGCTGACCATCTCCTCGGCCATCCTCGACATTGCCTATACCGCGCGCAAACAGTGAATGAGATTTCGTGAGGACGGGTCTCCAGACCCATTTATTTCGTGAGGACCGGTCTCCAGACCGGTCCGATTAAGCGAAAACCAGTCAGTCGCCCATCGGACGGGTCTGGAGACCCGTCCTCACGAAAAAACCTTCACTAAAGAGAAGCACTATTTCCCGCGCAGTTTGATGTTCATCAATATATAAGGCCGGTCGAAGCGGTTGAAGCCGGCCACGCCGTGCTCCACATTCCTCGGTATGAAGACGGCTGAGGTTTTGTTCAGGATATGTTTTTCATCTCCCCAAAATCCGACGACCTCGCCGCCCAGGTCTTCAGGATTTTTGG
>Ga0208980_10001132_pt1 | contig 15952 bp, 9 predicted proteins | sample WetSurMetagenome_3_FD_187993 | JGI IMG/M metagenome (GOLD analysis project Ga0208980, IMG submission 187993) | Wetland microbial communities from Twitchell Island in the Sacramento Delta, sample from surface sediment Aug2011 Site A1 Bulk (version 2) | ecosystem: Environmental > Aquatic > Marine... | reverse complement strand
GGAGGGTGGCTTCAGCCTGATGCTCTTTTGAATTTTGATCCGAAAAAAGTTTATGATGAAGCCCGCTTGCTTGCTAAGGCAAATGTAAACATGGTTGCAAGTGAAGATGCCCCTTCACCTCCTGATATCGTGCTGGATTCTTATGATAAATACGGCCTGATGTGCTGGGAGACCTTTTACCAGTGCTGGAGGATGTACCCCGGAGATACTGCTACTCAAAATAATCCAGCTGATCACAAACTTGCCCTGAGAGAAGCTCAGGATATTATTAAAAGATACAGGAACCACCCTTCTGTTGTGATCTGGTGTGCAGCCAATGAAGTTACAGTCGCCGAAGATATTTACACACCTTTAAGAGAATATGTACATGACCTTGACGGCACCAGGCCCTTCTTAGCTGCCTCAAGCACCAGCTGGGATATTGAAAGGCTTACTCCTTATATTAAAAGTGATCTGCCGCTGGGGACTACTGATGACGGTGATCCGGATTACAACTGGAATCCGGAAGCTTTTTATTTTGATAAGATCCTTGAGGTAGACAAGCAAGCCTTCAGAAATGAGCTCGGAGTTGCCTCAGTTCCTGTTTATAGCAGCCTGAAAAAATTCATTCCTCGATTCAGACCCGACACTGCCGGTGCAATTTTTCCTTTGGACAGCACATGGGCTGAACATGGAGCCTGGGATGATAACAATTATGCATTCAGGGCTTATGACAGGGCAATCAGGACGTTATACGGTAAACCGTCAGGTGTTGAAGATTATGCGAGAAAAGCCCAGTTTGTAAATGCGAATAGTTACCGTGCAATGTTTGAAGCGGCAAACCATCGTATGTGGACAATTACAAGCGGGATCATGCTCTGGAAGCTTAACGACTGCTGGCCTTCAGTGCTGTGGCAGTTGTATGACTGGTACCTCTGCCAGAATGCATCTTACTATTATGCACAGAAGGCAATGGAATCAATTCATATACAGATGAATGCCAATAATCAAAAAGTCTCCGTCATCAATACAAAACATGTTGGCCTGGATAGTTTGCAACTGCTTGCCGAGGTCGTGGATTTTAATATGAAGACAGTCTGGTCGCGATCTGAATCGGTTAATATCGGTGCCGATATGTACAATGAATTCTTTTCAATTCCTTGTGGCCTTCAACTGACACCGGTATATTTTGTGAAGCTTGGATTGAAAAGAAAAGATGGAAGTATTTTATCAGAGAATATTTACTGGTTGTCTTCAGCAGCGAAATCAGACTTTTCAGTCCTGGCCAACATTCAGCCGGTTGATTTGGAAGTTGCCGCCTTTGAAGAAGAAGCAGGGAAGGAATTGCATCTTACTGTGAAGCTGGGCAATCATACCGGTCAGCTGTCCTTTTTCAACAGGCTTGTAATAACAAAAGGTGAAAAGGGTGAAGAAGTATTGCCAGCTTTCTGGGATTCAAATTTCATCACCCTCTTTCCCGGAGAAGAGAAGACTGTCGGTGCAATCATAGCAAAAGAAGATTTGCAGGGGGCAATACCCTATATCAGTATTGATGGAAATAATAAAGTTCAACCAGCCCCCTTTAAGTCCTTCGTGCCTGCCTGTCGGCAGGCAGGTTTAATTTTAAAAATTAAATTCAAATCTAAAAAGCAGTGAATACTTATATTATATTTATTATCAATAATATAAGAATATATTTTTCAAGTTAGTGGATCACTAGAGCTTACCGGTCAAACAAATTTTTATTCTTCCCTGGTAAAATAGTACTCAGTATTATCCTGTTGAACGACTACCAGGATTGATTTGTTATTCTCCTTTCGAAAGGTAAAGAGTATCCGTTCGTTTTCTGCCATAAAGAAATCAGTTTTGCTCATTGGAATCAATTCGGCGGTAAATTCCCCCTCTTTGCTGAATTTCCAGTACAGCTTTTTCGATTCTGAAGAAATCAATATATCAGGTATCGATTTCTCCCTGCTAATGTATTTCCCGGCATACTGTTTTAGAATGGCCGGATCGAGAGCTATTGCAGTGTGACGTTCACAATAGCCAAAAGCAATGGCATTCTGCATGACCTGTGCAAGAGCAGCTCCGTGACTGGCACCCGGGGTAAATTCTTTCTTAAGAGTAAGTCCGGGACATTTTAATGAGTTCAAATAATCGGTAAAGGTGTTAATGTTCTGTACCACTACTGTTTCATAGCTGCCAACCCCTATAAAGACCTTGCTTTTTAAGTCCTTGTGATCTTTAAAATATTGTTTTGCTGCGGGCAATAACAGGCTTCCGTTATTGGCGGGCGCCCCGATAAAGACCATATCAAAAAGATCGGGACGATTAAAAAGAATATAGGTGGTAAACATGCCTCCCATTGAATATCCGTAGATAGCTTTTTCGTTTGTTGTACGGTATTTTCTATTTATAAAAGGAATTACCTCCTTCTCTATAAATGAAAGAAAAGCCGGCCCCCCGCTCTCGGGATTCAGATCCCTGAATCGTTGATTTTTACCTTTACCATATCCGATCCCTACAATTAATGGTTCCCGGGTATTATAATCCTGCCTTAACATACTGAAGCAGTTCATCGCTACTGTCATATTCCAGTCGCCATCAGTCATATAAAGAACAGGCAGTTTTATTTTGGTGGTATCGTAAACTGAGGTTCTCAAAACATATAGAGTATAGTCCTCTCCGATAATACCGGAATGAATTGTCCATGTATCAATATTCTTCAGAAAAAAGGGTCCGAGTGAATCCGGTTCACTGGATGTAATCTGAGCTTCTGCCTGTAAATTTAAGATGGCGAAGAGCAAAAACAGTAAGGAACATTTTGCAGGGAAACGCATGGTCTGGTTTGATTATATTAATAATTGCATTAAGGCTGCGACAAACCTGTCAGAACCCTTTCTGCAAAGACATTACTAAAGATGCGATGTTGCTTCTATTTGGAATTATTTGTTCATTAAAGCATTCAGGATTGGTTGAACCCACCTTTCCTTATCTATGTCATATACTATAAAATCGCTGTCGAACTGCCAGTAAGCCCAGCAGAATCCCATTTTTTCAGCAGTGCGTGCAACGAAACCCGTGTAGCGTGCCCTCGAATCCATGTCTGCTTTTTCATAAGAGCCAAATTCGCCAAGGAATATCGGCCTGTTGTTTTTTAAGGCCCAGTCGGCAGCTACCTTGAGCTTTGATACTACCTCTTCTTTCTCCTCGGCAGTACCCGACCATTTTATTCCGCTGAGGTTCTTATTTTCAGCCGACCATGGCGCTCCCTGATGTGTAAATCTCATCGGGTGATAGAAGTGTACGGTTACAATTATATTCCGGTCATCCTCAGGCAGCTTCAGAGTATTCAGGCTTTCTATCCCGTTCCAGTTGCCCGGACCGATGATGAGGGTGCGCGTTGGATTTGACTCCCTGATGATCTTCATCGCATCGGTAAGAAATGTATTCCACATATCCACTGTGAGCTTCCGGTTCGGCTCATTCAGTATTTCAAAGATTACCATCGGGGATTTATCCTTGTACCTGGGAGCCACCTGCTTCCAGAATGAAAGGAACATCTCCTTTTTGGCTTCCGGGTTATCTGCCATAGCCGTGAATTCATGCAGGTCGAGGATCACTACAAGACCAGCGTCAAGACCTTTATTTACAGTCCAGTCGAGGGTCTCCATCCATTTGGAATCGATTTTATACTGGCTGTCCATATGCTTAAAAGGGTAGAGGTTTATCCGGACTGAAGAAAACCCGGCATCTTTGATCATTTTGAAATATGACTCCTTAAACCTACCTTTTTCATGGTTATGCCAGAAGGCCGAATCATAACCGAGAATGTTGACCCCTCTTCCAATTTGAGTACACTGATCACCGGCCCCGGAGGTTTGTGCGAATAACCGGGAGTTAGTGGACAGGCCGGCCAAAAGCAGGAAAATGCAGAAGTAAAGTCTTTTCATGTCGATAAGTTTAAAGGTTTTCAATACTGATATATTATACAGGATAGGAGAACAAATTTATTCTTTTTGAGTCAGAAAATCTCATGACATATCACTTTTAGAGATCAATACCTATAATCTCTGCATCGTAAATATTTGAAACTGAAACTAGCAGCCTGTTTCCATCAAAATCATACTTTGGCTCCAGTCCGGCTGCCAGCAATTGCACACCCTTTGGTGCAAACCCTTCAGGAATTTTAACAGATACCTGAGCCTGAACAGGTATCAACTCACGGAAAGGCCCCTTCATGAGCATCGGGTTGGTAAGGTTCACCAGATGTACAGTCATGGAATGCTCCTGTCTCCAGACAGTTACATCAATCACCCCTGGTCCGCTGACTTCCGCAAAAGGCTCCTCATTGAGCGCCCAGCGAACAGAATTATTTAGCAGTCTGGCATGATCAGAACACAGGATCTGATGGAAAGTACGGTCGATGTCACCCGGGAAATAGACTAACCTGGAGCTACCGATTTCTCGCAGGTACAGTTCCCTGATGTTACTATCTTCAACTCTTGGATAAACCTCTTCCATTGGAAGATCAGGATAGCTTGGGATCAAAGTGACAGGAGAAGGGAAGTCCGATGTGGGTTTTACCCTGACCCTGTGGATGGAGTTAATTATTCTGTATGCATCTTCCAGTCCTTTCAGTACCTGATGATATAAACCGGTCTCCGGATTTTTCTTTAGACGCAGATAGCTGTTCTGCATAGGACCTTCGACTCCATCATCATATGACACTCCGAAAAGATCAGCTAATCCAAAATCGGATCGTCTCTTGCCCTGAGCATCATACAGTGAGGTCTCAAAAGTGGCCAGAAGACTTCCTCCTCCATCGACGAACCTTCTCAGCTGATTACACTGTTCATCGGAAAGAGAGGCTATATTTGGCAAAACAAGCAATCTGAAAGCCTTAAGATGTCCGGGGTCCAGCAAGCGGTCATTAACCATCTCGAATGGGATCCTGGCCTCGATCAGCGCATGATACATTCCTGAAGAATGGTCCTCGCTGTTCTTCTGCCATTTCTCATGATTAATTACCGGAGACTGTTCAGTAAATAACATTCCAACACGTGCCATTGGATAGTGATTGCGCAGGTATTTTTCATTTTTGTAGTGCACCTGGTAGATCTTATCCACGGTATTGAGCCATCGTTTGTCATAAATAACGCCTGAAAATTTTGTAAACCATGGACGCATTCCATTGGCTGTCCCTTCAGACACCCAGACCCTTATCTCTGCTTCATTCTGAACAGAGTCTTTCCAACGGTATTGCTCCTCCACACCTACACTGAAAATACCGCCAAGAGGCTTCATGCCGATCGAAGCGCGAAGCTCTTTTGCCACCCTTCCGTTGGCCCATGGCGCCGTAAATCCGCTTCTTGCCTGATGGTCAGTGAATACGATATCGGAAAGCTGGCCAGTGATTACTTTATCGGGGAATCCGTTTGGGATGAACCTTGAGGTAGATCTCTGCTTTCTTATTACATCGTCCCAAAGTAGCCACAGCTCTTTTAATCTCCCTGTGCTCCACTCAGTGTATTTAAGATAAACCGGATCGGCCTCGTCATCAACCCGTGGCAGCTCCATACCCGAATAATCCCTGAAATTGCGAACACAATGTTCACAATAGCATATGCCATGGCCTGCCCAACGGTTGGAGAAAATGCCATCAGGCTCGTAACGTTCCATGATCTCCTTGTGAATAAGTGTCATGAAATCAAAGTTGTAAGGACCAAAGGCACACGTGACCCACAGTTCAGGATCTGCCCAGTGACGACGTTTTTCCCCGCCTGACGTGACAGATATCCAGTCGGGATGGGCTTCATAAACATTTTGCCAGGTTGCATGAGGATCGGTACGGGCTATAACCGACATCCCCAATTTACGGCATCCGTTTAGCAGATACCCGAACGGATCAGAGCTGCCAAGCCATTTGCTCCTGTGATGCAGGGGAACATCCGTGGGATAGTAGGCCACAACTCCTCCGGCGCTAAGAGTGGCTCCATCGGCATGAATACGCTTAAAGTAATTCAGCCAGAAGTCAGGATCAAACCGTCCCGGGTCGTTCTCTACAAGTGTAAGCTGCGCCCAGCGCATCGGCCGGTTAAACCACGATCCCTCGTCTGTAGTTCCAAAACCTGTAATTAAGAGAGAATCTGACAATTGACACGCTCCTGCTACTACTGAAGTTGTCTTTATAAAATTTCTTCGGTTCATAAGTTCCTGATTTTAACTTACAGGCATTAAGTAATTTCCTGAATATCAGAGTTCGCAGGGATTCGTTTTTTCTATTCACCAGGAATCAAGATTTGAGGTGAAATTCCGAACGCTGAATTCTTTTTAAGCAATTTAAGCAAAAAATGAAAATCTCTCTTTAATTTGAAGACTTATAACCATAGATGTGAATTTACTTGAAGCAAGGATCAGATAGATATTTGTTTCTTCAGTTTATTCATGAGGAAAAATCAGCCTTCTGCTTAAGGTGGACATTTCATGCATGGTCAGGATAATCTTTAAAACGACCGGTTCATTCACCTGATTTGATAGTTTAAAATGCTGAGGGTAATTATCCTTCCGATGATTGACTAATGCACTGCTCAGAAGTTTGCATGGACAAAACCAGCTATTCCCATTCTTTTCAATTCACAGGCATAAAGTTTGACACTTTTGTCTATTTTTAAGCTTTGAAGATATTTGGAAGTGCAATTCACACGGACACCTAATTTATAAACCCGCTTTGATGAAGTTATTGAAAAAAGTATCTTTTATTATTTCACTGTTTATAATAATTGCCGGACAGTCATTCGGACAATCTGAAGGTAGGAAAACGGCCAGCAATGGTTCATGGCCTATAATCAGACGGAGCGGCGATCAGCTGCTCGAGGGAGATAAGCCTTTCCGCTTTATGGGGCTGGCAGCTCCGAATATTCAGGCAAACGAAAGCCAGATAAGGGCCGATCGCACCAACCGTTTCCCGGATGATTATGAAATCCGCGATATCCTTGAAGGCTTGAGGCGGGTAGGGAGCCGCGCAACAAGGACATTTGCATTGTCGGTATATCATCCTGACGATAAGGGCTTGCCTGTTTATTTCTCCGGCCACAGGCAGTATAACGAGGAGGCATTTCAATGTCTCGACCGGATCATAGCTCTTGGGCATGAATATGATGTAAGGATAATAATTCCTTTTATTGCATCTCAATCCTTTGCCAGCGTCCGCGGAGTGGATGAATTTTCTGCACTTGCAGGTAAACCAAAGGGATCTTTCTGGACAGATCCGGAACAGAAAGCAGATTTCAAACATTTTCTTGATTTTATTCTTAACAGGAAGAATACTGTAAATGGGATACTGTATAAAAATGATCCCGCAATTCTAGCCTGGCAGCTGGGTAATGAATTCGGCAGCTATCCCGGTGACCGCGGCTTGAACTATGATGAATGGTCACCAAAGATTCTGTCGTGGAGCCTGGAGATGGCTGCCTATATAAAGAAAGCTGATCCGAATCACCTGGTTATGGAGGCTGGTGGTGCCGACCGTAGTAAGCTTCTTGCCGATCCGAACATTGATATAATCAGCGAGCATTTGTATGAATACTGGAACCGTCTGGCAGGTAAGCCATGGAACCTCCCGGCAATTGCAAAAGCATCAGCCGGGGAATGTAAAGGGAAGAAGCCTTTAATGGTGGATGAATTTGGATTAGGGAGCACCGAAAATATCCGAGAGCTGATGGAAACCATCAGGGAGACAAATATTGTCGGAGGACTGATGTGGAGCATCAGGAGCCACAGGCGCGACGGAGGCTGGTATTACCACAATGAGGGTGGAACATCTGTCAATTCCTACCATGTGCCCGGCTTTTCATCCGGTTTTATGTACGACGAAATCAGACTTCTCGATCTGCTCCGGAAGGAAGCATACCTGATTCGAGGAATCCCAGCTCCTGAAATTGAGAAGCCGGCTCCTGTTCCTGTTCTTTTCCTTAAGAAGGATGGGTTTACCTGGCGAGGATCAGCCGGCGCTGTTTATTATACCATTGAGCGTTCCGAATCCTCCAAAGGGCCCTGGAAGATACTTGCCACAGGTCTCGAGGATTCTGTGCTGTCGGATGTTGTGAAATTTGAGTCATCACCGGAAGCATCAGAGCCATTGACTCTTTACTCTGACGAATCCGCTGAAAGCGGCAAAACATATTTTTACAGGATCAAATCAGCAAATACAGCCGGTGAATCTGGCTATTCAGAAGTCGTAACAGTTCAGAAATAAATAATAAAAATCAACAGATATGTACCAACCTGAAATCACCAGATATTCTTCGATGGAATATCGCCGCTGCGGGAAAAGCGGTCTTAAACTTCCTGCACTGTCTCTCGGCTTGTGGCACAACTTCGGCGATGTAGACGTTTTTGAGAACTTCCGTAAAATAATCTGGAAAGCATTTGACTCCGGGATTACTCATTTCGATCTGGCCAATAATTACGGTCCGCCTCCGGGATCGGCTGAAAAGAACTTTGGACTTATCCTGAAAAGTGATTTCAAAGGCTATCGCGATGAAATGATCATTTCAACAAAGGCCGGCTATGAGATGTGGCCTGGTCCATATGGGGAATGGGGTTCGCGAAAGTATTTGCTTTCAAGTCTCGATCAGAGCCTTAAACGCATGCAGCTCGATTATGTGGATATTTTTTATTCCCATCGTCTTGATCCCGAAACTCCACTGGAAGAAACAATGGGAGCACTGGACCAGGCAGTTAGAAGCGGAAAAGCCCTTTATGCAGGAATTTCAAACTATCCGGCTGAAATGACTCTCCGTGCATCCCAAATCCTTAAGGAGCTGGGAACTCCTTGCCTGATTCACCAGCCAAGGTACTCAATGTTTGAGCGCTGGGTTGAAAATGGTCTGCTCGATGTGCTCGGATCAGAAGGAATCGGATGTATCGCATTTTCACCATTGGCGCAGGGACTTCTGACCAACAGGTACCTTGGCGGAATTCCGGCCGATTCGCGGGCAGGAAAACCCCATGGCTATTTAAAGGTCAGCCAGATCACACCGGAGGTACTTGCAAAGATCAGGGCCCTGAATGAATTGGCTGAAGGACGCGGTCAGTCCCTTGCCCGGATGGCTATTGCCTGGCTGTTAAAAGATGCACGCGTTACCTCGGTTCTGATTGGAGCAAGCAGCGTGGCACAGCTTGAGGATAATCTGCTGGCTCTTAAAAATACAGGATTAAGTCCCGATGAACTGGAAAAAATTGAAAAGATACTGAGATAGGAATATTGCTTTAGCCAACAATATCTGCAATAGCATAAAGGAAGCTTAAAGCTCCTCTGGGTTAGGATGTCTTTTTAAAAGCTTAAAGGAATCTCAGTTCAGAGGAATTGTTTATCGGTGAAATGCGAGCCGGATTTTAAATCAACTCTGAAAAATGAGTAAAAAGAGCATGTTTTTTGGATTAATTGGATTGGGAGCAACCATCGCCGGGTTTATAGGCAAAGCTTTTTACAGGGATTATATTAATGCCAATAAAATTAAAGACTTTGGACTGGCTGAATTTTTACCGAGCTATTTTTATGTTCTCGGATTTTCATTATTGCTGTTAATACGGCCGACTAAGTTGCCAAAGGTTGTTATTGTGGCTGTGACTTCCGCTTCAGTCTGTTATGAAATTATGCAATACATTTCATCCGGAAAAATAGATTTCGCAGATATTTTTGCCTCCATCGCAGGGGGTATAACAGCATTATTAATTATTTTAAAATGGGAATATTAGCGGGTATTAGAAAATCTTCTATAACAAAAGGCTTGGTTCTGTCTTCTGCAATTGCAGTTGTGATTATCACAGGTTGCTTCAGTCCCCATTTAAATTCCGGTTTGGAGCTTGAAGCCGGATTTAAAAATCCGCCGGAAAGTGCAAAGCCACGGATCTGGTGGCACTGGATGAATGGCAATATTACAAAGGACGGAATAAAAGCTGATCTTCAATGGATGAAACGTGTCGGAATAGGCGGATTTCAGAGCTTTGATGCCGATATATCGACACCACAGATCGTTAAACAGCGCCTGATCTATATGACACCTGAATGGAAGGATGCTTTTCTTTATGCGACAAAGCTTGCAGACTCACTGGGCCTGGAGATGGCTATAGCAGGATCACCAGGATGGAGCGAGAGCGGCGGTCCGTGGATGACACCGGCCCAGGCAATGAAGAAATTTGTATGGAGCGAGATACAGGTTGATGGAGGACATCCCTTTCCTGGCACTCTGCCAAAGCCGCCTTCATCCACCGGTACTTTTCAGAATATTGAGGATAGAAAAGCTGAACGATCTGCTCCAATGCCTGAATATTATTCCGATGCTGCAGTGTTAGCCTTTCGTGCACCTAAAAATGATATACCGATTGAGAGTCTGAAGCCTGAGATAAGCTCCAGTGACGGTCATTTTGATCCTGAAACCCTCAGTGACGGAGATCTGGCAGAAGCAACATTTCTACCTGCAGCCCCGCCGAATGGTAAGTCATGGATACAATTTGAATTTTCCCGGCCTGCGACGATTCAGTCTGTCACAATTGTTGCCAGAGAGAGGGGAGGCGAACTGAAAAGGGCCCTGGAGACAAGCGATAATGGTCTCCGGTTCAGAAAAATAACGGAGATCACGGAAGGTGATGCTGCCCAAAGCACAATAAGCTTTCCTCCGGTTACATCCAGGTTCTTCCGAATAACATTTACCACTCCTGCGACTCTATCTTCTGATAAAGATCCTGGCGGTTCAGGAGCTCGGAGATCACAAGAGCCGGAGGGAGTACTCATAGCCGAACTTGACCTGCACACCGTTGCAAGGGTGAACAGGTTTGAGGATAAGGCAGGCTTCAGTTCCTGTAAAGAACTCTATTCACTTGCAACACCTGCAATCCCTGCAACCGATGCTATCAGCAGTACTGATGTCATTGACCTGACATCGAAAATGCAAGCGGATGGTAAACTTGACTGGACACCTCCATCAGGCCGGTGGATTATATTGCGCCTGGGCTATTCATTGACAGGTAAGAATAATCATCCTGCTTCACCTGAAGCAACAGGCCTTGAAGTCGACAAACTAAATGCTGCCCATGTAAAATCTTATTTTGAGAATTACCTGGATAAGTATAAAAGTGCAACAGGCGGCTTTATGGGAAAGAGAGGGCTGCATTATGTAATAACCGACAGCTGGGAGGCTGGCGTTCAGAACTGGACCGACAGCATGATGATTGAGTTCTACAGGCACAGAGGGTATAGTATGCTGCCCTGGATACCTGTCTTAACCGGACATATTGTTGAAAGCGCAGAGGCCAGCGACAGGTTCCTGTGGGATTTCAGAAAGACTATTTCCGATCTGACGACGGAAAATCATTATGACCAGCTGACCACAATTCTTCACAACAGGGAAATGGAGCGTTACACCGAATCTCATGAGGGCGGACGAGCCTTAATAGCGGACGGTATGGACGTCAAGCGTAAGGCTGATATACCGATGAGTGCTCTCTGGACACCCAACAATGTAGGAGGGAAAATCGGGACAGGATATGAGGCAGATGTGCGGGAATCAGCTTCCGTAGCACATATTTACGGAAAAGATCTCGTAGCTGTCGAATCCATGACCTCTTATGGCAGCCCATGGGCCTGGTCGCCTGAATTTTTAAAACCTACTGCCGACATGGAGCTGGCCTGTGGCGCCAACCGTTTTGTCCAGTCTGTTTCAGTTCATTCCCCGTCTGAGGATAAGCTGCCGGGTCTCAGCCTGGGACCATTCGGACCCTGGCTGAACAGGCACGAAACATGGGCGGAGCAGGCCCGTCCATGGATGACATATCTTTCACGCAGTTCCTTTATGCTGCAGCAGGGGAAAAATGTGGCTGATATCATCTATTATTATGGTGACGACAATAATATTACAGCCCTGTTTGCCAATAGACTGCCCGATATTCCCTCAGGATATAGTTACGATTTCGTGAATAGCGATGCTATCTTAAAGATTCTTGATGTAAAACAAGGGCATATAGTGACACCCGGTGGAATCAGCTACAATTTGCTTGCTCTTGATTCCAATTGCAGGTATATGACTTTACCTGTTCTCAGAAAGATAAGTACCATGGTCAAAGCAGGAGCTGTTATCGTTGGTGAAAAACCAGTGAGCACACCCAGCCTGAGCGATGATCAGGATGATTTCACCGCTATTGCAAATGAGTTGTGGCCAAAAGAAAAGGGTGAAAACCCTGTAGGGAATGGGAAAGTTTATGCCGGATATTCAATTGGGGAGGTTCTCGGATTACTGAAGGTTGCACCGGATTTCAGCTACCCCGGGCCTAATGATGACACTGAACTTTTATTTGTTCATCATAAGCTGAATGATATTGACATCTACTGGGTAAACAACCGGAGTGACAGATCAGAAGAGGTTAGGGCTGCTTTCAGGGTTGATAGTAAAGCACCCGAAATATGGCATCCTGAGACAGGTGAAATTGAAGATGCCTCATACAGTATCTCAGATGGCAGAACAGAAATTCCGCTCAGACTCGACCCTGAGGATGCCATATTCGTTGTTTTCAGAAAAAAGGCAGCGAAGAGATCTGTGACTGTTGCAACACCTATCGAATCCCGGCTAGCCTTAATTGATGGTCAGTGGGACCTGAGCTTCCAGCCCGGCCGCGGAGCTCCTTCTAAAATAGTTGTGGATAAGCTTGCATCGTGGAGTGAAAACAATGATCCGGGGATAAAATACTTCTCCGGAACAGGGACCTATAAAAAAGTAATTAATGCTCCTGACTCCTGGTTTAAGGAGGACCATCAAATCTGGCTTGACCTTGGAGAAGTAAAAAACCTGGCAGAAGTGATTCTCAATGGAAAATCCCTGGGTATAGTATGGAAAAAGCCATTCAAGGTAAACCTGACCGGTCAAATAAACCAGGGAGAAAATACACTTGAAGTAAAAATTACAAATCTCTGGGTAAACAGGCTGATCGGGGATCAGCAGCCAGGTGTGTCAAAAAAGGTAACCTATACCACCTCGGCATTCTATTCAGCAGGTTCACCTTTACTGCCAGCCGGGCTGATGGGCCCGGTGATCATTACCGGATTGTCAAAAAACTAAATAATTAAGATATGACTTCCAGGGAAAGAGTATTGGGAGCTTTCAACCGGACAGGATACGACAGGATTCCGGTCAAGCATGAAGGAACACCAGAAATAAACCAGATGATCATGGATCACTACAGGCTTTCCAATATGGAACAGCTGCTGCGTGTGGTAGGAGATGACTTCAGATATTTGGAACCTGCCTACACCGGACCTGAATTAAGAAAATTCCCCGATGGCAGCGTCGAAGGGTACTGGGGCGAACGTTACAGGTATGCCGAGTTCGGCGGCGGGAAATATCTTGAGGCATGTTATCTGCCCTTTGCCGGCATTCAGTCGGTATCAGAGCTCGACAGATCTCATTTCCCGACTGCGGAATGGTTTGATTATTCAGATGTTAAAAGCCAATGCAATAAATTGGCTGAGGAGGGCTATGCAATATGCTTTGGCACTGCCGGTGACATGGATTTCATAAACAGCATTGCCAGGGCAAGAGGAACTGAACAGGTGCTTATTGATCTGATCACTGATAATCCCGTCTATCTGGAACTGATGGATGCCCGTTTCAGGTTTTATTATGAAATGCATGAAAGCGTTCTGAAAGCCGCAGAAGGTATGATAGATTTTACGCATATAGGGGAAGACCTGGGGACACAGACTGCCCAGGTAATTGACTTCGATATATTTGAAAAGCACTTTGCTCTGAAATTCGGAAAATATTTTGACATGGTTCATAGTTATGGTGCCAGGACAATGATGCACATGTGTGGTTGTGTCAGGGCATTTCTGCCGAGGATGATTGAACTGGGACTGGATGTATACGATGTTGTTCAGCCTACCACTCCTGAAATGGATATTGCTGTTTTGCAAAAAGATTTTGGCGACAATCTTACATTTTGCGGAAGCGTCTGCGTTCAGACCACGATGGCATTCGGAAGTGCCGGTGACGTTGCAAGGGAGGTGGAAAGGCGAAAATCGTTGTTCCCTGTGGGCGGTCTTTTCCTTGGTCCTACTCACGCCATCCAGGTTGGATCTCCTCTTGAAAACATTATCGCATTGTACAAAACAGCCGGAAGCCTTGCTGAAGATGTTGATGATTCTATTCTTTCAGTCAGAGATGGCAAGAAGGCCGGAGAAATAAATATGTCAAAGCTTTTTTGATCCGTGATCATCAACAGAAAAAGAATTAGCTAAAGACGAACCTAATCAAAATGATAATAGAATGCAATCTGGAAGTATGCACTTCCATAATGAGTACTACTTAAACAGCCAGGATTTTTTTCGGTTCCTTTATAAATATGTCCTGACTTCTGACAATTAGTGCTGCAGGGATTCACCACGGATTTCACGGAATGAATTCACGGATTTGGTCCTTGATTATACGAAAAGTATTATCTTTATATGTCTCGTATGTATGGATTTACTTTATAAAGATATTACAGGTAAAATTGTAGATTGTGCTGTTAAGGTACACAAGGAACTTGGACCTGGTTTACTTGAATCGGCATATGAGGAATGTCTTTATCAGGAATTATTGGAATGTGGGGTTGAATCAATTAAACAGGTACCTATGCCATTGATCTATAAAGGAAGGAAGCTCGATCTTGGATATCGTCTTGATCTTTTAGTTGAAGACAAGGTGGTAATTGAGGTAAAATCGGTAGAATGTCTTATGCCTGTCCATACAGCACAATTGATGACTTATTTGAAATTGTCAGGCTGTAGGGTAGGATTATTAATAAATTTCAATGTTGTATTTCTGAAAGAGGGGATTAGACGAATTATTCTGTGAAAGAGAGTCAGTGTTTGAAACAAAAATTATGATTATTTAACTGATTTAGCAGAATCTTCCGAAACTATTCGTGCCCTATCCGTGTCCTCCGTGCAACCCGTGGTTAAATAAAATCCACATTCAATTAGAACTGATCATTCGATCATTCAAATCCATTTCAGTAGAACAGAGAAATACCATTAGTGCGATAATAATATAAAAATGGAACCAGTATGCAGCTTATAATCTGACATTTTAAAATTTATTTTTTCAAATACGACTGAAGCGTCAGAAGTCAGGAAAATATAGACTATTCCATTCTGTCGGTCAGAGATGGTAAAAAGGCCGGAGAAATTAATATGTCAAAGCTTTTTTAGCTGGATAGACTTATCACCTCAGATTTTCTAATACATTTAAGAACCCATAAATAATGGTTACCTTTTAAGAATGGAATCAGCTGCGACTTGCCCAAATGAAAAAAAAGAAAGAGAATGCGGAAGCAGGGAGACAAACCCATTGGTCAGGCTAATTTTCATGTGAACCGGAACAACACGATTTTCATCACCAATATCATTGAAATCATCAGGAGTTCTGCCAGTTAAAACTACAGCAGTCATTTCTTCGGGAACTTGCAAGTGCATTCCTGTAAAATCTGGGCGAAAATCAACAACCTTTTCAGGACTCTTGTTTACAACTGCAAGCACGAAATGAGTCCTGGCATCATTGCATGTGAGAAGTGCGTCAATCATAGGTGTTGATTGCTTATCCTTAGTAAGTGTTTCAGATGATACCTCTATTGAAACCGCATTCTTTTCAAGTTTATTTGCATACAGGTCAAATACGTGAAAAGTTGTCCTTTTAACAATACCCATGGGATAAACATAAATTGCTCCGCGTGCATTTACAATTGGAGAAAAGCAGGCAATTTCCACATCCCTGGCATTACGCAGGCATGAATTTAGAAAACATGCTGAAAAAAGCGCATCAGCCATTGTGTAAGTTGAGTTTATATCGTTTTTATCCCTTGCCTTGTAATCCATATCATTCCGGAAATCCCCAAGGACAGGATGGTGCCATCCTCTTAGATTCCATTCATCAAAGGC
>Ga0208980_10001131_pt1 | contig 15954 bp, 16 predicted proteins | sample WetSurMetagenome_3_FD_187993 | JGI IMG/M metagenome (GOLD analysis project Ga0208980, IMG submission 187993) | Wetland microbial communities from Twitchell Island in the Sacramento Delta, sample from surface sediment Aug2011 Site A1 Bulk (version 2) | ecosystem: Environmental > Aquatic > Marine... | reverse complement strand
CAGAGCAACAGTTGGAGGAAGATAAGCTGCAAAAAATCCTCGAGACTGCCAACCTGGCACCATCTGCGGGAAACCTGCAGGCTTACGAAATTTACGCTGTCACTGATTTTAAAAAGCGGGATGGGCTTTCATGCGCTGCGTTAGCCCAGGAATATATTGCGAAAGCAGCTGTAGCGCTGGTTTTTTGCACTCACCCCGAGCTGACCGAGGGGAAATATACTGAACGTGGAACCCGCCTGTACACCGTGCAGGATGCCACGATTGCCTGCACCTTTGCCATGCTGGCAGCTACAAACCTTGGGCTGGGTTGCGTGTGGGTGGGCACATTCGACGAGAAAGTGGTGCGCCTGATCATCGGTGCGCCTGAAAGGCAGGTACCGGTGGTTATCCTTTCCATCGGTTACCCGGGTGAATTCCCAGACCAGCACCCTCGTCGTCCATTGGACCAGCTGATACATTGGGTAAAGTAGTTGGGTAATTATTCACACCGTCGCTGGTATGGATTTAAGCGATCATCTATCCATTTCGTAGGATTTGTTTCGATATAATTCCATATTGCCTCGTAATCCATATCATTTCGAATAATATGGTCATAATAATTTCGTTGCCAGATTGGCGGGTCAGTTAAGCCACGCATCGCTTTTTTTCGGTAAGTCACTGCGGATTGGGGGTTCTCCCCTGCGCCCCTAACAATGCTTATTATTCCGTGAATATGGTTTGGCATAATAACAAATTTTGAAAAATCGGATTGGCGAAAGCGTTTTGACTAAATCGTAAGCACCGCCGCACCATCCAGCCTACCCGAGCGCAGGTCATCCAATGCCTGGTTGGCATGCTCCAATGGGTAAGCGGTGACCGCAGTTTTCACCGGCACCTGGGGAGCAATCTCCAGGAATTCATTCCCATCCTGGCGGGTCAGGTTTGCCACCGAGCGGATGATGCGTTCCTCCCAAAGCAGGCGGTAGGGAAAGGATGGGATTTCCGTCATGTGGATGCCGCCGCTCACCACCACTCCTCCCTTACCCACTGCCTTGAGGGCAGCCACCATTAAAGCACCCACGGGTGCCAGCACGAGTGCCGCGTCCAGCTCTTCCGGTGGCATTTCATCCGAACCACCCGCCCAATAAACCCCCAACCTTCGGGCGAAGTCCTGGGTGACCACATCGCCTGGGCGCGTGAAGGCAAACACCCGCTTCCCCTGATAATTAGCCACCTGGGCGATGATGTGCCCGGCAGCGCCAAACCCATAGATACCCAATCGCTCCACGTGCTCCCCTGCCAAACGGTAGGTGCGGTAACCGATCAGCCCCGCACACATCAGAGGTGCCGCCTCGATATCGCTGTAGGATTCAGGCAGTGGGAAGCAATAGCGCTGGTCAGCCACGGCATACTCCGCATAACCGCCATCCAGGGTATACCCGGTGAATTCAGGATGGTCGCACAGGTTCTCCTGTCCACGCTGGCAGTAGCGGCAGGTGCCATCCGTATAACCCAGCCACGGCACCCCAATGCGCTGCCCGATACGAAACCTGTCAGCTCCCTCGCCAGACTTTACGACCGTGCCTACCATTTGATGCCCCAGGATGAGGGGAAGCTTGGGTTCCATCAGGTCGCCATCCAGCACGTGCAGGTCAGTGCGGCATACCCCGCAGGTATGCACTTTGATCAGCACCTGGCCTGGTCCGGGCTTTGCGACAGGCACTTCTGCCAGCTTTAATGGCTGGCGTTGGGCTTCAAGAACCATGGCGCGCATCTTCTCGGGGATGTTCATGGTCTCTCCTGGCAGTTGGGGCATAGGTAGCATGCGCCACCAAGATAAGCTATCTTCTGGATGAGCGTGCCACAATTGGGGCATGGCTGCCCAAGCGATTGGCTGCCCATTAGCCGGTGATAACCACCGGGATGATCGAACAAGTCGCGCTCATCTTCCCGCCCGCCCAGCCTGATGGCCTCAGCCATCGTACCCTGGATAGCCTGATGCAACCTCATGCGCTCATCGAAGCCGAGGGAGGGGATCTTGCGGGCAGGATGGATCTTTGCCTTGAACAGAATATCCTGCAGGTAACTGTTGCCAATTCCGTTGACGTGTTGGCTGGTTACCAGGAAACCTTTGACCCCCTTCTTGGTTTTATCGGGATACTCCTCCAACAGTTGGTCAAATCTTTCCGGAGTGAACGCTGCGGATAGAGGTGGAATGCCAACTTTTGCATAGGGTTCCTTAGTCACCTCATATTCTTCCAATAACTTGACAAAACCCCACATCTGCAAGGTATAAGTCATGGCAGAGCCATCCGCAAAATCCCAGCGCAAGTGATATTTGGCTGGTATTGGCTGACCCTGTGAGTGGTAGAGGATGCGTCCACCCAGCTCGCCAAACCACAACAGGCTTGCCTCACCCATATCCAAAAATATCGAGCGACCATAGCTGCTGGCTCCAGTTACTTTCGAGCCAGAGAGGAGGGCGTCATACTCCTCAGCGGTTTTGCTCAGCCACAGGAACTTGTGCACCAGTACCCCCCGGCTGAAATGCTGGATGGTCTTACCGATAAGCGTAGCTTGCATCTGTTGGGCGATTGTTACGGCTTCAGGCATCTCAATCATCGTTTCTGCTCCTTTTCGATGTCAATGCGATGCTCACGGTAATGCTCACAGGTATTTGCTCGAATGAGCTGCAACAAGTTCAAGCCATCATCCGGAAAGTCATACGAATAGGGTTGGATAAGCTGGTCATCGCTCATTGCTTCAAGCACGGTCATCACCCCACGGTACAGGCTGCGAAACTCAATGACTACCGAGGCCGGTGATCTATCCTTGCTATCAGCAAATACCTGGGCGTTGAAACGGTGGACATCATCCCAGGAAGTCATCACAGCATACTGGGGAGGCTGGCCAGTCATCACCATCCCGAGCCGGTCAAGCAGGTACTTCTCCCAGGCAGACAGATGGCAGAGGACATCCTTGATCGACCATTCACCTTCGACCTCGCGAGTGGTCATCTCCGCTTCGGACAGGGTGGCGCAAATGCGTTCAATATTTACCCATTCCTGCTCAAATTCAGCCAGCATTATTGAACGAGCTGAAGAAATTTGTTGGTTATTCATTAAGTTTCTCCAATCTATCCACCAACCCAGCGAGGACTGAAAAGGCTTTCTCGACTGGTTCAGTTGTAGTCAGGTCAACTCCCGCCATCTGGAGGGCATCCAACGGGTACATCGAGCCACCCAGGTTCAAGAAATCAAGATACTTCTGTGCAGCTTTCGGCTTGCCGGAAAGGATGCCATCCACCAGGGCGTGCGCACCTGCGATGCCGGTGGCGTATTGGTAAACGTAAAAATTCATATACATATGGCCAAATTGTGCCCAGGTGATGCCAATCCGCTGGCGGTCGAAGTCCACCTCATCCCCATAGCCTTCCTTGAACAGATCAGCGGTTAGCCCGATGAGGATATCCGCGTTGATGGGCTTCCCATTTTCCGCCCGGTTGTGTAATTCCAATTCAAACCGCGCCAGAGTAGGCATGATGAAGAAATATCGGTGATAATTCGACATGGCTTCTTCGATCAGGCTGATCTGGAATTCAGGAGAGGTTTGGGTTTTGAGCAGGTGGCGGCGCACCATAGCCTGATTGAAGTTGGAAGCCACCTCCGCCACGAAGAGCGAGTAGCGGCTATAAATGAATGGCTGGTTCAGCCGGCTATGGTAGGAGTGCAGCGAGTGACCCAGCTCATGTGCCAGGGTGCTCAGGCTGAACACATCATCTGCATAGCTCATCATGATGAAAGGTCGTGTGCCCATTGAGCCGCTCGAGAAAGCCCCCTCCCGCTTACCCTTGTTACGGGCATAATCCACCCAGCGCTCCTCCATACATCCATGCTGCAGGATATCGACATACTCCTTGCCCAGGGGTGCCATGCCTTCCGTGATCCACCCCACCGCCTGATGGAAAGGGACGACTGGCTTTTTTAAGGTAAGAGGCGCCTTGATATCGTAAACATGGAATGTATCATATCCCAAGAGCTTCTTGCGCAGGCGCCAGTAACGCTGCCAAGTAGGCAGGTTCTGCTTGAACACCTCGACCAGGTTGTGAAATACCTCCACCGGGATGTTATTGGGTGCCAGGGAGGCATGCAACGAGGATTCGTAGCCGTGTGCCCGGGCGTTGAACACATCCTGCCGGATGGTGGCTGTCAGGGTGGCAGCCAGGGTGCTTTTGAACCTGAGATAACCATCGGAATAATTCTCCCAGGCAGTCCGGCGTACTTCCCTGTCGGGGTGGGTGGTCAAGGCGCTGATGCTTGCCTGCCCCACTTCGTGTGGAGTGCCATCTGAAGCAATGGCCGGTTGGAAGGTCAGTTCAGCATTGTTGAGGGCATTATAGATGCTGGTGGCGGCAAAAAATGGGTCATTGACCATCGCCAGCACCTCTTCTACCTCACCAGAGCGAACGTGTGTTTGCCGTTTTTCCAGCTTTTCCACATAATGAGCGAAGAATGCCAGTTTGGGCTCATCCTTCATCCACTGGCGTAGCTTTGGGAAGCCAATCTGCATCAGCTGTGGGTCAAAAAATGCTGTAGCAGCTCCAAATTTAGCCGTCAAGCTGCGTCCCTGTCCATTACGGGCAGCAGCCTCCTGATCAAGCGTATCTACTGCATAAGCATTGCTGGCATACACATTGATCTTACCCATCAACGTGCCAGCCTCTTGAAATAACTGGATGAATTCCAATAATTTTTGCGGGCTTTCGCCCAGTTGACCCTGGTAGGCTGAGAGCGTGGGTAGCATCTCGATCAGCTGATTGCACGCAGCCTCCCAATGTGTTGATGTCGGGAAGATGGAAGCAAGGTCCCAGGTCTGTTCGAGCGGGACTTCACTGCGCGAGGGGAGAGTGGTGGTGTTTGGCAATGTGGACTCCTGGAGTTGATATGATTTAACGCTGGTGAATGTCGGATATTTTAAATGTATCCATTTCCTTGGTTATTATAATCCTGTAAGGGACAGACGAATCCCGGCGTATACAAATATCAATCCGAGAACTTGCACATCGAACGAATATTCGTAGCATTGGGAAAATGATAGAATTGATGAAGTGACAAATGGTTGATATTCCCATCGACTGGCTGCTGGAAGGCGCCTCCTGGGTCGAATATCGGGCACGGCTTGACTTGCTGGGGCAATCCGACACTGACCCACAGGTCATACAAGCGCGCCAGTCCGTGCTGTCACAGCCCCTGGTACAAAACCTTGTCGCTGAGCTCTCTGGCTGGCCAGGTACGGTTATTTCAAGCCACAAAAGCGCTGGTCAGCCCTTCCACAAGCTGACCTTTCTGGCAGACCTGGGACTTAAGTCAGGTGATCACGGAATGGATGCCATCATCAACCGCATCCTTGAACACCAATCAGATGAAGGTCCCTTCCAGCTTTCCTCCAATATCCCGGTCCATTTCGGGGGAACGGGAATGGAAACGTGGGCATGGGCGTTGTGCGATGCCCCTCTCATCGTGTATGCCCTGGCGAAGTTCGGTTTGCAGGATGACCCAAGGGTAAAGGATGCAGCCAAGTACCTTGCAGGACTAGTCCGCGAGAACGGTTGGCCATGCGCTGTCTCAAAAGAGCTGGGGAAATTCCGCGGCCCGGGGCGCAAGGAAGATCCCTGCCCATTCGCCAATCTGGCTATGTTAAAGGCACAATCTGCCATGGATGAATGGCGTGACAGCCCCGAATGTCATACCGGTGCGGAGACCCTGCTGACCTTGTGGAGCGAGAGCCTCACTCAGCACCCCTATATCTTCTACATGGGCACTGACTTCCGCAAGCTCAAGGTGCCCTTCGTCTGGTACGACCTGATGCATGTGTTGGACGTCCTATCGCGTTTTGAGTGGCTCAGGGAAGATCCCCGCCTGCTCGACATGCTGGGGATAATGAAGAGCAAGGCTGATGAACAGGGTCGTTTCTCCCTCGAATCAATTTGGGCCGCCTGGAAGGAATGGGAGTTTGGACAGAAGAAAGTGCCATCCCGGTGGTTAACCCTGCTGGCCTGGCGTATCCTCGGCAGGGTGAAAAGCATCTCTATTTAATCCGCCTCAAGATTTTCCATCGATCAATTTACCTATAGCATTCATCGGATTATTATATGTAATTGGATATTAATTGTGGTATTATCAGGGAAATGTTTCAATCCCGGGCATAAAATCCCGGTATCAGGTAGGAGGCACGTATGCGTATTAATATAAGCAGTGTCATGGTGGATGACCAGGAGAAGGCACTGAAATTCTATACCGATGTGTTGGGATTTGTTAAAAAGGCGGACGTGCCTGTTGGGGAGTATCGCTGGCTTACTGTTACCTCCCCCGAGGGTGCGGATGGTATCGAACTGGTACTCGAGCCGATGGGCTTCCCTCCCGCCAGGGTTTTTCAAAAAGCATTATATGAAGCAGGAATTCCTTTCACCGTTTTCTTCAGCGCCGATATTCAGAGCGAATATCAACGACTTAAAGGCAAAGGGGTGATCTTCCGCAGCGAGCCTCAAAACTTAGGCGCTATCATATCGGTCTTATTTGAAGACACCTGTGGCAACCTGATCAACCTTGTGCAGCCAATTAGATAACCCAACAAGGGCGATTTTTTATTCTCAACCCCATGAAGTATAGATTACGATATAGGAATTCCAACAATCCATAATTCACTAAAATATATCCAGTCTAAAATGATTTTGAATGCAAGATGCTGGAAATATTGCGCTACCGACGAGTAGGAATAGAGCAGGAAAAATAACATGGATGGAGAGTGTATTTGTAGGCACGTGCATATGCCAGCTTTGCGCTCCGAATTAAATATATGACATTTATTACTTGAATAGACATATTTTTTGTGCTATTGTAAATGAGTTGTGTCAGAGTTCATGCGCTGAGAGAGCATCATCATAGTCGCGTTGTACCGCCCTCAAGAAAGCAATGGAGGGCTTTTATTTTCCGTGATTTGGGGTTTTGGGTGGTTCTACAATTGGTATAAAAAATCTTAGATTGTCACAGTTTCGAAGAATGAGTCGGGGGTGTTATGGTTGAGCATAAAGGAATCCGGCAGGTTTACAAGGCCATCCGCGTCCGATTTATTTCATGTATTTTTCAGAGATCAATTCTCCCGCCCATCAGAAAAATGGAGGATTCCATGAAGCCAAATGACGAATTGGCTGAAATGAATACAATTCAGGCTCCAGATATAAAAAAAGTGCCTATGTGGAAATTTTGAATGCACGTCGGAAAGGAGGCGCAAAAACCTTTCACCTCAAAATGGAATAAATCATCCCATCAAAAACAATGTATGCGGAATAGATAAATTTAACAATAACATAAAAAGGAGAGATAGACATGAACCTCAAAACGTTAATGATCATCAAAGCTGTCATTTGCATAACATTTGGCTGCCTGTTGTTATTGGTCCCGGGTTTCACATATTCTCTCTTCGGTGCTACACTGAACGATGCCGGAGTTTTTGCTGCCCGAGAGTATGGTGCTGCCCTGATTGGTACACTCTGCTTAACCTGGTATGCCAGGAATGCCGCGGAATCACAATCGCGCCGGGCGATCATCCTGGATCTATTTATTTATGATGCCATCGGCGTGGTGATCACTTTGATTGCCCTGTTTTCAGGGTTGTTCAATCCTCTTGGCTGGGGTCTTCTCGTCATTTACCTCTTCTTTGCGGCCGGTTACGGCTATTTCTGGTTCAAAAAGCCTGCTGATCAGCCAAGCCCTGCATAACTGACTGGCAGTGAGTGAATTGAACGTCCCAATCTATGGGTGAGGAGGAAAATCGAGTACCTCAATTCAATCAATCACAAGCGAATGGTCAGCCTGAACACATTTCTTCAGTCCCCTTCATTTGGTCTGCTGAATGGGTGCTCTATTCTGTTAAATAATTGTATTTGATCACGAAAAACTACAATCCTTAGCTATTTTGATCTCCTCCAGTGTGTTAACAGGCATCGGTCCCACCCGCACCATACAGCCGCTCCCCGCCGACCCTAAACGCTAAGCCGGACAGGGCATAGACCCACCAACACAAATTAATTATCCCAATCTCCGAAACATGCAAGACAACGAGATCTGAGGGTAGAATTATCTACGAAAGGATTTATTACAACCCAAAACTAGCTGTGTTTTGAGACAAATATCAACACTGAGGAGGTGCGATGACAGTCCGACGCCATACAGAAGATTACTTTTTCACTCCGTCAGCAGGCGTAAGTAAAATTGTTCGCGAGATATTATCTCGACGTCCTTCATAAATACACACACGTGCGAGTTCGTGAAGGGGACCGTTTTCAAGACGAACTTCAAACCGGATTGGTGGTACTTGGGCATTGAGATGACTATTCTATGGGTGCCACAAAATAACGGCACTTATCTTGCTTCTGAAACGAAGTCACAATGGTTTATCCTGGGAGAGATTGGTGATATCTACAACCGGTACCTGCGCGATTTCATGCAGGATGTAAGGCTAGAATTGCAGAGGATAGCGTTTGATAAGAAAAATGCAAGCGTGTGAGGGATGGCTGGCTGACAGGTGAAAGGTGGGCGCCATGGTGCGGGCTGGTAAGTGGAGAAATTTTTGAATTAACCATATAATCAGATAAGAAATTGTGAGGGGCACAACTTGAGCACTGTCCTGCGAGTCCGCAATGGATGGAGGATAAAAATGATCAAAATCATCGCGGGAGTATTACTCGTTTTGCATAGCATCGTCCACCTGATCTATCTTGGACAAAGTGCCAGGCTGTTCGAGATGCAGGCAGGTCTGACTTGGCCTGATGGCTCGTGGGCTTTCTCAAAGCTGCTTGGAGAAAGTGGCACCCGCACTCTAGCCATCATCTTTTGTATCTTGGCCGCGGCAGGTTTTATGATTGGTGGGGCAGGGGTTTTATTCAGCCAATCCTGGTGGCGTACAGCCGTCATCGTATCAGCTGTGTTATCCGGCGTTCTATACATTCTTTTCTGGAATGGGCGATTGAAGCACCTGGACGGGCAAGGCGCGGTTGGTTTGCTTATTGATGCAGCCATTCTGGCAGCCATCATTGTTTTCCATTGGCCCAAATTCGATTTCTGAACCGGGTCCGTCGTTATCTGCCATATGGTTGCATTTCTGGCGCGGCTTGGTAAAATGCAAATTGTAAAGGAAAAGTGAGATGACTGGAATTACTACCACCCTTGGTTTGAAAAATTCCACCGAATTAGGGTTGATTCTTCCCCACGAACACATCTTCGTAGATCTTCGGCTCTGGAATACCCCAGGTTATGCCCAGGCGGAAGTTGATGACGTTATCCAGCTTATGGGTCCGGAAATAAAAAGGGCTCAACAAGCTGGTGTGACAGCCATTGTAGAATGCAGCACAGTTGGCGTGGGACGCCGGGCTGATATTGAGCGAGCTGTATCTATGGCAACCAATCAACCCCTGGTAATTCCAACGGGTATTTATCGTGAACCCTGGGTTCCTGATTGGGCTCACGCAGCCAGTGAGGCCGAATTGACCGATTGGATGCTGGGTGAATTGCAAGGTGAAATTGAAAAGAGCGGTGTGCAAGCCGGTTGGATTAAGTTGAGCGCCGGTGATGATGGAATAACTGCCTGCGAAACCAAAATCTTACGGGCGGCTGCAACCGCTGGTCGCAAAACGAATGCTGTTATTGGCAGTCATACGATCCGAGGCCGGGTTGTGCGTGACGAACTCGATATTATCGAAACGATGGGTTATGATGTAGAACGATTCATCTGGATCCATACCCAAGCTGAGCCAGATTTCGAATTACATCTAGAGATGGCTCGGCGTGGTGCCTGGCTTGAATACGACGCCATTGGAAATATCGATAACGAAAGTGATGAGTACTATTTACAGCACATTCAACGCCTACTAGACGCTGGTCTGGGAGATAAATTGCTGCTGAGTCATGACCGAGGATGGTATGACCCGGCGCTACCGGGCGGAGGTGTTCCCAAACCGTATACATACCTCTCAGCGCAGTTTCTGCCGAAGCTAAGGGCTATCGGAGTGGATGAGAAAACGATCCACAAACTAACTCACGTCAATCCCTTTCGCGCATTTGCTCGATAATCCTTGAAACAGAAACCTGACATTGGCTTCCTCCCGATGCCACATTGCGGCGCAGGTATAGCCGGACATTGAGCGGTAGGATGACAGAACACTCCGATCATCGATAAAGGAGATTGGAAGTTGAACAAATTGAGTAAAAGGCAAACAAACCGTTTGCTAGGCTATCCGGCTGATGCTCGTCTATTGATTATCAACGCCGATGATTTCGGTATGTGTAATTCGGTGAATGAAGCCATCATCAGCGCGCTGAAAGAAGGCGTGGTCCACTCAACAACTTTGATGGTTCCCAGTCCCTGGGCGTTACATGCCATGCATTTCCTCACCGATCATCTCGAAATTCCCTTTGGGATTCATCTCACCGTCATCAGTGATCCGATTGATTACCGTTGGGGTCCATTAACCGACGAAGAAAAGGTGCCCTCTCTGGTTGACCGAGCAGGCTATTTCTACAACTTTGAAGCCATGCAGGCATTTTTAGCCCAGCTGAAGATGGATCAACTAGAAGTCGAATTCAGGGCGCAGATTGAAGCTGTTCTGGCTGCCGGGCTCAGACCTACCCACCTAGACTGGCATGCCCTACGTATCGGCGGTAGACCGGATATTTTTCACCTGATGACCCGGCTGGCAAAAGAATATGGGTTAGCGCTCCGCGTTATGGGACGGACCTGGATCAAAAACCTACAAAGCCATGGCTTTCCCACCAGCGATTATGATTTTTTAGACAGTTACCTGATCAATCCAGTCTATAAAACCACCCGGTATGTTCAACTGCTGCGCGAGTTACCCGCCGGATTAAGTGAATGGGCGGTCCATCTGGGGCTCGACAATGCCGAGTTACTGGCCATCGAACCAGCTGGTAATCATGAGCGCCAGATAGACTTTGATTTTTGGACCTCTCAACAGGCAAAAGATATCATCACAGAAGAAGGGATCATACTTTTAGATTATCGGGCATTACAGGTAGTCTGGAACAAAGTATCCTTTTGAGATACAAAACCGCCCAAGCCCGCCTGCAGGCAGGTAACACACATGCGTGAGCGAATTTGTAATCACCGTCATCTTACACGTAAACATGGGCGCATGTACGGCTGTACAAACAGGAAAACAGACAAGGAGTAACTTCATGGCAACCACTGACACAGAAAATAATTTGCCCCACTGGGATCTTGATAGCATTTACCCGGGGCTGGAATCCGAACCTTTCGAGCAGGCAGTTGGCGAGTTGGCAGCTCGAATCGATGATTTCGATAAATTCCTGATCGATCATGGAGTTGCTCAAGTGTCACCATCAACGGATGCTGCAGCGATGAGTATCATCGAAGGATATCTGGATCAGATGAACCTCATCATGCGCCTCAACAGCACATTACGGCTTTACGTTTGGTGTATTGTGGATACTGACTCATCAAACGAACTTGCGCTTCGCAAACTGTCAGAACTGGATAGCCTCAACACTCGCAGTAAACAACAGATCACGCAATTCCAAAGCTGGCTTGGAAGACAACAGACATTACTTCCGGAGGTTTTATCGAAAAGCGAACTTGCGAAGGCGCATTCACTCTATTTACAAGAAACCGCAGATCAAAGCCGCTACTTGATGAGTGATGCCGAAGAATCGCTCGCAGCAGAGCTGGCTTTGAGTGGCATCATTGCCTGGGCTAAATTACATGGGACGATATGGTCACAACTCGAGGTTCCGTTTGAGCGTGATGGAAAGATCGAGCAGATACCCATGCCAATGATTCAAAATCTGGCGCTCTTTGATTCCGACGCGGATGTGCGTCAACGTGCTGGGGCAGCGGAGGTCGTCGCGTGGGCTACAATGCGCGAGCCTCTGACTGCTGCCCTCAATGGTGTCATGGGTGCTAAGATCACGTTGGCCAAACGTCGCGGAAGACAGGATGTGTTGCACGCCACCCTCGATCAGGCGAGGATTGATCGTTCTATTCTAGATGTCATGCAGAATTCCATTAGAGATGCTTTGCCCTCCTTCCGGGCGTATCTCAAAACCAAGGCGCGCACATTGGGAAAGGATTCCCTTCCATGGTGGGACTTGTATGCTCCGTTAGGGAAAACCGATCATCGCTTCACGTTTCAAGAAACGCAGCAGTTCATTGTAAATCAGTTCGACAAGTTCGATCCTCCCATGGGGGCATTTTCCAGGCATGCTTTTGAAAATCATTGGATTGATGCCGAGCCGCGCTCTGGAAAACAAGGCGGTGGCTATTGCAATGGCGCATATGGAACAGGCATATCCAGAATCTTGTGCAACTTTGATGGCTCACTCCAACAGGTTTTTACCATTGCGCATGAGTTGGGTCATGCCTTTCACGCTCACTGTCAAACCGGCAAGACCTATCAACAATGTCTAGCACCGATGACCTTGGTTGAGTCAGCTTCACTCTTTTGTGAAACACTGGTCACCGATCAAGCACTTGTGAATGTCGCCAGTCCGCAGGAGGAGCTGACCATACTGAACACATTCCTCGGAACTGCCGTTTTGAATATTGTTAGCACCCTGTCCGCATATTTGTTCGAGCAGGAGGTGTTCAAGCGCCGCGAGCACGCAGAACTTTCAGTGGATGAATTGTGTAGCATCTCAAAACAATTCGAGGTTGAAATCTTTGGTGAAGCCCTGAATCCGGAGCACATTCACCCTTATGCATGGGCAGCTATCCCCCATAATTTCATGCCGAATATCTCGTTCTATAACTTCCCTTATGCCTTTGGCTTGTTGTTCAGTCTTGGCTTGTATGACCAATATCAGCAGCGCGGATCGGCGTTTGTGCCTGATTTCGAGTCTCTGCTTGCCAGTACGGGTGAAGTCATGCCATCAGAATTGGCGGCGCGATTTGGAATGAATCTTCGTGAGCCTGTTTTTTGGCAAGCCAGCCTGAGGCTGATCGAGAAACGCATTCAACGCTTTCAGCAGCTATGTAATATGCCAAAGGAACAGTAATGGAGCGAAAAGGACATCCAACACAGGCTCCAGCAGACAACAGCTACGTCACTCACGCAGGCGTGATTTTCCAGAAATGTGCCTTAATGAGTGTGGAGTTTTGGTGGTTCCTCCCCCTATCGCTGAACCACATCGTCAGGTAACGCCTGCCGCAATCCTCCGAATTACCTAAAGAGTTATCGGGATGATTACCCACAGCGACAAGTTGGGTAATTCATAGATCATGGGTAATCATCCGTAAATCAAAACGAAAGGATATAATTTGTTTGCTGGCAGAATGGCGCGATTACTGATATCCACGACCAGATCGTCTTGCTGGACTCTTTATGCGACCTGACTGAGCTTGTTGAAGGGAGGCGAATACAACGCACACCTACATCCCATATAGCGTAGCAGACGTAACCTAACCAAATTAAAGAGCCTCGTGTGCAACATAAAAAGGATATTTATATCATTCCCGTGAATCATTGGGAGACTACTATGACAGATCAAAGTTTTCCGACTTTCCCCTCAAGTGAATCGGCGATTGCTCCTATGGAAAGAGCATCTTTTTGGCAAAGGCTTTTTGCATTTGTAATCGATACTGTCGTGTTGAGTATCATAGTTGGATGTATAAGTTTAGCTGGGCTACCAAACTGGTCACCGGGTGGTAATGAACAATTCCAAGATTGGTGGTCTGCTGCTTGGGTAATCATTCAAGGAGTGATTCCAGCGATTTACTATATCTATTCGTACTCGACCAGCGGTCAGACCCTGGGTAAACATATCCTGAAGATTAAAGTGGTCTCTATAGATGGCTCACCGCTAAATTGGGCCAAGGGATTAATAAGAACCATCGGCTATATCACCAGTAGCATTCCATTAAATTTGGGTTTTCTTTGGTCTCTTGGAAATAAAGAACGGCAGGCTTGGCATGATAAGATGGCTGTGACTTATGTAGTACCAGCTAATATCAAGCGGGAACAATTTCAAGGTACCATCGAACCATTGGAGGTCCGTAGGAGGCAAAAGCCCTGGCTTCTCGGCTTAGGAATCCCTACCATTTTAATATTGATAGTAGGTTACTCCACCAGCATCATCTTCATAAATAGAAAGCTAGCTGAAGTCCGGGAGATGGGTCCATGGCCAGGAATTGAAATCCGTCCAGGGGAATTAATAACGGTAGATCTTTCCCATCTGGGATTGGAATTGGGTCAAGTACAAAACGCACGAGATCAAGAGACCTGGGCTAATGGCTCCTACGAAGAAGGAGTACTGGTCACATATGTAGCGGAGGCAAAGGATGTTGTCGCAATATGGGCATTGAGATACAAAGATGATCTATCTGCCAGTAATGATTATCGCAGTGTACAAGCATATGCTGCAGAAGCAGGAGTTTGTGGAAGGAACACGTATGCATATAAGGGTAATACTGGGGTGATACACTGTCAGTTCAGCGATGCATATCAGAAACTATTCTGGAAAGACAATTGGATAGTTAGTATTCTGGCATTGGAGGGGACAGGTCTCTCCCCAGAAATCCTTGTGGATCAGGTGCGTGATGCAATTGCCGCGCACTGGTTACAAATACAATCACCCTAGTTAATCAATACTATTCGGTCCATCCTGCCTTAATGAATCCTCCCCTATGCTCACCAAATCTCCTGATCTCCTCCATGGTGTTATAGTGCACAGGTCCCACCCCCGCCGTGCCGCCGGATTTCTTCAATCACATGTGGAGGTATAATCATTTCGGCTTATAAGTTGTCTACTAACTAAGGGCGATTTATTTGAATATCAGCTTTCTGGATAAATCTACATATCAGCTATAGTTATCGAATTTTTTGATATATTATTTGGTATAGGCTGATCATCATCAAGCGAGCTGGCACGCGATTTGAGTCATTAAAAGACAAAATCCTATGAAAGATACCCCATACTCCATTGAGAAGATCGATCCCTTCCGACAATTGGTTATTGATGGCCTGGAACTCGCAGCAAGAAAGCACCACATTCACGGTCTCGTGGAAGTGAATATCACTGAAGCCCGTGAGAGGATACGGCAGATAAAAGAGAGAACGGGTGAGTCTCTATCCTTCACAGGTTTCATCGTTTACTGCTGCGCCAGGGCGATTGATGAAGACAGGCATCTACACGCTTATCGCAATTGGTGGAATCGGCTGGTTTTGTTTGATGATGTCGACATCTCTCTTCCGGTGGAACGATCCGGGCAAGGTCAGCCAGTTGTTCTCCAAACGGTCATACGGGCAGCTAACCGTAAATCGGTATGGGAGATCCACCGCGAGATCCGTGAGCTCCAAACCAAGACTCTCGTTGAAACATCATGGGGGCGTTGGCTGCGTTGGTACGTTCGGATACCTGGATTCATGCGTAGGCTTTTTTATCGCATAGTCCAAAGGATGCCGACGGTTATAAAGGGGTTCAATGGCACAGTATTGGTCACTTCTGTTGGAATGTTCGGAACCGGTGCAGGTTGGGGAGTCCCTCTCCCGGGCCATACGCTTTCACTGACGGTTGGTGGAATTGAGTCCAAGCCCATGTTTATCAACGGCGAGCTGCAAAACAAGGAACACCTATGCCTGACAGTGACCTTCGATCACGACATCGTCGACGGTGCCCCAGCTGCCCGCTTCATCCAACGCCTGGCAGCGCTTGTTCAGGAAGGGGCCGGGCTTGATGATTGCCCATAGTTTTCCCTTCGCCGTCTAGCAAAACATGCAACGGATAGTTGTGATCACTCTACTTGCCGCGACATTGAAGCCAGGTCATTAACCTACGTTTCCCGCAACTCTCCCCAGCGCCTCGCCAAAGCGCTTAATCTCCTCGAGTGTGTTGTAATGCACCGGTCCCACCCGCACCATGCCACCACTCCTCTCCAACCCAAGGCGAG
>Ga0208980_10001130_pt1 | contig 15954 bp, 10 predicted proteins | sample WetSurMetagenome_3_FD_187993 | JGI IMG/M metagenome (GOLD analysis project Ga0208980, IMG submission 187993) | Wetland microbial communities from Twitchell Island in the Sacramento Delta, sample from surface sediment Aug2011 Site A1 Bulk (version 2) | ecosystem: Environmental > Aquatic > Marine... | reverse complement strand
TTCCTGCTCCAGGGTGTCACCGGCTCCGGCAAGACCGAGCTCTACCTGCGCGCCACCCAGGAAGCCATCCGGCGTGGCAAACAGGCCCTCATCCTTGTCCCCGAGATCGCCATCACGCCGCAGACCGTGCGCCGCTTTTTAAGTCGCTTCCCCGGCCAGGTGGGAAGCATGCATTCGCGGCTATCAGCAGGAGAACGATTCGATACATGGCGACGAGCTCGTCAGGGGCAGATATCGGTGGTGGTGGGACCTCGCAGTGCCTTGTTCACCCCATTCTCTAATGTAGGTCTGATTGTGGTGGATGAATTCCACGACGATACCTATTACCAATCTGAATCCCAACCGCATTACCATGCACGGGATGCTGCCGTCGATTATGCTCGGATAACTGGAGCGGTGTGCGTGCTTGGGTCAGCTACACCTGATATCGTCAGTCGTTACCAGGCAATTAAAAAGGGATGGCATTATCTGAGCCTGCCATTGCGTATCCTTGCACATCGCCAGGCGGTGGAAAACCAGGTGCAGAAACTTGGCATCCGCTCACAGTACCGCTCCATTGGTGATCAAACAGAGACGATTGACCTGCCCCCTGTGGAAGTGGTGGATATGCGAAAGGAATTGCAAGCAGGCAACCGGTCCATTTTCAGTCGCTCTCTCCAGGTGGCACTCACAGAAACGCTAGCACATGAACAGCAGGCGATCCTGTTTCTCAATCGACGGGGCAGTGCCACCTATATTTTCTGTCGGGATTGTGGCTATATCCTTAAATGCCCTCGCTGTGACCTGCCATTGACTGCTCATATGGCAGGATCAAAAGCAGGAATGAACAACCAATCCACTGAGCAGCTACTCATCTGCCATTATTGCGGTTATACACGTCAAATGCCTGGTACCTGCCCTCAGTGCAAGAGCGAGCGTATCCGACAGTATGGAACTGGCACCGAAAAGGTTGAAACTGAAGTACAGGCGCTGTTCCCTGAAGCAAAGACCTTGCGATGGGACTTTGAGACCACCCGTCAGAAGGGTGCCCATGATGCTATACTCACTCACTTCGTTAACCAGCATGCCAATGTGCTGATCGGCACGCAAATGATCGCTAAGGGACTTGACCTGCCTCTGGTCACCCTCGTGGGTTTGGTATTGGCAGACGTGGGTCTCAGCCTTCCCGATCTACGCTCCGCGGAGCGTACATTCCAGGTGCTTACCCAGGTTGCCGGGCGTGCTGGAAGGAGCCCTCTGGGTGGTCAGGTGATCCTGCAAACGTTTCAACCGGAACATTACGTAATCCGAGCAGCTGCCCACCATGATTACCAGTCGTTTTACGAGCAGGAGCTCGCTTATCGGCGTCTATTAAAATACCCACCCTTCTCAAATTTAGCCCGCCTGGAATATCGGCATCGGGATGCTGAACGTGCTGAAGCCTCTGCTATATCCCTGGCTAATCAAATCAAACACTGGTTGGTGGAGGAGAAACGGGGCGAAACGGAGGTGATAGGACCAGCACCATGCTTTTTCTCGCGCCTGGGCGGATTGTACCGCTGGCAAATCGTATTACGCGGTCCTGACCCGGCTTCATTGCTCAGGGGTCGGACTTTTAGTGACTGGCGGATTGAGGTGAATCCACCATCTTTGCTATAATATCCGAAAGGGTGCTTTGTGATTATAGCGAATAAAATATTCAGGTTAAACTGCAGTTATCCAGTGAGGAGGTTCATATGGAGAGTTTTAAACGCGGGTGGGCTTTTCTAAAACAATCATGGCAGATGGTATTGAAAGATAAGGATCTGATCAAGCCATCCATTTATACAATCATTGCAGGATTTATCGTCACTCTGATCCTGGTCATCCCAGTCGGGTTCGCGACCTTCCTGTTACAAAATAGCCCTATCGGGAAATTTATCATTTATGTTCTATGGGCAATAGTGATCTTCATCCAATATATTGTGGGGTATGTTTTCTCTGCTATGACGGTGTATCTAATCTATGGATACCTGGCAGAAGGGGATGGCAGGATGGATAAAGCCTGGATAATTGTCAAACGGGATGTTTGGGATATCGCCAGTCTGGCAGCCGCAACTACAGCAGTCAACCTTTTTTCGAGCGCAGTAAGAGGGCGGGGCAGGAGTGGAGGCCGAAGTTTTCTGGCGGGATTGATTGAAACCGTCTGGACCGAAGCGGCCTTTCTGATCTTACCAGCCATGGTCATCGAAAACATCAATTTAAAAGATGGGATTAAACGCGCTAGTCAAATCATCAAGGACAACCTGCTTTTGGTCGGCATCAGCACCGTGGGGGTTAAGACCATTGTAGGCTTGGTTGGTTTCATATTAGGTGGTGTGGGGGTGGGGATTGGTGTGGCTGTAGGCGTGGGAATTGTTGCACTAAGCGGGAGTTCCACAGCAGGGATAATCACGGGTGTAATACTGGGTATCCTGATCGCCACACCTTTTATCTTATTCGCTACAGTGATCAGCACTTATACGGGCACAGCATACCATACCTGTCTGTACCTATGGGCAAGGGATGTGGAACGTGCACATCAGGCTGGGGAAACCAGCGTAGTTCCCGCTCCTTCACCATTAGCCGCAGCTCTCCAGTGAGCCAGGCATTCAGGAATTTAAGCTGAGCAGACACGGAGAAGTATATGCCACAGATGCGCCATGAAACCCTGACCTGGGATGATGTGGATAAGTTAATCGATCATTTACTCCCCCAATTTCAAAGTGACTTTGAGACAATGGTGATCATCACCCGTGGGGGTATTGTCCCTGGAGGGTTGCTGGCTGAAGCAACCGGGATATCTTCCATCCTTACCGCCTCGGTAGACTTTCCTGCTGAAGCGGAGCGTCAGAAGACAGGCTTGTTTGCCTGGCCACGCTTCATCCAATTTCCGAATGATGACTTGCTGAGGGGTATGCAATGTCTGGTGGTGGACGATGTATGGGGTTCAGGCCGAACCATCACGGCAGTTAAAAATCGCATCGCATCTGTGGGTGGCATACCATCCACCTGCGTGTTGCACTTCAACCCTTACCGCACCCTGTTCGGCAATGTCCGTCCTGATTATTACGCCGCCATCACGGATGCTCGCATTGTTTATCCCTGGGAGATCGATCGCGGTCCGGACAAGGTGCGCTTAGGCTGACACGTTATTTAACGTGCCCATCCCCTGGCTTATATAACCTGGTAAATCACATTACCCGACAAAACAATTTCTGTAAGAATACAAGCATCAGACTTAAAGATAATAAAAAAATATTGTTGCTAAAGTTATCACACATTTTTAAAAAAAGTAGGGGCACGAAAATTTCGTGCCCCTACTTTAATTTAATTACCTATAAACCTTTGTGCTCTATTTTTATAGATTCGCCGTAATATTCTCGATGTCTGGTTTTTCCTCACCTCTCTCCTTTGGGTCCAACAGGATGATCAAGCCCAGTGCTCCCATATCAGCAAACAGCATGGGTGCCAGGAATGGAGCGCCACGTACGAAACGCTCCACCACGATGGCATTCTCCATCACCAGATTACGCTGGATGTGTAGCAACACCCCCAGCATGCCAACCAGAATCAGCAACACCATCGCTACAACATAGGTGATCAGGTCACCACGGCGTGGATTCTCCAGAGCCCCCAAGAGCACTGCCACAATCGTGGCAAAAATTCCGATCCCTGTCGGCAGCCATAACCACGGGTTCTCAAAATGGGTACGGGCATGGTCCAGAACGCTGGAGATCACCGTCGCCAGTGTACCCAGTCCCACCATGAAAAAGAAAGCGTTCGTCTTGCTGAAGGGCATTTGTAGCTTACGTCCACCCATGAGGGTCAATCGTCCGCTATCAGGTGGTTCCTCCAGCCACACCGCACTGATGCCCATCAATCCAACCAGTGCAAAAGTGAGTGGCCCCAGGATGGGGGGTGCCCACACAAAGAGTGGGATCGAAATCATCTCACCAAGGGTGGCATAAGGTAAAACCGCCCTGATAAAGTGAAAATATACCCCCAACAATCCAACCACCGTGCTGGCAAGGTAGATGATAGTGGCAATTACAGCGGCCAGGTTACGCTTACGAAGGGCTAATAGCCCTGCAATTAATAAAAAAATCCCTGCTACCGGTCCGAAGATGATCGGGATCCATTCTTTGGGCATGATCGTTCCACTGATCGAATGCGCCAGGTATGTTTCGAGGCCGAGAAGGAGCTCATTCAAAGCCAGCATGAGCAGCATGGCCTGGTCGCGCGTTATCGGTATGCGAACTCGTTTTACAAAGGGGGAAACAGTCGCCAGGTGGTACATGATCAGGGCGTGGCTCCAGCCGCCTGTAACTTATCATTAACCATCTCTTCCAGATCAGCCATGGTCTCCAGGAGAGGATAGACACCATGCCATTGCGAGTAGTCGGGACCTTGCATCCACATGCCAAACTTGGATGTACGCCCCCAATAATGCCATAAATCGAAATAGGTGAAATCGATCGGCTCATCGAAAGGCTCACTGGTCAACAATTTCTGATCCTGAAGTGGCGCTATCAGATCATTGCTCGCCTGTACATAATCATTGATTTGCTGGGTGGCTGCATCTGCCCCCGCATATAAATCTTTGATGAAATTCTCGTTGTGGCATTCAAAGCAGATGCTGTGCATACGAGTGCGGTTATCCTGCCAGCTTGGACGCTGCTGGCTAATGGAGGCGAACAAATACCATGATAAACGGTCGCCTACATCATGAGTTGTACCGGTGGTCCCAAAACCGCTCATATGGCATAAAGCGCAAGTTGGAGCGGGGAAGTCGACCACAGAAAGGTTGCCGGCTTCAGCTTCCCAATTCCAATTCGATCCCATGGTGGCGTATTGGATGCCATGAGCAGATTCCTGGTAGATCTCCCATTGCGGGTGATCGGGACCTATGTGGCAGTTATTGCACGTCTCGGGCTTACGGGCTTGTTCGAGGCTGAAGCTATGGCGGATGTGGCATTTCTGGCAACGTCCGACCGATTCGTCAGGCATAGGCTCCCCAATGCTATGGCAACTTTCACAGGTGAATGGAGTCAGGACGGGTCCCTCAATAGCTGCGATAGCATTTCGGGCTTTATCGGGTGCGAAGGAACCTTCCGGAATCGCCTGGTACATCGCCAGATGATTGGGTGATAAATCGCCTGATCCAGCAACCGCCACCCAGGCGGGTAAACTATGACGGCTTTGGTAATATTGAGCCACCTCAGCTTCGTGGCACTTTTCGCATTTTGCGGGGGTAGGTTCAGCCAGGATAGTGTCACCCTCATGTTCGACTGCCCCAGGATAATCTGCACCCACTTCATGGCAATCGCGGCAGGTAACTTCCGCAGCCGCCATACTGCTATGGCTGAACTGGTCCACAATGCCAGGGGACACTTCCCGGTGACATGTGACGCACTCGTCCGAACTATTTGCCAGGACGTCCACCGCTTCCAGATCAACCGTGGTACCGGCCTGTCCAATCGCCCAGATAATGAGTGTTACCCCCAAGATGACAACCACAACCACCAAACCAATAATTAATGTACGATACTTGCTAAAAGGTTTTGAAGATTGGTCCATCGCGCCTCCTTTTAACTTCCATTAATCTTAGCATACGCGTTGTGATTATGTAAATTTATAAGTCACATCCTCCACTATTTAGAATAACAGTTACATCGGGTGGTTAGCAATTAGTGTTTATAACGTCTGCCTTTCCAAACCACCCCGCGACCAGAGATAACCGTATAGGCTGAAGCGAACATCATGGCCGTGAAAATGAGCGCTCCCAGAGGGAAGGTAAAAGCATATCCTCCCGTGATTTGAAACGCCTGGCAGGCCTGGAGGCGTTTGAATAACAGGTATATCCAAAGTATGCCGGCCTCACCCGCCACCACTATGGCAGCGATTCCACCACCAAGGGTAAGCCACACCAGGCCTCCAAATAACCACAGGGGAAGCAGAATGGAGACAACCAAACCCAGGAAAGCCCCGAATAATAACAACCACAGCCGGTCGGATAATCCCAGGTAGATATTTTTTGTCCAGCCTTCCCACATCTCAGGTAGAGAGGTATACATGCGTGTTCGAGCGACATTGCGCCCGTCTGCGATGATCAGCCTGTAACCCGCCCGCTTCACCAGGGTGGCGATGGCTTTGTCCTCATCGATACGCTCCTTTACAGCAGTATGCCCGCCCACCTGGTCGTAAACTGAACGTTTAATCAGGATAAACTGCCCATTGGATATCGCGTCTATCTTCTCGGGGTCATTCACCCGCTGGGCTGGGAACCCAAAGGATAAACCCAGAAAGATCAAAGGCAGGATGGTTCTTTCCCAAAAACTACCCAGCTCCTGATAGGTCAGGATGGAGAACATGTCGGCACCCTGTTGCGTAGCCATATAATAGGTTGACCAAAGCAAACTAGGCTCAGCGAAAGTATCGGCGTCCAAAAAACACAACCACTCTCCATGGGCAGTTTCTACACCCTGCACCAGGGCGTGCGGTTTGCCAGCCCAGCCTGGCGGGAGTTCCACGCCATGGATAAGGCGCAGGCGCGAGTCCTGTTTTTCAAGCTCTGCAAGTATTTTAGGTGTCTCATCGCTCGAACGGTCATCAACCACGATGATTTCAATATTTAAGTAGGATTGCCTGAACAATCCCTGGATGCATCGCCCGATATTCCGCCCTTCATTCCGGGCAGGGATGACCACTGAGATCAGCGGAAATTCCCCCTGATCCGACCTGGCATCCTGACCTGTTCGTGGTTCAACCGCAATGTCAAGGCCAGCACGGCTGTGCACAAGCCAGGTGATGTACAATCCCAACCCCATGGCCAGGGTGGAAATTAGAATTACAGCTGTCAAGCTTATACTACCCTTACCAGGCTTCCCCGGTCGGTCTTCTCCACCTCGATGCGGTTCGGGAAGGCTTCCTTCAGCTCATCGATGTGGGTAATCACCAGCACCTTAGCAAAATCCTGCTTCACCATGTTGATAGCTTCAATCAGGTGTTGCCTGCCCATGGCATCTTGGCTGCCAAAGCCTTCATCTACCACCAGGGTCTGCAGTCGCGCACCCGCGCGCTTGGCAAGCAACTCTGAGAGCGCCAGCCGGATGGCGAAATTCACCCGAAAGGCTTCACCACCCGAGTAAAGCTCATAATCACGCGTGCCAGCCCCATCGGAAATAAGGATATCCAACGTTTCCTTCAGATCCTCGCGTTTCTTATCCTTAAATTGAGCTTGAGAGGCGAAGCGGACCGACATATTGCCCTCGCTCAATCTGTCCAGCAAATTGTTAGCACGAGTTTCGATCTCCGGTAGAGCTTGCTCGATCAGCAAAGCTGGCACGCCATCCTTACCAAAGGCACGTTCCAGCTGTTTATATTGCCCAACCAGCCGCGCAAGCGTCTCGCGCTGAGCGCTAAGGTCTTGAAGGCGTACTTTCAAGTCCTTCAGAACCATCACCTTCTGCTGGGCTGCCCCCACTTCCAGCCTCTGGCTGTTCTCTTGTTCTAGCAGTTCGTGATAACTGCGTTCAGCTGCCTCCAGGTTAGGCGCTTCCGCTTCGGCGGCTGCCAAATGAGCGACCGAATCGTCATAATCATGCTGTAAACGAGTGACCTCCGTGGATGAGGCTTCCAATTGTGATTGGATCTCTGTGATTTCGCGCTTAAGGGGCTGCAGAGCTGCCCGGGCAGCTTCCAACGCCCTGAGTTCACCTTCAGCAGACCGAGCAGCAGCTTCAAGTTCGCGGCTTTCATCATGGGCAGCTGCGTCATAACCGATAGCTTTCAATTCGGTATCGATCTCTGCCAACAGCTTACGTTGGTGTGAGGCATAAGACTCAGATTCCAATATTGCCTGGAGATCTGCCATGTGCGGTGCATCCTTGTGCTCCCACTCGTCCGCTTTTTGCTGGATGGTTTCAATCTGCCCAGTAAGCCGTGTCAAGGTCTGGGTGAGGCTCAATCGTTCGCTCTCCGCCTTCGAAAGGAGGGCAATCTGAGATTCAATTTCCGCCACTTTCTGGTCTGCTTCCTTCAAATAAGCCAGATTGTTGCGGTAACGGTCTCCCATGTCCTTCCCCTGGGCGGTAATCTCGTCGATCAGCTGGAGGCGGTCATGCGTCTCAAGCGGGCGACCGCACAGGGGGCAGGCTGCCCCTTCCGTCTGGGAGAGTTGGTCGATGCGTGCTTTAAGCTGGTCCATCTCGGCTTTCAGGCGGGGGTTTTCAGCCCGGGCGTCAGCCTGCCTTTGCCGGGCAACCTGTAGCTCTGTATCTAGAGTTACTTTCTGGCTTACAGCTCTCTCGACCTTCTCCAATTCATCTTGAGTAGACATGAGCTGTGTTTCAAGTTCCGCGCGGGTCAAATTCTGAGCCTGAACCAGCTTTTCTGTCTGCTGGAGCTGCGCTAGCTCCTGGGTTAAGCGAGCTTTCTCAGCCTCAATTTCCATGCGGGGTTCCTGGCGCCTGGCTTCATGCTCCCGGAAACGGGCAGCTACTGAATCCCAATGTTCCAACTCGGCCCGGTGCCTCATCCAGCCAGCATACTCGGCTTCAATTTCAGCTGCATTCGCCACTTTACGGGCATATTCATCGCGCTCCTGCCGACGAGCGGTCAGGCGACCCTCCAGGACACTCAACCGGTTCTGGGCTGCCCCAAATTGCCCTCCCAGCATGTTCACCAGCTTACGCTGCTCAGCCAGGGTGGCATCTACTTTTCTGGCGTGCTCAAGCAGTTGTTCCTGGGTTTTACGCGCTTTAGCCAGGCGTTTCAGGTCAGCCTGCAATATTGCCAGACGCTCGGTGCGGGTTTGCTCCTCGCCCAATTCCGCGTTGATCTCGGTTGTTCGCCCATCCAGGTTGAATATCTCCTCTTCAACCCCTTTTCGACGATCATATACCCGCTGGCGGTAAGTCTCCCAAATCTCCAGCCCAAGGATGCTACCCAGAATACGCTTGCGGTCACCGGGTCTCTGCTGGGTGAACTGGTCGGCTTTGCCTTGCAAAAAGAATGAGGCATTCACAAAGGTTTCATAATCCAGGCGGAGAGTATGCTCGATTAATTCCTGGGTATTGCGTAATGTTGCTCCAGTTAGAGGCTTCCATTTCCCACTCTCAGGCTCCTGGATCTGGAATTCCAGCACGGTCGTTTTGCCCTTCGCCAGGGTACGCTGTACGCGGTAGGTATTTCCCTCATATTCAAATATCAGGGCGACCTCCGCAACGTTTGATTGCAGGTTGATGAGGGTCTCATCGCGTTTACGCGCCTGCCCGAACAACACCCAGGTGAAGGCATCCAGCAGGGATGACTTGCCTGCCCCATTGGGTCCGGAGATGCAAGCCAGGTCGAACAAGGTAAAGTCCAGCTCGGTTGTTTCGTGGTACGAGAGGAAACCGCTGATGGTGAGCTTAATCGGGATCATATAGACTCCATGTGGTAACTTGATCAATTTTCGAGAAGGATTTTGTCAGGCGAAATTCTCTGGCTCTTCCATAACCGCTTCTGCCAGCTTTTGCAGTTCCTCCCGCTCGGCTGAGTCGACATGGCTGGCCCTCCAATAGCGGTCCAAAAGTTCAAGGGAGGTCAGGCTCTCGATAGTCTCATCCTGAGCCAGGCGGGCGCGTGCCTCCACCATCGGACGGCGGATCAGGTGAAACTCAAACGCCCCGGAAGTATATTCCCTCAATGCCGGCTCATCGATCATGGTCTCCCACTCACGTGGGTACTCCAGCACCAGGCGCACGATGGCTCCCTCCAGCTTTGAGACGGGTGGCAGGCATTTCTCCAGCTGGTTGGTGACGTCCTCAGGGCTTTTCAATCGCAGACTACGGTCCACAAACGGTCGGATATCCTTTAGTTTGCGCCATTCCACATCAGTATGACCATGTTCCACCTGGGCAATGACGAAGAATTTGTCGTCAGTTGCCTCACCAAAATCCACCCTCTCGATCGAACCAGGGTAGATGACCGGTGGATGGGCATTCTCATTCAGATTTTGTGATTTGTGGATGTGTCCCAGGGCAACATAGTCCAGGCGCGGGTCTCGCACTAACGAGCCCGGCAGCACCAGGTCGCTCCCCAGCATGACGGTGCGCTCTCCACCATAAACCGCCCCCTGCACCGAGGCATGGGCGGTGAGGATCACCGGCAATTCAGGATCAGCCTCGTCCAGCGAATTGTGTACGATGGTAGTCAGTCGCTCTTCAATGGCCTCGTTAACCTCCTGCAGGTTGACCGCGCTAATTTCCTGGCTAGCCATCAAGCCTGCCCGGGAGACCCACGGTATGGCGATGACCTGCAAGGGTAAATTCCACAGGTCTGCTGGTTTTAAGAAAATCGGGCGGTCCAGAACCAGCACATTGGGCACTTCAAGGGTGCTGAATGGATCCAGGGTATGCGCTCGACCCAATGCGGGCGAGGTGTCGTGGTTGCCCACCAGCAGTAAAGTGGGAATACCCGCCCTGGAGAGGCGCATCACCCTCTTGCCCCACTCGCGCTGAAAGGTAGGCGCCGGGTTGCGATCCTTGTAGGCATCCCCAGCAAATAGCACCAGGTCAACCTTCTCGGCAATGGCAGTGTCCACAATGGTGTCCAGCGACTTCAAGAAATCCAACACGCGCAGCGGCAACGCGGTGGCCGGATCATGCCTGCCATAGTTGGCCATATCAATGTGTGCATCAGCAAAATGAAGGATTTTTAGCATTAAATTCCCTCCCGGTCGGTTGGTATAATAAATTATGGGGTCACAACCAATTGTTCCAGCTGGGAGAGGCCGGGGGCGAAATCGGGGTGCAGGCGCACGCTCTCCTGGAAATCAGCGATGGCTGCATCCGTCTGGCCAAGGGCCAGCTCTCCCATACCACGCCAGTACCAGGTCTCCTCCAACACGTCATCGCCAACGGTGTCAAAGGTGACATTGGCCAGGTCGATCACATCCTGGTAGCGCCCGGAGTAATAATAGGCAAAGTAGGGTCCAGTCTGGTACCACAACATACGGTACGGTCGCAGGTCGTCATCCGGTAGATTGGAGTACAGCTGGAAGGCATAATCATAAGCATAAGCAGCATCGACATATTCTTTTAAATTGACATGGCTGGTGCCAGTATTGAAGGCAGCAAAATACTGGTCAACGGCGGTCAATGTTGAAGTCTCGTTGGTGGCAACCTCCAGGGCATGCCGGCTAGACCAATCCGGGTCGGCATATTCACCCAGCAGTTTCAGTAGCTCACCCTCCCGCTCGAGTGGGTAAACCACCATGAACAGGTTGTCAAACGAACGCCAGCCATCGTTGAACTCCGCAAAGGGGAATTCATGATTCTCGCCCTTTGGGATATATGTATCCTGCACGATCAGCACACCCTTGGTATCGTCGTAGCCGGTGACGAACTGGTAATGCCCCAACCAGCCATAGCGCCCGGTGAGGTCGTAGGTATAGTAGCCTTTTTCTGTCACCACCGGAAATCCGCCTGCCACAAGCTTCTTCAACAGGTCGATATCGCCACCATAACGAATGAGCGCACCATATCTATCCTCCGTCTGGGTGCGGACAAAATCCTGCAGCTCGTAGGGCATGACGTTTTTGTCATCCTTGTTGGTCTTGACATACTCTCCCACCGTATCGCGGTTGCCGTCCCAACCCCAGAACGTAAGTGCCATGGATAGATTCGCCGGACCACAGAAGTTATACCGGTTGTGCTGGTCTTCATACTTAACGCCCGCCAGGCTGACAGCATCCGGAATGGGTGTGGGGGATAAGGTGGAGGTTGGGGAAGGCTGAGGCGTGGAAGTTGGACCAACCTGGGTTGGAGTAGAAACGAGTGGTGTAGGGGTGAGGGTAGGTGCCAGAGCCGTTAGTTTGGCATTGACGATCGCATCCACCTGGTTTTCCAATTGCGCCTGTTCCTGAGGCTGGAAAATCGCCTGTTCAGGCGGGTTGATAGCGTATTGGACACGCACACGTAGATTATCGATGCGCCATGAGAGCCGGCTATGGATGAAGGGAATATTATAAAGAATGATACCCAACACACAAAGTACGGGTATGGCAAACAGGTATTTATATGAAAATCGGAGGCGCATGGCGGGATTATAACACTGCAAGTCTGAAGCAAAAAATCAGCACGATGGGCACAAAGGTCACGATGAGAATTTACTTATCTACGGAATCCCGCTGGTCAACTACATGGTTTTTAAGTCCAAGCGATCAAATTTCTTGCAGGTTTAACTGACTAAGATTATCTTAGCCAGGTCTTAATAATGTAAGGTACAATAGATTCATGGGTTCAAAGCTGCGGAGAATTCTCATTCTGTTATGGTTAAGCCTGCTGGGTATGGGCTTATTGATCGGTCAGCCCGGGCTTGCCCAGACTGACGGCTCACAGATCATCGTGCTTACTGCAGATGGTCCCATCACCCCTGCCATGGCACAATACCTGGAACGCGGGATAAAGATCGCTGAACGTCAGGCTGCCGAGGCGCTCATCTTCCAACTCAATACCCCTGGTGGTTCTGTCGATACGATGACCGAAATGGAACAGATGATACTCGCCTCCACGATTCCAGTCATCGTTTATATTGCCCCTTCGGGAGCCATGGCAGCCAGTGCCGGCACCATCGTCACCCTGGCAGGACATGCCTCCGCGATGGCGCCTGGAACCACCATCGGTGCTGCCAGCCCTGTTGGCAGCCAGGGAGAGGACCTGGGAACCACGATGGAAGCCAAAGTAAAGAATACCCTGGCAGCCACTGCACGAGGCCTTACCCAAAGACGCGGACCAACGGCAGTCGCTCTGGCAGAAGATACCATCCAAAATGCAGCAGCTGTCTCAGCTGATGAAGCCTTACAGGCTGGGTTAATTGATTTCATATCAAAAGATTTAAATGAGCTTCGTAGCCAATTGGATGGATTCACCGTCACGGTAAATGGTCAACCGGAAATCTTGCATACTGCGGGTGCTAGCTTTACACCAATCAATATCTCACTCATTGAAGAAGCCCTTTTAATCGTTACTGATCCTAATATTGTCTTCCTGCTCATCACGATTGGTGTTCAGGCGCTTATTTTTGAGATCACCAGCCCGGGCGGGTGGGTGGCCGGTTTCATCGGGGTTGTTTTTCTGGCATTGGCCACCTATGGGTTGGGCATCCTGCCAGTAAACTGGTTCGGCTTGCTTTTCATCGCCACGGCGTTCGTCCTCTTAATCCTTGATATCAAAGCGCCTACCCATGGGGGGCTTACCGCAGCAGGCATAGGCAGCCTGATCGTAGGCTCACTGGTGTTATTCAACACCCCGGTCACACCCAGCTTCCAGCACGTCTCGGTGCCGCTGGTGGTGGGTGTGTCAGTGGTTAGTGGAGCACTCTTTTTTGGGATCATGATGATCGCCGTGCGCGCTCAACGCGCTCCTATTCGAACGGGTGAGGAGAGCATGAGCGGACGAATGGGTATCACTCGCACAGACCTTACCCCTAAAGGTAGCGTCCAGGTTGGGGGAGAGTTATGGACTGCTGAGCTTGAAGATGCAGATTCTTTCCTGCCTGCAGGAACACGAATTCAGGTGGTCAAAGTGGATGGGCTACGCCTGATCGTTCGGAAGGCTGAGTAAAGGTTTCCTCAAAGAAATCAGCCAGCTGAGCATACAATACTTCCTGGTTGGTTGGTTTACCGATTCCATGGCCTTCATCGTCAAAGACCACTAATCGGTATGGGATATGGCATTTCTCCAGGCGTTCACGCACCTGGCGTACATTTTCAGGGCTGACGTTCGGGTCCAATGCACCCTGGATGATCAGCAACTTGCTTCGAATTTCCTGGACGAAATTGATCGGTGAACGTTCGTGGTATCTTTCGGGCACTTGGTCAGGTCTGCCACCCATCATTTCCTCACTTAAAGGGCGCAGATCGGGGCGGGTGGTGTTGTAATCGACCACCAGGTCGGTCATGCCACAGATAGGAGCAGCTGCTCCAAAGACCTCTGTTGGATAATGGGTGATCAGGTGCCAGGTGCTATAGCCCCCATAGGATGTACCTGTCACCCCAACTTTGCCTTCGTCTGCCAGACCTGCCTGAGCCAAAGCCTGTGCCCCGGCGGCGATATCCACCTGTTCTCGACCCCCCCAGCCATCCTCCTTGATGGCCAGACGGTACTTCAAGCCAAAACCCGTGCTGCCGCGGTAATTCACATCCAGCACATTGAATCCACGATGTACATAGTATTGGAGCTGCGGGTTGAGTAGGTTTTCACTATGCCAGGTTGGGCCACCATGCACACAGACGACGGCTTGTTTTTTATTGGGGTTAGCCCGGTACAGCCAACCCTGGATCTCCAATCCATCGCTTGATTTCCAGCGAAAATCCTCCGCTGGTGCAAGCTGTGTGGGTGAGAGTGCGGTATGTTCCCAAACCCTGGTTAAGGATGCGAGTTCATCCGTGCTTTTCGCAGAAAGTGGAAAGCGAACCAGCTCCACTGGAGCTGTGGATGAATAATATAGTGCAATCCAGGTTCCGTCCGCTCCTTGCCCTATAGGAAGCAGGTTGCCTGGCAAGCGTGGAAACGAGGTTTCCTGACCCGATTTGATATTCAGAAATGTGGTCAGGTGGTTGGTATCCTTCATCTCGTCCACCACCACCAGACCATCCCTCGTGACCCATTCACTTTCGATAACCCGCTTGGGATCATCGATTAACCAGCGTAAGCTCTGGGAAGGCCAATGATACACTCCCAGGCTAAAATGGTCCTGCGGTTCACCGTTGGTTGATTCACTCAGGAACACAACGTGCTCGCCATCTGGGTGCCAGTCGGCTGACACCTTGACTTCCTCACCGAAGTTGAGGATTTCCCTGTCCTGCTTGCCCTCTGTATCCACCAGCCAGACCTGCCTGCCGGAGGGATTCAGACCACGCCGTGGATAGATCAGGTGAGTCCCGGGTCGGTTCAATTCAGGCAGGTTCCAGCTGGGCGTCGACGGACTGGCTATCGGTACCCGTTCACCGTTGATCAAGTCATGCCGGTAAACCCAGGTAGGTTCAATCACCTTTTCTAATTCAAAGTCATAATTCGCCCCATAGAACAGGTACCTGCCATTAGGGTGCAACATACCACCCCGCAGAAAATAGGGTGGACGGTCCTCCGTCAGGGGTTGCATGATCAAAGGTTTTCCAATGTCCACACGGAAAAGTCGCGAAAATTCATCCCCATCATGGTCTTCCGAGACGGTGACTGCTTGTGAATCCGGTGTCCAGCTTACCAGCTCAGTCGCATCACAGGTATGAGTTAATGGTATAGGCGGTTGAGAGCCATCCGTTGGTACCAGGAAAACATCGATATTCTCGTGCATACGGTACCATGTAAATGCCACCCAGTTTTTATCAGGCGAAAGCCTGCCATCCAGAACAGTAGGCAGGGTCATCAATTGATGTAAAAAAGATCCAACAGCCATTGGCTCAATCTCCTATTCCAAATCTTACCTTTTATCCGGATCAAACGATCACAAGATCTGGTTTTCGGGTTTCTCACCCCGCACATAGAGATAAAATATCGTCTTTCCCAACCCAATCTGCGGATCATCCAGGAGCAGTGAATATCCTTTTTCATGAGAAGCGGCTAAATCAGCTGCAGCTCTCTCCTCCCAGACTTGTCTGACAATTGAGGTAAGATCTTGCACTTCGATATTGGTCAGCCCTGCCTCAGCCATCCAGACACGAAAGTTATCAGGGGTTCCATTGCACAGGTAATCCAGCCCGATCATAGCAAGTTCCTGGTGGTTTTGCGGAGATAGGGGTGATGTCAGGATCACATCGGTGAGGATCATCTTACCACCTGGTTTTAAAACCCGAGCCATCTCGAGCTGTCCGATTTCAGTGGGGGTTGAGGTCGGATATGCGATGAATTCACTCACCAGAGCATCATAGCTTGAATCGGGTAATGGAATGCTATCTTTTTCAGCAGTTAT
>Ga0208980_10001129_pt1 | contig 15954 bp, 11 predicted proteins | sample WetSurMetagenome_3_FD_187993 | JGI IMG/M metagenome (GOLD analysis project Ga0208980, IMG submission 187993) | Wetland microbial communities from Twitchell Island in the Sacramento Delta, sample from surface sediment Aug2011 Site A1 Bulk (version 2) | ecosystem: Environmental > Aquatic > Marine... | reverse complement strand
CAGGTTAACCGACAGCGAGGATCAGGCTCTTGTTTTCACCGCCCCTGACGGTACTCTGATAAGGCTCTATTTTGACGGTACAGTAAAAAGGCAGACTATTAGCACGTTTTCTGCCGGGCATAGCTCTGATTTTTATGATTTTGACGGGGACGGCCGGACAGACTTTCTGTACATTGACCAGGGCATGCTGCATGTTTATGATAACAGTGGCAGTGAGATACTATCCAAAGCTTTTGAATCGAATAATCTCAAGGGTCCCGTGCCAGTCAGTCTCAGCTCTTCAGACCGCAAAACTGCTGTTTATGATACTGATAACCAGCTTATATACCTGATAAACAGAAACGGCAACCCGGTGTCAGGTTTTCCGCGCAAAGCCGGACAGTTCTACACTGTGGGCAGGGTGGCAAATAAAGGCACCTGGAGCCTCCTGATCAATGAAAATGACGCTTACCTTTATAATTACGTCTTAAATTCAGGATCCAAATAACATTTGATAATGTCAAGGAAAGCGGGCCTGATTATTTTACTCCTCACCTCAATGATGATTAATGCTGTCATGGCACAGACAAGTCAGGTTCTTTATTTCATGAACGTGCCTCAGAGAAATACTTTCAATCCGGCCCTGCAGTCTTCAGGCAGGGTTTTTGTGGGACTTGGTATATCTGATGTTGCTTTAAGTTTTGATAATAATTTCATTAGTTTTTCGGATATCTACAGAGACAATATAATCTCAGATTCAACAGTCACCTTCCTCGAGCCATGTGACGAACTTAACGCATTTCTTGCAGGACTTAAAAATAAGAATTCAGTGGAACCGCAGGCCGGCGTGCAGCTTTTTGGCCTTGCATTCACCTTGGGGAATGGTCTTAGAATTACTTTCGATATAAATGAACGTGCTGACGGTAATTTCGTCCTTCCTGAAGATCTGATCAGGCTGGGCATAGAAGGCAATGAAAAATATATCGGCAAAACCCTTGGTCTCTCATCCGTTAGGTCAGATGTGAGATATTATCACGAAACAGGGATTGGTGCATCCGGAAATGTTACGGACAAATTAAGATTAGGTGCGCGGTTATTGATCCTTTCGGGAGTGGCTTCCGCTTATTTTGACAATAAGCATTTAAGCCTAACCGTAAATGATGACCATACACAGACTGTCAGTGCAGACGTAGCTCTCAGAGTGAGCGCCCCGGTCAGTTTCTATAAAGATCAGGAAGGTATCATTGACAGCGTGGCATTAGACGAAGGCCGTTTTGAGGATGCCGGCAGCGTATTCTCTTACATGGCAGGAACAGGTAATACCGGTCTGGGATTGGAACTGGGAGCGGAATACAGGTTTAATCAGATGTTTGCGGTCTCTGCCTCTCTTACTGACTTGGGTTATATTAAATGGAAGAGAGACAGATCAGATCTTTTTATTGACACATCTTTCGAGCTGAACGGGCTGACAATGCAGGATGTATATGATGAGAGCGTAACTTTTGGGGAACTTATGAACTGGACACTGGATTCAATTCAGAATTCACTCAATCTAAATGAGACGCCGCCGCCATATACAACCTACCTGCCACCTTGCCTGACAGCGGGTTTCAGCTACACGCCCGTCAGTTACTTTACTCTCGGGGCACTCTCGCAGACCAGGTTCAGGGGCACACAGGTTCACGAGTCTTTCACTGTTTCAGGAAATTTCAATGTGAATAATATTTTTTCTGGCACTATTGCTTATACCATTGCCAATCAGCGTTTTGACAACCTTGGTTTAGGGTTTGCCGTCAGGGGAGGCTTCTTCCAGTTTTATACCCTTGTTGACAATATTCCTCTTGTATGGTCAAAAGTCAGAAGTGGGGAAAATACCTTTTGGCTTCCTGAAAACTGGTATACCATGCATGCGAGAATGGGAGTGAATTTTGTGTTCGGAAACAAGGAGAAGAAAGAACCTCTTCCGGCAAATTTCTGATTATTTCACAGAGTCCTTAAGCTGTTTAGCAAGGGCATTGGCGAAGACAAACTCGTTGAGAAGCCTGTTATCAGATTTAAGTATCTCATTTTTGCTTCCTTCCCAGCATTTTTCCCCTTCTTCAATGAAGACGATTTTTTCACCGTTCTCCATGACAGAATTCATGTCATGGGTATTCACGACAGTTGTCATGTTAAGCTCACTGGTGATCTCCTTGATCAGTGCGTCGATCACTATCGAGGTCTTGGGATCAAGTCCGGAGTTGGGTTCATCACAGAAGAGGTAACGTGGTTTCAGCGCTATGGCACGCGCAATAGCCACCCTTTTTTTCATCCCTCCTGACAGTTCTGAAGGGAAGAGGCTGTTCGAGTCAATTATGTTTACCCTGTGAAGGCAGAAATTGACACGGTCAAGTTTCTCACTGTATGACATTGTGGTGAACATGTCAAGCGGGAATCTTACATTTTCCTCTACTGTCATGGAGTCAAATAGTGCACTTCCCTGGAAGAGCATCCCCATTTCTTTTCTTATTTCTTTTTTTGCCGCGAAGTCCAGTTTTGAAAAGAGAACATCGTCATACCAGATGCTGCCCTCGTCAATATCAAGCAGTCCTACCAGGCATTTCATAAATACTGTTTTTCCCGAGCCGCTCTTGCCGATGATCAGATTTGTCTTACCCGGCTCAAAGGATGCTGATACATTCTTCAGCACTTCGCGGCCACCGAATCTTTTAGTGATGTTTTCCGCCCTGATCATGAGAGAAGTAGCTGTGTAAGGATGACATTGAAGAGCAGGATGGTCACACTGCTGTAAACGACGGCCTTGGTACTCGCACGGCCGACCTCGAGTGATCCGCCCTCGACATAATAACCCTGGAACGCAGAGACTGATGTTATGATAAAGGCAAAGACCAGTGTCTTTATAATGGCATAAGTGATATAATAAGGGATAAAAGCATATTGTATCCCATAGACAAAGTCCTGAGATGTAATCACACCGGAAGATGTGCCTGCGATCCACCCGCCTACTATGCCGACTATTATACTGATCAGTGTCAGGAAAGGATTAAACACCAATGTTGCAACCACCTTTGGCAGGATGAGGTACGAGGCGGAATTGACACCCATAAGCTCAAGGGCGTCAATCTGTTCTGTCACTCTCATTGTACCTATCTCGGAAGCTATGTTCGACCCGACTTTTCCGGCAAGTATCAGGGCAACAATTGTCGAAGAAAACTCGAGCAGGATGGAGTCTCTGCATCCGAGACCGATGAGATAAGTAGGGTAGATCGGATTCTCGGTATTATAAGCCGTCTGAAGGGTGATGACCGCGCCCATGAAAAAGGAAATTATTGCCACTATCCCTATAGACCTGATACCCAGTCCCATGAGCTCCTTCATCGTCTGGTTGTAATAGATCTGCACTTTTTCGGGCCGGGAAAACACTTTCCCCAGTAACATCCAATAAGAAGCGAATCCTGAAAGAAACCGTAACATAAGACAAATCTTTTGTCAAATTTAGCAAATATTCACTGCGCCTGTAATCCGGCTAAACTTAGTGGGCAGGAATTTATATATTTGCAACAGCTCTCACAAATCTCCGGAAATAATGAAAAACCGTTATGTACTGATCATGGCCGGTGGCATCGGAAGCCGGTTCTGGCCGCTGAGCAGGAAAGAGAAGCCCAAACAGTTCCTGGATATCCTGGGTATGGGCGAGACATTAATCCAGATGACCTACCGCCGTTTCAAGGGTATATGTCCTGATGATCACATATATGTCGTCACCAGTGAAGACAGCCGGGAGACCGTGACAGAGCAACTTGACATTGACAGGAATCACGTTCTGGCAGAGCCTATGCGGCGTAACACTGCCCCATGTATTGCTTATGGTATCTTCAGGATAATGGCAGAGAATCCTGAGGCGGTAATAGCTGTTGCACCGTCAGATCACCTGATTAAAAGAGAGGATGAATTCAGCAATGTGATGAATGAAGCTTACAGGTTCGCCTCAGAAAACGACGCTCTTCTGACGCTTGGCATCAGGCCTGACAGGCCTGAGACGGGTTATGGCTATATCCAGGCCAACACAGAGCATCCGGTCAAGGGATTTAGTAACCTTCATAAGGTTAAAGCCTTCACCGAAAAACCTGAGCTCTCCATGGCAAGGCTCTTTATCGAGAGTGGTGATTTCTACTGGAACAGCGGCATATTCATCTGGAAAGCCGGTACTGTACTGGATGCTTTCGATAAACACCTGCCGGATATATATCATGTCTTCAATGAAGGCAGGAACCTGTTCAATACTGCTTCAGAGGAAGACTTCATCAAGAAGGCATATTCAAAGTGCAGCATCATATCGGTGGATTACGGCATCATGGAAAAGGCCGATAATGTTTTTGTCATATGCACTGACCTGGGATGGTCTGACCTCGGCACATGGAACTCACTCTATCTTCATTCTGATCATGACAGGAATGACAATGCGGTTTTGCGTTCGCATGTGTTTGCATACAATTCCGAGGGCAATATTATAAGTCTTCCTGATAAAAAGATTGCTGTCGTGCAGGGGCTTGACGATTATATTATTATTGACAGCGGTGACGTTTTGCTGATAGTCTCAAGGGACCAGGAGCAGAACATCAAAACATATCTTGACGATGTGGGGAAGGTTACAGGAGATGGATACTTGTAGAAAAATGCAGAGGCAGGTCTCAGACCTGCCTCTGCTATACGTAGCGACGCCCTAAATGTAGCGACGCCCTATTAGGGCGTCGTTACTCGTGGTATTCTCAGATATTAATATTCCCAGAGATCCTGTTCAAAATTGAAGATCTCATTTTTGATCCTCTCAGCCTCGAAGATCTGTGCGGGGCCCAGTTTATACTGGTTAATATACCTGTCATCGTAGACGTTTGATTCGGCCACGATATAACCGTCAAATCTGCGTTGCAGAAGCAGGTCCTCAAAGGAAATCCTCTGCGCGTCATTGAATGAATTGAATGCTTCATGACTTGCAAGCGCCTGCCTTATGTCTTCATACCTTATCCAGAAAAGACGTCTCTTCACCAATCTCGCTGTGATCTGGTCATATCCCATATAGATCGGACATATTCCGATTATACGCACGTCAAGACGTGAATGCTTCTTGTCGAAGAACCATTCTTCAAGCAGCATGAGCTGTTTGATGTCGGCTGGGTTCTCGGGGTTTGTGACAGTGGAGTCACGTTCCTGTCCGTCGGCGCCAACGATGGCAATAGTCACCGTATCACGGTTCATCTTTTGGGCGATATCATTATAGGTCGTCGGAACGGTCATGGCATCACCATCGGTTGCAACCACTTTACCGGACAGGATCTCATTGAGGAGAATGCCGGAAAAGTTCATTCTTCCGTCAGACATCTCTGAAACGAACCGGTTATTCTGAGAATCATATCTCAGAGAGGGATAATAAAGATTCAGATTCATCTTCTCTCTCAGGTCAACGATCCGGTAAAGTCTTTTTGACCAGATCACATCTGATTCTCCCAGATAGGTATAATTGATCTTTTGATTGTCGGGCATCGATTTTTCATAGATGTCTCCAAACGACTGGGCCATTGTGCCTGTACACATCAGGAGGCCTAATAGACCTGCCAGAATTCTCGTGTTCATGGTTTTATCTCTTCCTATATTAGTTAATCTTCAGTATTATCGGGTTGAGATCCCTGGTTCTTCCATCAGGGCCGACAGCTTTGATCTTTTCTATGATCAGCTTCTGCCCGGCCTTCAGGTTACCAATCAAGCTTTTTTGCTTGTCGGTGATTCTATTGTTGTTAGATTCAGCGGTGATCTCAAAGCCTTTGTCATTGACAGAGACTGTGAAACCCGTTACTGTATATGTAAGGTCAAATTCAAAATTCTCAAGTACGGCAGTCACTACCTGCTGAGCTGAGGCAACGCTTCTCAGGACATTACCTTCTTTCATGTTGGCAAACCTTGCCTCGGGATCAGGAAGTCTTCTTACCCTGAATTCCACGGGCGGGAAGCCCTGAATCTTGCCGTTGATATTTGCTGAAACGATAATTTGTGCGTTCTCTCCGACGGTTCTGGGCTGTGCCAGCCATTCACCGCGGTAGTTCTTGTATTTTCCCTTTTTGAGATCGCCGTTTGTCATTCTTACCGTAAGCTTATCAGAGCCCACGCCGGGAACGGAAATATCCAGCGGGTTCTGAATGCCCTGATACAGTACGTTCATGGCGGTTGGTGAAACAACCACGTTTGGCATTCCGACAGAATATTTTGAACTGAACTCCCAGGAACGTATGTTGCCGTCAGGGGCTTTCATCTTAATAATACCGCCCCATGCTTTTTCTCCTATTGATCCGGGTCTTACCCTGTAGATACCCACACCTGATTCGTCGATGGGGAGTTTTGTGAAGTCACCCGTCATCTCATAAGTGATGGTGCCGTCGGCATTAGTTCTGGCGGAATGAGGCCCAACAAGAATTTCCATATCCTGTGTCGTGTCAGTGGCAGCAACGAATACCTGGGCCTCGTATTCATTTCCCTGCATGATATAAGTCGAGTTGGGAATGACTGTCGGGATGATCTTATTGAATTTGAATGAACCTGCTTCGATCTGTGTGTAAAGGAAGTTAAGGACATCTGTCTCGGCGTTCCTTACGTCGACCTGCATCTTTGAAAGAATAGTAATGACAGCCACCAGAGGAAGTGTCTGAAAAGTACCGGTTACCCATGGTTCTGTACCCGTGCCTTCGAGGTTTTCCGGGTCATCGGTGTTGAGAATATCAAGTATCGACTGTTCGGCTGCCAGATCTTTGCCTTCAAGGGTCTCAACAAGAAATCCACGGTAGTCCTCCATCAGGGCTTTAAGGTCATTTGCCTTCCCATCCTGATTGGCTCCAACAAGAACCTCGGAAGGAACGTTGTTCTGATCGATCCTTTTAACCTTTGTAATGTCGATCTGGTTATCAGGCAGGAGAGCTTCGGAATCCTCGCCTTCAGTCTTGCTGACTATTTCTACTTTAAGGTCCTGGATATAGTTATAGATCTCATCAGCACGGGCCTTAACATCATAGGCTTTTGACTTCCATCTTCCTGCTTTTTCCGGGTTTTCCGCGGCTGCAACATCAAAGGCTGCATAGGTAATATCATTTTTCTTGATGTAGTTGGCAATGGTTTTCGTCAAGCTCATATCCACTTTTCTAAAAGCTTCAATGGCTTCCTTTGAAACGTTAAGAGCCAGCATAGCGGTCAGGATGAGGTACATCATACCGATCATCTTTTGCCGCGGAGTCTCTTTTCCCTTAGACATTTTTGGGTGGTTTAGGTGTTAGCAGATATATTATAATGAACTTAACATTACTTTACGTTCATGGCAGCAAGCATGTTGCCATAAACATTGTTAAGGGAAGAAAGGTTGTCATTCAGTTTTGATACCTGTTCACGGTATTTCTTGGTGTCATCTGCTGAACCTGAGAGATCTTTCATCATGGCTTCGATACCCTTATATATTGTATCTGAATTTTTGACATGATCATTGGCTCCGCGAAGCTGCAGTTCATATGCTGCATTGAGTGCAGAGAGGCTTTTATTAAGATTCTCAAGCTTCTCATGGTATGTTTTACCGCCGGTTTCAATCGTTTTGGTCGACTCGCCGATAGCCTGGTACACATTGCTTGTGTCGCTCATTGTCCTGACAGTCTGCCTGACAGAGTCAGAGAGGCTCATGAGTGATTCGTTGGCTTTTCTGATGGTGCTGGCGTATTCATTTGTAGTAGCAGCCAGGTCGCCCATAGCGTTGAAATTGTTCGTGGTCTCGGTAAGTTTTTTAAGGCCTGCGCTCAGTTTGTCAAAGACATCGGGAGTGATACCCGCATTTGAGAGCATCTTGTCAAACTGTGTCAGCCCTGCGCCGCCGCCGCCGCCGATTCCGCCGCCGAATCCGCCACCGCCAACAGCTGCAAAACCAATATCTTCGCCTGAGTAGCTGGGGTCAAGCTGGGGATATACAAGTTTCCAGTCAGGTTCTTCCTTCAAAGGCTCAAAAGCCGAGAAGAAGAAGATGATCGCCTCTGTAATAAGTCCAATTGATAGGAGTAATCCTGCCATTGGATAGTGCTGGATTTTGAAAAGAGCTCCAATGATCACGACTGAGGCGCCCCAGCCGTAAAGTTTTGACATGAAAGCTTTCCACTTACTTGTGTGTACAAATTCCGAAAGGCCCATTTATTTAAAATTTTAGGTTAAACAATTTAGTTATTGACTCCGATATATGTTCTTACATTACGGAACCCTACAAATGATTTTGTTGAGTCCTGGTATTCATAATCCCTTGAGGATGTCTGCAGGAAGTATGCTATATCCTTCCATGAACCTCCCCTGATGACCTTGCGCTTGAGAACAGGCGGATCTTCAGGTCTGGCGTTGTATTCATAGTCAGGGTTCAGGTCATGAGTGAAGACATAAGCTGATGGATGGTAGGCACACGAAGTCCATTCGGCAACGTTACCGGCCATATCGAACAGTCCGTACTCATTGGGTTCGAAAGAAGCGACCTTGATTGTATATACGGCTCCGTCATCGATATAATTACCGCGCAGAGGTTTGAAGTTGGCAAGGAAGCATCCCTGGTAGTTGCGTGTATAAGGGCCTCCCCACGGGTACATCGAAAGATCAAGTCCGCCGCGTGCAGCATATTCCCATTCGGTCTCAAGAGGCAGGCGATAGTTGTGAACATCAGCCACACCCTGAGCACGCAGATGCTCATTCATGAAGTTGGTGCGCCATACACTGAAAGCGCGGGCCTGTACCCATGATACTCCGACAACAGGATAGTCATCATAGCCCGGGTGCCAGAAATATAGTGTTGCCCATGGCTCGTTGAATGAATAGGTGAAGTCCCTGATCCATGCCAGTGTGTCAGGATAGATGTTTACCACATGGTGCATGATGAATGATGAACGGTTCACGACGTCGGTGGTGTTGCCCTCAAGGTCGGTGACCTTGCCCTCATATACCTTGTCCTTATAATTGTATCTTGCCTTCGCAGCCTGTTTGTAGTCAACCCAGAAATATGAATAATTAAGGAGCCGGGTGTCCCACTGCTTGTTGCCGTTGAATCTTTCTTCGGGAGGATAGTACATGGTTTCAAGAACGGGGATGATGTTTTCATCTTCGAAATCTATCTCCTGATCCCAGTTCAGTACATTAGGCTCCAGCACATTTCCTTCCTCATCAGTTCTGAAGAACTCATAACCTTCAATTCCTTCCTCGCCGAGTTTGGTCCTGAGGATAGAATCACGCACCCAATAGGTAAACTGACGGTATTTGTTGTTGGTAATCTCTGTCTGGTCCATCCAGAAAGCCTCTACTGTAACTGTCTTTGACATGCTGTTCATGGCACGCAGAGGATCCTGATCGCTCGGACCCTGGGTGAATGAGCCTGCGGGTATGAATGCCATCTCAAAAGGTTCGGGTTCATAGAACTTTTTTCTACCCTGGACACCGGTCAACTCCCCGGTGTCAGAATTGGCACAGCTTCCCAATATCAAGGCTAACGTAACAGCTAAAAGGGTTACCTTTTTCATATACTGATAAATTTAAGAATGCAAATGAGTTATTTTTTCAAAACCAATCATAGAAACCTTATGCTTTTATATTTAGTGGTACTCTTTCCCAGACCGAGGTCAAAACTGTATGAGACAAGGAATTCGTGTGATCCGCTTGTGCCTTTTCTGATCTCTGAAAGAGGGAAGTCATACCCATATCCAATTTTTAGACCGTTATACAATTCTACGCCTGCGAAACCAGTAATTGCGTCGCTGACTCTGTAAGAAACGCCACCCCATACCTTTTTATTGTATCTGACCATTCCTGTTCCTAAATATTGTGTTGTAGCACCATCGTTTACTATGTAAACTGATGGGATAAGCTCAAAGGCGGGGTTGGGCAGCTGGAAATAGTAACCTGCCGTAACATGATATTCACGGCTCACGTAAGTTGCTGTTTCTGAATATTTTATTTTTGGCTGGTTGACATGGGTGACTGAGATGCCGGCATAGTAATTCAGTCCTTCATAATAGACACCTGCAGAAATATCAAGTGCAACGTAACTTTGATTATTTTCCGGGATAAGGGGGTCACCTGAAGGCGGTGTATGTGCTGTTCCGGTGGGTATGAACCATTCCGGTTTAAGTGTTTTGTTCAGCATACCTGCGCTGAAACCGGCTCCGAGTGTCCCACTGCCGATAGGGAAGAGGTATGAATAGGAGAGGTTTAAATTTATATCATTGCTGAAGCCGTATTTATCAGCTTCCACAAGCAGCCCGGCACCGCTGCTAAGGCCAAAAAGACTGAAAGGAGTATTGATATTGAAAATAGTTGTGGATGGGGCTCCCTTGAAGCCAACCCATTGCTGCCTCGTAAGAGCAGTAGCCTGGATCATACCGCTCATGCCTGAGTAGCCGGGGTTATAGGTCTGGGTGTTAAACATATAATGACTAAGGACTGCGTCCTGTTGCCCCGAGACCACGCTGACCGAAACAGATAAAACAAGGATGACTGTCCTGACTTTCTTCATCTTCAAAAAGTGCATGTGCACCCTGAAAAATAACGAGTAAATTAAATAAAAAATATGCAGGCTGCCAAATAAAGGAAATTTTTTACCGGCCGAACCTGAGCATAGCCCTTGTCCACCGGCCGGGGACCTGGTCCCTGTTGGCCATAAGGTAATCGTCGTAGGAGCAGGCCAGATAGTGAGGTTTGCCGTCAGCATCGCTTATCTCAATCCACCAACGCTCGGTGATAATGCTTTTTATGAAAATCGCCTCACCCTCCAGATCGCTTAGTGTCACATGATATCTTGTGAAACGGTTGTTCATCTGATCACTCAGATAAGGGAGCTCGTACTGTTTCTGGGAGAAACCTTCCATGAAGAACCAGATCATCTGTGCGGCAAGGTGTGAGGTCTGAAAACGGTTATCGTGCATCGGGTTGACTTCGGTCACAGCCATAATCTTCAGGTTGTCAGACAATCCTGCATACCTTGCCAGCAGACACACCTCCTCGCCGTAAAAACCGTTGGCCGAAGGAAAGACAGTGCCCGGTGCATCAGACTGGCGCACTGATCCGATGTCAAACAGTGCCGCTGTGGCATCGCGAAAGAGGGGTTCTGTCTCATGAACAGCTGCGCGAACTTCTCCTATGCGCATCATTTCATAGTGTCTCCGGTTAAAACGATTCACCACCTGCTGATCAGTGAGATAGGTTTGGTGGCCTATTGCTGAAAGGTGTGACAGGCGACTTCCGCTGCGGTAGATGACATCGTTCATCCAGTTAAGCGAATCTGCCGGTCTCTTGTCAGCAGTGAAATCAAGTCTTGAATCTACTGATACCATTGACCATGGCTGCTTAAGGGATGAGAGGCACCTGTCAACTGCTGGCATCAGAGCGCTTGTGCCGCCAATGATCACCGGAACAATATCCTGGGCAAGCAACTGTGTGAGTACGTCACGCAAACCTGCGAGAGTATCATCAAATGTAGTACCGGTCTTCAGGTTCCCCAGGTCAGTGATCTTCATCTTTCCTGGCAGGCGCGAAAATGAATAGAGGTTTTTCCTGATGGCATCGGGTGCATATGAGGCGCCTTTGTTCGACGAGCCACGGTCATCAGGCACGCCAATCAGGGCCACGGCAAAACCGGTCAGGTCATCCAGCGGCACATTTCCGGTGTTGACTGCCACGGTATGAGGAAATGCTGCCGAGCCTGACAGGTATTCAACTTCAGGCTTGTCAAGACATACTGGATCCAGGTACTGGTTAAGGTCGATCATAATCTGCTTTTATCACTTCTTTTTTCCGCCTCTGGAGCGTTTAGTCGGGCTTCCTTTTTCAATAATGGCCAGACAATCTTCCCTGGTAAGCTTGCGCGCATCACTGTCCTTTGGTATGCGGTAATTGTTATTATCCTTTACTATATAGGGTCCGTACCTTCCATTAAGAACTTTGATGTCGCCGTAATCACTGATGAGCTTCAACTTATCTCCTTCTCTTTTACCCATGATAAGTTCAACAGCTCTCTCTTCAGTAATCGTATAAGGATCATCAACACCTTTTTTCAATGAATAGAACTTGCCAGCGTGTTTTACATACGGTCCGAATTTCCCAAGGCCGACGGTCATCTCGCTGTCTTCAAATTTACCAATATTTCTGGGCAGGGAAAACAATGTCATAGCTTCCTCGAGGGTAATAGTCTCCAGCAACTGGTCGCGCCTGAGGTTTGCAAAACGTGGTTTATTATCAGGAGATGCTTCACCCAGCTGGACGACAGGACCGAACCGGCTCATCTTAACCATGACAGGCAGTCCTGTGACAGGGTCATTGCCAAGCTGTCGGGCGCCTGTCATCCGGGCTTTGGTCGAGAGGGATTCATCAATGGTTTTATGGAAGGGTCCGTAAAAATCCGAGATCATCTTTTCCCAGGCCATTTCGCCGGAGGCTATCTCATCAAACTCCTTCTCGACACCTGCAGTAAAATTATAGTCAAGGATGTCAGGGAAATTTGAAATCAGGAAATCATTTACGATCATCCCGATGTCTTTCGGAAAGAGTTTGGATTTCTCTTTTCCTGCAATCTCGCTCTTCTCACTTCTTGTTACCTTTCCCTTAGCCAGGGTTAGCTGTGTGACCGTGCGTTTTTCTCCGGGCCTGTCTTCCCGGGCAATATATCCGCGTGACTGTATTGTCGAAATAATAGGAGCATAGGTGGAAGGCCTGCCTATCCCGAGCTCTTCAAGCTTCTTCACAAGGCTTGCCTCAGTATACCGCGGCGGAGGCGAGGTGAAACGCTGCAGGGCTGTGATGCTGACAGGTGTCAGTGGCATGCCCTTATCTACGCGCGGCAGTATTGCCTTTTCATCATCAGCGGAGTTGCTGTCATACGATTCGGTATAAACTTTAAGGAAACCGTCAAAAAGTATCACCTCGCCTGTTGCTGTGAAGTTCACAGGTGAGGTTGACATACCTATAGTAATAGTAGTCTTCTCGATTACGGCATCAGCCATCTGAGACGCTATTGCCCTTCGCCATATAAGCTCATAAAGTTTTTTCTCGTTATTGCTGCCCGTAACATCCTTTTTGTTGAAGTATGCGGGTCTTATTGCCTCATGAGCTTCCTGTGCACCCTTGGTATGGGTCTTGAACTGCCTGGTCCGCGAATATTTGTCTCCATATTCTGAGGTAACAACCTCTCTTGCAGTATTAAGTGCCAGCAGTGAAAGGTTTGTCGAGTCGGTTCTCATGTAGGTAATTTTACCTCCCTCGTACAGTTTCTGAGCCACTGACATTGTCTGTGCAACGGAGAACCCGAGCTTCCGGTAAGCCTCCTGCTGAAGGGTTGATGTGGTGAAGGGAGGTGCAGGCGACCTAGTTCCCGGCTTGACAACTATATTTTCAACGGTGAAGGTTGCCGCACCACATTTTTCCAAAAAGGCTTTAGCTTCTGTTTCAGTCCCGAATTTTTTAGGGCACTCGGCTTTCAGCACTACCTCTGCATCTTCCCCGTTCTTTCCGTTAAAAGTGCCTGTGACTCTGAATGCCGAGTCAGCGGTAAAAGCAATGATCTCGCGTTCACGGTCAACAAGCAGGCGGACTGCCACGGACTGTACCCTTCCTGCCGAAAGGGAAGGCTGCACCTTCTTCCAGAGAACAGGAGAGATTTCAAATCCCACCAGCCTGTCAAGCATTCTGCGGGCCTGCTGGGCGTAGACCAGGTTCATGTCAACCTGGCGCGGAGACTTAATTGCCTTATTGATGGCATCTTTGGTAATTTCATGAAATACTATACGGTTTGTTGAAGAAGGGTCGAGCCCAAGGACAGAGATGAGATGCCATGCAATCGCTTCTCCTTCGCGGTCTTCATCAGAGGCAATCCAGACTGTCTTTGCCTTTGACGCCAGCTTGCGCAGCTCACTGACGACTTTCTTTTTATCCTCAGGAATCTCATAAACAGGCCTGAATCCTTTTTCTACTTCAATTCCAAGGTTATTCTTTGCAAGATCACGTATGTGCCCGAAACTTGAGGCAACGGTAAAATCCTTACCGAGGAATTTTTCTATCGTTTTTGCTTTGGCGGGAGATTCAACAATTACCAGATTTTCTGTCATCAGAGATTTTTTAAAACAGGGCAAAGTAAACGATTATGGGCACTAACTTCAAAATTATTAGAGAAGAATTTGTATAATTCATTAAATTAGCGCCCATATTATGAGGGTATAATGAGGGATAAAAAATTCAGCAGGAATATAGTATGGTTCTGGGTGATAGTATCTCTGCCTGCCGTGCTCCTTCTTACATTGTTCATTCTTATTTCGTCCCAGAAGCTCGGCCCGCTCCCTTCGTTTGAAGAGCTTGAAAACCCTGCCAGCAACCTGGCTGCAGAAGTTTACTCGGAAAATAATGTCCTTCTGGGCAAATTCTACGTACAGAACCGGACATGGACAAATTATGAAGATATTTCTCCGTATGTAATAGATGCGCTGATAGCGACAGAAGACATAAGGTTTTACAGACATTCGGGTATCGACTTCAGGGGACTGGGAAGAGTGTTTGTAAAGACCATCCTCCTCGGAAAGAAAACCGGCGGCGGCAGTACCATCACGCAGCAGCTTGCCAAGAACCTGTTCCTTCCGCGTGATCTCTCAAATTATCCTTTTATAGTGAGACAAGCCAAACTGGCGGTCGCGAAGTTCAAGGAGTGGCAGACGGCAGTGAAGCTTGAAAGGAGCTATACAAAGGAAGAGATAATAACAATGTATCTCAATGTCTTTGACTTTATTTATAACGGTGTTGGCATTCATTCGGCCGCGCGCATATATTTTAATACGACCCCCGATTCACTGAATATCCAGCAGTCAGCCCTTCTTGTGGGAATGCTTAAAAATTCCGTTGCATACAATCCTGTCCGGAATACAGAGAGTGCACTCAAGAGACGCAATGTGGTGATCAGTCAGATGGCAAGGTATGGTTATATCAACCGCGATGCAGCTGATTCAATCAAAAAACTTCCGGTGGTCCTTGACCTTCATGAAGACAGCCACAACACTGGTCTGGCAACTTACTTCAGGGAATATATCCGGACTACCATGATCAAGTATGAGCCTGAGCGAAATATGTTCTACTCTGATGATCAGTATCAGGATGCTGTATGGCACTGGCAGCACGACCCGCTGTACGGCTGGTGCAGGAAGAACACCAAACCGGATGGGACAAATTACAATCTTTACAGGGACGGGCTGCGAATCTACACAACAATTGATTCCAGGATGCAGGGTTATGCTGAGGAGGCGGTAGCAGAGCACCTGTCAACTGATCTGCAGCCGTTGTTTAACAAACGAGCGAGACTTAACAAAAATCCACCCTATTCGAATGACCTTACTACCGAAGAGGTCAGGGAGATTATGGAACGTTCAGTGAGGCAAAGCGACAGGTACCGCAGCATGAAGTCAGCAGGCACACCGGAAGATTCTATTATCCTTGCCTTTAACACACCCATTCCCATGAGGGTGTTTTCATGGTCAGGAGACCGTGACACTGTAATGACACCTCTTGATTCCATAAGATACTATAAATTTTTTGTAAGGTCTTCATTTATGGCAATGGATCCTCATACCGGGCATGTAAAGGCATATGTTGGAGGTCCTGATTTCAGGTATTTCAAATATGACGCTGTTACACAACAGAAGAAACAAGTCGGCTCGACCATAAAGCCCTTCCTGTATACACTGGCTATTCAGGATGGTTACTCGCCCTGTTTTGAGGTGGAAAATATTCCGCAGTCATTTGACGTCGGCGATACAATCCCATGGTCGCCGCGCAGTTCAGGCCCCGAGGAATTTCACGGGAAGATGGTGACCCTTGAGTGGGGCCTGGCCAATTCCGAAAACTGGATCTCATCATGGGTCATGAAACAGTTTACACCCGCTGCTGTGGCTGACC
>Ga0208980_10001128_pt1 | contig 15957 bp, 17 predicted proteins | sample WetSurMetagenome_3_FD_187993 | JGI IMG/M metagenome (GOLD analysis project Ga0208980, IMG submission 187993) | Wetland microbial communities from Twitchell Island in the Sacramento Delta, sample from surface sediment Aug2011 Site A1 Bulk (version 2) | ecosystem: Environmental > Aquatic > Marine... | reverse complement strand
AAGCCTACCCGGCGCAGGAGCTGCACGGTTTCATTTACATTTGGTGGGGAGAGGCGCGTGAGGATTACCCTCCCCTACCCGACTTTGACTATATGCGCGACCCAAACCTGGTCTACTCCACCGCCACCGATGTGTGGAATGCACACTACTCACGCGTCATCGAGAATCAGCTGGATGTGGTACATGTGCCTTTTGTTCACTACAACACCATTGGACGTGGCAACAAGACCGTGGTGAATGGACCGCGCCTCGCAGTCGATGATTCGCCTGACGAGGGTAATCTGATGAACATATGGGCGGATAATGAAATTGAGCACGGTCAGACTCCACTAAAACCGAACGATATGCCACCCACCGACAGACATCCCCAACTCCAATTCCGCTTCCCCAATATCTGGCATAACTGGATCGCGGATACCTTCCACTTGTTCCTGGCCTTCACCCCCATTGATGGCGAGCACACAAAGCTTTATCTAAGGAGCTACCACGCGACGAAACTACCTGTCCTGCGTCAGGTGGTCAATTTTTTCAGCAACCAAAGCAACATTTACATCGAACGCCAGGATCGCCGGGTGGTGGTCACTCAACGCCCTTTCCGTTCTGACCTGAAAATTGGAGAAAAGCTTATCCCCGGCGATGGTCCGGTGATCGAATACCGCCGCAGGCGCCAGGTGCTCATTGATAGGTTATAGCCCCCACACCTTCAAAGATATTATTCGAATTACATCTCATTAACCCTACGAACTCGCAACCAAAACAAATTTGGGGCATTTAATCTCGAGTAAAGATTCGTTGCTCCATCTGCATAAGACAAATAATCTATTCTTCAGAAATAATTAGCATGCTTCTTGCATCTTCCCTTCCGGATCACAGGAGTGCTCCTGATGCCAGGGGATAAAGGGGCATCCTGTGGTCAAAACATGGAGAGGATAACATTTAAAGATGGAATGGAACAAATCGATCACACCTCATATCTTGTCTGAAGATTTACGTGTCTGGCAAGTGCTTGATAAGGCTTCATCCAGGGTTGCTTCTGCTCAGGCGGTTTTACTATCAGGGATGAACTGGATCTTTACATTGGGTATTCAGCCCGATATGCCCTTCTACCAGATCAAAAACCTGACATTGATCAACCGCGTGTCATTTGCCAGCCTTCTCCTGGCACTTCCAGGCTCATTTTTATTGTTGCTGGCAGGTTTTGAGCATACATTCAGCCTGCTGATCACTGGTCTGTTGATTTTATCTTTGATCTTAGCCTTTAACGGTACCCACCATGTGCAATGGGCGCAAGCCCTCTTCGCTTACTCGCCGGCCGTCACCATCATGTTTTATACATGGCTCGAGCTATCCTCGGGCAGTCTAACGGATCCCTTAACCTACATACTGGCACGGCAAGGTTTATGCCTGGCTCTGCTTTTACCGGTGATGATTTATGGATTCGATCGTTCTCGTAAATGGGCGATCCTGTGTGTGAGCGTGATCCTATTCTTGATTTTTGACGTTTTCAGCGGACTGTTCAACGGGACCCTGATCAGCGATGCAACCGGGATGAGTAAGGGATTATTTTCGGTGCTATCGGTCTTGCAGGTCACCGGGTTGGCATTCTGTGTGCTCTACGTGCAGGGTCTCACCATGAAACACGAGCAGCAGGTAAGCAAATCCAACGAAAAACTACATAGCATGGTCATCCGCGATGGTATGACGGGGCTTTTCAACCATTCATTCATGGAGCAGCTGATCGGCGATGCGATTAATCGCTCAAAACGCTCAAAAACCCCCTTATCGCTGCTGATGATCGATGTGGACTCCTTCAAGAAAATCAATGATTCCTTCGGTCACAACACTGGGGATGAAGTATTGAAGCACTTATCTAAGTTGTTGGAATCAAGCAAGCGCTCCACCGATTATCTGGGCAGATGGGGTGGGGATGAGCTGGTCATGTTGCTTACCGATACCAATTTACAGGGGGCACTCAGCCTGGCAGAAAAACTCCGCAGCCTGGTGGAAAACCACACATTATCGGGTGATCGACGCCTGACCATCAGCCTGGGCGCCAGTGAATATAACTCACCAGATGATGTGGCAGGTTTCATCGGACGGGCGGATGCCGCCATGTACCGGGCTAAACGGGGAGGACGCAACCGGGTGGCAAGCCAGAAACCAGCGATTAGCCATTAGCGGTTAGCTATTAGAAATTAGTAATTAGCTAATAGCTGTTTGCTAATAGCTAAAAAACCTTTAAGGCTTATTTCCAGCGATCTTGTTGCTTTCAGCGACTTCAGGAAGCACCTCAACGGTAAGGCAATTCATCTCTGGTGAACAGGTTACTCTGTTTGCAATAATCCGGTTATCGACCACGCCTGGTTCGAGGGAAATTCCGGCAAGGCTCACACCAAGGATGGTGTTTGCCTGAACCACATTTTCCCATGACTCGTGCCCCAGGAGTATCCCTTGGTAGACTGCCTGGATGGTATTGCGACGCAGCTTCATTTGTGAAGCAGACATCAGACCGACACCAACATCGCCGGAAATAACATTGTTGGTAATGACAACATTCTGTGCCCCCGTGATCCGGATACCATCCCCGTCAGCTTGAATCAAATTCCCCTTGATAAGCCACCCAGTGGAATTACCAGCCATGCCAATGCCGTTATTCCTGGCGATAAAGGTGTTTTTACTCAGGGTGACGTCCTGAAATGATCCCGTAGCTTCCACCCCATCACCAGTGCAGAGGAAGGTAATACTTTCGATAAGGATGTCTCGGAGAGGAAAATCATCAAAGAACAGGCCATCATCGCAGTTTACGATTTCTGCCTGGTTCATCCCGCGCAGGATCAACGAAGAGACAAATATATTCAACGACCGATCATCACCCGTGAATATAAAAGCTCCATCCTGACCATCTAAAATGACAGTGCCCGGGCGTGTACCGCTTTCGGTTGCCATGATAATCGCGGCCTCGATATCATCTGCACTATCCACCTCCCCCGCGGTAAGTGTTACCGTATCCTGCTCAAGGCTGGCTGCAGAAGATGTTTGAAAAGGAACAAAGGAAATAACAAGAACAAGAATGCCAATTGCGAGTTTCATCATGCCCTCCCTTCGAATATGTAGCTCAATTCCAATATCATCTTCATGATTTAGACGCTCAATAAAATAGTATGGTTCCAGTTGTAATACTCATGCTTTCTGCGAAAAGATGAATATCGAATTCAAATGGCCATACCTGACCTGTTACAGATTAGTCTAACGACATGATAATATTGTGGGATAGAATATTTTGTCCTGGGAGATGCTCGTCATGATGCAAATCAGCCGCGTGAACAGAAATAAGCACATCGCCAAGGTAACGTACGACCGCCTGACCCCCATCTACGATTGGTTAGCCGGCGCGAGCGAGAGGCGCTTCATGCTCCAGGGTGTGCAAATGCTGGCAATGAACCCTGGTGAATCGGTGCTGGAGCTTGGATGTGGGACCGGCAAAGCCCTGGTGGAGCTATGCGATCGGGTGGGAGAAGCCGGAACCGTGCATGCACTCGACCTCTCCCGAGGCATGCTAAACAGATCACGCACCCGGTTGGCAGGTGCTGGCTTGCAAACACGAGGGAATTTACTGGAGGGCGATGGAGCTCACCTACCCTACTGTACGGCAAGCTTCAATGCGATTTTCATCTGCTTTACGTTGGAGTTGTTTGACACCCCCGAGATCCCGCTGGTGCTGCAGGAATGCAGGCGCGTGCTGGTACCAAAAGGACGTCTGGGTGTGGTGGCGATGCTGAAAACTGAGCCAGTCGGAATGATGGTTCGGCTATACGAATGGTTTCACGAGAGACTCCCAGCGTATGTGGATTGCCGGCCCATCGATGCGACCCAGATGATCCAGTCAACAGGATTTTCAATACACCAGCATCAGATCAGAAAAATGTGGGGGCTGCCGGTGGAAGTGGTAATAGCTAGGAAGATATGAAGAGTTGATTCTCACCATCAGGCTGTTCGGGTGAGGTTTTCATTTGTGAACTGCTCAGCCTTCTCCCAGACAGGGACTCTTTCTAACCCGGGCGGGCATTATCACCTGTCTTGCTTCTCCATCTCGCTTTCCAAAACCTGCTCCAGATCAATCAGGAATTCATGCAAAGCTTCCAGGCCGGAGAAGAAATGCTTTTGTCCGTTACCCGGGTTTTCGAGGGAAACCCGCCAGCTTAGTTCACCATTTTGCTTCACGCACCACAAGCGGAGCAAAAAAGAACGGTACCCCATTTCTTCTGGGATCATGCCTCGCTTCCCTTCCCATAATCCCATTGTGTCTATCAACTCCTGAGGGCTGTTTTGCTCTGGCAAGCTGGGGAAGCCTGGCAGTCCCCTGATCAGGCTCCCCTCAAGCGCCTGGCAAATGCACCTTCGGTGATATATTCTTCGGGATTGGTATTGTTACCTTCCTTGTGGATCCGCTAATGCTCACGGTTTTCCGGAGTGATCAATCATACAGCGCTCGCATTCAATATCCACCAGGTCGCTTAATGCCTGGATCAAGTATAAACGCAACCCAATCATGCTCTTCCATCTTATTTTGTGGCCATCACCAGGGGATCAAATGTGGCGATCACCTGATGCTTATCCGGACCTTCTGTAAGACATGTAAAGTAAATTGGATCCCCAGTATAAGTCACAATATTATGAGTCGTGCTCATCGGATTTACAGCATTATATAATTGCATCGTCATCATGGGTGGGGGTACCCTGGTGTTAGGATTTGCTCGATTATATTCTTCTACTTCTGCGATGGTATGTCCTGGGTTCAGCGTCCCGCCATACAGCATATAATTCAGATGCGCCTGGTCATTGACCACAATTTCGTATTGAAACTCAGCTGTAGACGGCTGATGAATAATTTTCATGGAACATTTATCTCCAGGATCAAAAGTGAAGATAACATTCGGCCCGAGGTTCTTTCGAAATGCGTCAATTTCAGGCATGGCCTGGGCTCCTGCAGTTGGACATGATTGGACGGCAGCAGCAGGGCACTCTTGCTTAGCAGCGGTCGGGCATGACTGCGGTGCGGTGGTTGGGCGGGGTGTGGCTGTGGGTGAGGCACACCCAGCCACCACAAGTGTGACCAGGATAAGAGCAATGGCCGGGATTACTAATTTATTGTGGTTCATTTTTTCCTCCTTTGAGTATCTAATTGGTTTGAAAATTTTACTTTTATGCATAATAGATTTCCTTTTTCGTGTTTATCACCTTCTTCCTTGGATCCCACATGTATATCGATCCCAATGGTCTGTCTTTGCTATCAGGTCAGCAGGCTACAATTCTTCAGAGTATCTTCTGGCTGAATAGTCAGGTCAGGGAACAGGATATAGAGAAATTGTACATCGTAAGCGTGGGGAAATCGTGGGGAGAGTGGAAATGTATAGTCAACCTATGGAAAATGGTATAATCGATTGATCGATAGATTTTCAGGCTGTTGTAAAACCAGGGAGGTAACGACGGTCCTGCTCAATATCCATCTGCTTGGGTCTTTTCAGGTTACCCAAGGGGAAGTACCACTGGCAGGTTTTGAATCCAATAAGGCACGCGCCCTGTTGGCTTATCTTATCGTGGAAGCAGACCGCCCTCACCAGCGCAGGAAATTGGCTGCCCTGCTGTGGCCGGAGTTCCCCGAAACCTCCGCACTGAGCAACCTGCGCTATGCTTTATCCAATCTCCGCAAAGTGATCGGGGATCGTTCGGCACAACCTGCCTTCCTTGATATCCATCCCCAGACGTTACAATTTAACATCAAGAGCAGATACAAATTCGATGTGAGCGCTTTCGAGCAATATTGTGCGCTTGCTCAGCAAAGTCCGTTGGATATTCACAGCCTGGAGCAGGCGGCAGACCTCTATCGAGGAAATTTTTTGGAGGGTTTTTCTATCCCAGACAGCATCGCTTTTGAAGAATGGGTGCTGCTGAAGCGCGAACACATCAACCGCCTTGCGTACCAGGTTTTTTATTTATTAGCCGGTGATTACGAGCTCTCGGGTGATTATCAGATGGCAATTTCATTGGCTGAACGACAGCTCGAGCTGGACCCGTGGCGGGAAGAGGCGCACCGCCGGTTAATGCGTTGCCTCTACTTCAGCGGGCGACGCAGTGCTGCCCTGGCGCATTATGATGCTTGCCGCCAGGCACTGGTTAGTGAATTGTCCCTTGAGCCTGACCAGGAAACCAGGCAGCTGTATGATCAAATCCTTGAGGATAATTTGCCAGCGCCTCCCGTCCAGCCTGCCTTTTTACGCCGCTTACCCTCCCTGCCGGTGGAACGTTCCCGCTTTGTTTCCCGCCAACCCTTATTAAACCGCTTACACAAAGCCCTTGAGTTAGCCATAACTGGGAAAGGCCAACTCTTGCTGGTCACCGGCAGCCCAGGCCAGGGCAAGACCGCCCTGGTACAGGAATTTTTCCAGCAAGCGCTGGGGAGACAGCCTGCCCTGGCGGCTGCCTGGGGAAACAGCCACGCTTATTTTGGCTCTGGCGATCCATACCTGCCTTTCAGGGAAATATTAGAAATGCTGACCGGTCAGGTGGAGCACCGCTGGGAAGCTGGTTCCATCACCCAGGAGCATGCACGCCGAATGTGGCACCTGATTCCATATTCTGCCCGCGCCTTGCTGGAGGAAGGCCAGGCGTTGATCGGCACCTTTGTTCAGGGGGTGCCTCTGCTCGAGCGCGCTTGCATGGTTGCCCAAGGTGAGCCAGCCTGGTTAACTAGATTACGACTGCTGGTCGAACACCAAGCCGGAGGGCCACCCCCCTCCCAGGATGACTTGTTTCGACAATACTGGCAGGCATTAGCAGCGATTGCCCGCCAGGTGCCATTGCTGTTGTTCCTGGATGACCTGCAGTGGGCGGACCAATCCTCGTTGGCACTGTTGTTTCACCTATCCCGAGAGCTTAAAACTGCCCGAATCCTGATCATCGCGGCTTTCCGACCCGTCGAGGAGCAGCCGTCCACCAGAGGAGGTACGCCGTCGCTGTTAACCATGGTCAACGAGCTTCGTTTGCTGCATGGGGATATCCTCATCAACCTGGATGAGCTGGAGGAGCGAAGTTTCATCGATGCCTATCTGGACCTTGAGCCGAATCGATTCGATGAAAACTTTCGAGAAGACCTATTCCGATATACCCACAGCCAGCCTCTCTATACCGCAGAAATGCTTTTCGGCATGCAGGAGCAAGGAGACATCATCAAAAATCAGCAGGGGGAGTGGGTAGTTTCTCCATCAATAAACTGGGGGCGCCTGCCTCCCAGGGTTGAAGCAGCGATTGCCGAACGCCTCCGAGGACTGCCCCAGTCGTTCGTGGACCTGCTCCATATTGCCAGTATTGAAGGTGAGCGTTTTACCGCGGAAGTGGCTGCGAAAGTTCTAGGGATCGATGAACAACAAGTAATAATGTTTTTAAGTGCTGATCTTGAACGCCGTTACAAGCTGGTGCAGGCAGAGAGTAGCAGGAGCATAAACGGACGCCGGCTTTCCCGCTATCGATTCCGTCACATCCTTTTTCAAAGATACCTGTACAGCCAGCTGGATGTGGTAGAACGCGCTCGATTACACGGGCAGATCGGCTACATCTTGGAAGAACAACACTCCAGCTTATTAGATGAGGTTGCAGTACCACTGGCCTACCACTTCGAGACAGCTGGTATCCCGAACAAGGCAATCCACTACCTTCATCTTGCTGGTCAGCATGCGACCCGCCTGGCAAGCTTTGAGGACGCGATCCTTCATCTAAAAAAAGCACTCTCCTTGTTGGAGAGTCAACCGGATTCAGTTGAGAAAGACATGCAGGAACTGGAGCTTCTGACAAGTCTGAATGCGCCTTTAATGCTAGCGCGTGGCTATGCCTCTCCGGATTTAGGTGTAGTTTGCAGCAGGTCAGTGCAGCTCCTGAACAACATCCCCCAGAAACCAGATTTATTTCCCATATTTTTTCTTTTAGCCGCCTATTACCTGATGCGCGCAGAGTACCAGAAATCACTGGTGATGGTTGCTCAAGGGGTTCGTGTAACTGAAAGCAGCGGGGATGATCTCCTCATCCACATGATGAATTGGGTATCTGGTTGTAACTTGCTTTGGTTGGGAGAATTAAGCCAAGCCATATCGAAATTCGACAAGATGATCGCCTTTTACGATCCACTCAAGCACGGCGAGCTACATCATTTTTATGGATCAGACCCGGGGATTGCCTGCCTCACCTGGTCTGCCTGGACGTTATGGCTGTTAGGCTACCCCGAAAATGCGTTGAGGCGCTGCCAGCAAGCAATCGACCTGGGCCAGAAGCTAGACGATCCAGATTGTCAATTATTCGCCCAACAACTCACGGCTTTCCTGTACCTGTTGATGAGAGACCCAGAAGGAGCCTTCGATCTCATGCAATCCTGCTCTTTGTTGTTGGCACAGCACTCGTTACCCCTTTTTTCTGCGGAAGATGAATTCTACCGAGGCTTATATCAGGTTCAAAATGGAGGGATAGAAACTGGCCTGGCAAGCATGTCGAAAGGATTGGAGGCTTACCAATCCATCGGTACCCGTAATATGCTTTCCATGCACTTCACCCTTCAGGCTGAAGCATTCCTCCAGGACGGTCAGATTGATAAGGCTGCTCAACAACTCCAGCAAGCACAGGAGTTTATCGAAGAAACCGGAGAGCGCTACTACCAGGCAGAAACCCTGCGTGTGAAAGGGGAGATGCTGCTGCTTCAATCTTCGAATAATGAAGAAGATGCGGAAGCCTGCTTCTGCCAGGCACTGCAGATAGCGAGACAGCAAAAAGCTAAAACCCTGGAACTACGGGCTGCCATGAGCCTGGCGCGCTTGCACCAAAGCCAGTCCCGTCTGGCAGAAGCTCACCAGACGTTGACTCAGGTTTATGATTGGTTCTCCGAAGGGTTCGATACCCCCGATATAAAAGAAGCCCAGGCACTGCTGAAAGAATTTTCGAGTACTGACTAGGTCACGTCACTGCCAGACGTCCCTCCGGGTAGTGCAGGTAGCGCTTCTCCTCCACCACACGACAGATGCGCTCCACACCCTCATATATCTCCTCGAAACTAATATATAGCGGGGCGATACCAAGACGGATATTATCGGGCGCACGGAAGTCGGGGATCAAGTCCATCTCCTCGATCAAAGCCCGGTTGATGCGGTAACCCTCCGCATGGCGGATGGAGACATGCGAGCCGCGAATATTGGGGTCGCGTGGCGTGCCCAGGGTAAAACCCAAACCTTCCAGCCGGGCATCAAATAAATCAATCAAGTAGCTGGTCTGAGCGACCGATTTGCGCCTGATACGCTCGATGCCTGCCTCCAGCAGCACATCCAAAGATGCCTCCATCGCCAGGCTGGAGAGAATAGGCGGGCTGCTGACCAAAAAATGTGCCATACCCGGCGCAGGTGAGAAATCCAGCTCGAAAGCAAACGGCGAACGCTCGGCAAACCAACCCCAAATTGGCGGTTGAAGCTGATCCTGCAGGTCGGTTCTGACGTAGAGAAAAGCAGGTGAGCCGGGCCCACCATTGAGATACTTATAAGTGCAGCCCACTGCCAGGTCTGCACCCCAGGCATCCAGCTGGATGGGCACCGCCCCCACAGAGTGGCACAGGTCCCACAGCATGAGCGCGCCTGATTGATGTACCAGGCGGGTGACTTCCTGCCCATCATACATAAACCCCGATTTAAATGCCACATGCGACAGGCTCACCAGAGCGGTATCATCGTCGATGGCTGAGGCGATATCGTCTGGATGGATACTGATCCCATCCCGCGAGCGTATCAGGTGGAGCTGATGTCCCTTACCCATCAAGGCGATGCAGGATTGTAGAATATATAAGTCGGAGGGGAAGTTGAACTCATCGCTGATGATCTTCGTCCTGCGGGGTTGCTTTGCCAGAGCAGCCATGACCAGCTTGAACAGGTTAATGGAAGTACTGTCGGAGACGATAACCTGCCCGGCTGCTGCGCCAATCAGCCCGGCAATCTTCTCCCCAACGCGGGTCGGGGCATTGAACCAGTCGGTATTCCAGCTGCGGATAAGTCCCCGCCCCCAATCTTCTTCAACGATCCTTTGCAGGCGAGTGGCAGTGGCTTTGGGCAGCCGTCCGAGCGAGTTCCCATCCAGGTATATCAAATGCGGGTCGGGGATGACAAACTGGTTGCGAAAATCGGCTAACTCATCGGTGAAAGACGCAGGCTCAGGTATGGTTTTCGGGGTCATGACAATGCTCTCCTGGTACAAGAATGAGGGGTTTACCCATTATATCTTCATCGTATCGTCTAAATGTACCTGATAGGCGGATGTCACAAAAGCAAGTAAAATTATCTCATCGACCCAGAAAACATCCTGCTGGTGATATGGGAAAAATTTAAATGGATATACTGTTGGCACTATATGCTTTTGGTGGTTTGCTCCTGGCGGGGTTATCTGTCCCGCTGATCTTGCATAAGATCCCACCCAATGGTCTGTATGGCTTTCGGATTCCCTCCACAGTTGAGAATCCGGAGCTGTGGTACAAGGTCAATGCGTATTCAGGACGCCGCTTTCTGGTGGCAGGTTTGGGCACGTCCATCGGGGCGATCATCCTATACTTCACCTCTCCACCAGGTGTCGATGTTTATGCCTTGAGTTGCCTGGGCTTGTTTCTGGGCTTCTTCTTATGGGCGATGATCACCAGTTTCCTGTATTTGCGATCGCTGCAGAGCTGAGCCATTTGATCAAGGCAGTAATGCAGTCTGGCACTCTCCCCCTGCATAACACTTAACCAAATCCAACAAATCCGCCATTGCCAACCTGACAGAGGTTTCACCACCCTCATGTTGAGCTTCAATGGTGAACAAAACATGATTTGTATCCTGCCGGGCGGCGCTCTCGTCACTCTGGCGATGACACCAGCGCCTGGCAATGACCAGGTCCGTTTCATCGGCGAATATCACCTCTCCGGGAACGGGATTTTCGATATCTGGCTCGCCCAGTGGCGTGTACCTCTCCGATCCACTGGCAAATCGCACTGTGATGGGCAGCTTTAGCGCTCGCAAATCGAAGGCAGCCACCGGCAGGGCATAACGGATACTTACCAGGTTAGCCATGTCCACGAGAGAATTTATTGAGGGGATGTCACCCTTCTTGGTCAGCCGGCGTAATAAGGCTTCAGCGGACGAGCGGTACTGGGTGGGATCGACACCAAACTTGCGGAATGCCACACGCCAGCCCGCCAATGAATCAATCTCACTGAGGGGTGTCTGTCCGATTGTTTTCAATACGGCTTGTTGCTCATGAAGAAAGATCTCGCACAGAGGTGCAGAGGTGGATGAATTCTGCAAGCCCTCCGCGAGGATGATTGCAGCATGCAGGTTGGGAAATGTGGAAAGAATTTCGGGGTGATAGCAAAAGACGTTATTCATCAGAGTATTATAAACGAAGTATAAGATAAGTTTGTCAGACCAGGATTCCTTTGTCTCACTGAAATATCTGTAGTAGAATAAGCCCCATGACAAAGACAGAATTTTTACTAAACCTTCAGAATGGACGTCGCCTGTGGCAGCAAACATGGAAGGGTATTGATCTTTTTGGCACCTCACGACCTCGTACGCCTGGGGAGCTGAGCCTGCGTGATATTCTCTATCATATCGCCTGGTATGAGCGCGAGATGGTGGAGATGATCCAGCTGCGTACCCTGGTCGGTTCTCCATGGTGGTCTTTACCCGTTGATGAGCGGAACGTCCACATAAAGACTGAAGGTGAAGCTTTTTCATTGTTGCAATCATGGAGGCTGGAGCAAGAGATGTATAATGAGCTGCTGGTACAGGTGCAGACGCTGCGCGATGAGGAGCTCGAAGATGCGCGGTTTTTCCAGGAGATGCCACCCGATTGGAAGCCCTGGGAGGTCATCGCCAGCAACACCTACGAGCATTATAACGAGCATTTTTCAGGCATCTATTAAAATACGTATTTACAACGCGCTATCAATTCCTAAGGATTTCAAAATCAATCCTTAGGAATTTTGTTTAAATACTCTCCGCTAAATCTTTCTGGGATTAATAATGCGATTTGATGCATGACAATATACCCCACCAGTCGGTCACGCTGTGGTGCAGTAAGCCCACCCGGAAGCTGCAGGTTATAAGGTGTGCCAAATTTCAAGTTAATGCGGCCAGCATCAGTCCATACCCCCACGGGTAGAATCAACGGGCAATACTGGCTGAGCAGGAGGGTAAATCTCCCAACCCCGGGAGGAAGAACGCCCAATACTCCTCCCGGAGAATCCCCCCCTTCAGGAGCCATCCCAATCACGGGCTGGCTGGTTTCTCTGGCGTATTTAAGCACTGCGCGAACAGCCTCTGCGCGCAATTCTGCCTCAGAAGGATCAGGTGGCATGGCTGGCATGGGAGTGAATCCTAATAACCTTGCCCCGCGTGGAAACAGCCAATGGGTAAATCCCGTCAACCAGCCGGAATTCGTCCAGCCTGAGGTAACCACCCAGTGGATTTTCGCGGGGATAAGTGCGCTGATCAGGATGACAAACCACCAGGCTTGAAAATCGGGAGCAGAATAGTGATTGACGGTGATCAACATACCTTGCTGCTGGCTACCTTCCTTTAAGAATGGAAGAATTGACTCCACTGCCTGGATGTCCACAAGTGGAGCTGGTCGTATTGTGCGAGCGAGCAGGCGGGCGATAGGACGGAAGGGTATGATCATGTGACTAAAACCGCATCATTATACTGTCAACTTTACGGGCTTGCAATTCAAGCCCTGCCATCATACAATTGCCATACCAGCAACATGATTATTATAAATAGAGAGGCAAAGGCATGCGACCAGAATGGGATATTTACTTCATGAAAATCGCACATGTAGTGGCACTACGCTCCACCTGTGACCGGGCGTTTGTGGGTACGGTGATGGTGTTGGATAAGCGCATCCTCACCACCGGTTTCAACGGCTCGCCGGCTGGGCTCCCGCACTGTGAGGAGACCGGTCACCTGATGGTGGATGGTCATTGTGTACGCACCATCCATGCCGAAGCCAATGCCATCATCCAGGCAGCCCTGCATGGGGTCAGCACCAAGGGTTCCACCTGTTATGTGACCCACTTCCCATGCATACAGTGCGCCAAGATGCTGATCAATGCAGGCGTGGTGCGTATCGTCTACGACCAGGAATACCGGATTGACGAGAACACCCTCGAGTTTCTCCGCCTGGCAAATGTGGAGCTTGTTCGGGTGAATGGGGAGGATTGAAATGATCAAACACCTCAAACTGTTTACCCCCGGGCCAGGCGATGTGGATGAGGATGTGCTGGCAAGCCTGGCAACCCCGGTCATCCGCCACTATGGTCCGGAATGGCTGGAAATATATCATGAGACACAAGGATTGTTGAAGCAGGTATTCAAAACTACAAATGCAATCTATTTCGTGCCGGGAGCGGCTTCCGCCTTGATGGATATGGCGATTGGTAGCCTGTTGGCTACTGGAGAAAAGATCATCGTGGGTGACAATGGCTTCTTTGGCGAGCGCCTGGCACTGATTGCCAGGGGTTATGGGTTGCAGACCATCACTCTGAATGCCCCTGCGGGGAAACCGCTCGACCCGGATGGCTTGCAAACACTACTTAAACAGCATCCAGATGCCAAAGTGGTGGCATTGGTCCATCACGAGACCGGTACCACGGTGATGAACCCGCTGCGTGAGCTGGCAAGGATGGCAAGTGAGGCGGGTAAAGCGGTGGTGGTGGACGCTGTCTCATCGTTGGGTGGGACCGACGTGCGCACAGATGAATGGGGTATTGACATCTGCGTGACCACCCCCAACAAGTGCCTGGAAGCCCTGCCTGGCATAGGCTTTATCAGCGTATCCCCACGTGCCTGGGAGCTGGTGGATCGTCACCCGCATGTCAATCATGGATGGTACTTAAACTTAAAAACCTGGCGCCAGTATGCCACTGAGTGGGGTTCATGGCATCCCACCCCGGTAACCCTGCCGACCAACATCATCCTGGCCTTGCATACCAGCCTGCAGAAAATCATTGGCATTGGTCTGGAAGCCCATTTTGAAAAATACAGGTGGGCGAGCCAGGCGGTTCGTCTGGGGCTGCGTAATTTGGGGTTCGAGATGTATGTTGATGATGCCTATGCCTCAACCATCGTCACCGGGGTGAGCCGGCGAGCGGAGTTTGAAGTCGCTGAGATGAGCAAGTGGCTGGTGGAGCAGCGCAGCATCGCCATCGGCGGAGGATTGGGGGAGCTTTCTGGTAAGATCTTCCGCGTGGGTCACCTGGGTAAAGCCTCCACCCGCGAATACCTGGTGGACATCCTGTATTCGATGGAGGAATTCTTACGATTCAAAGGCATCCCCATCCCAGTGGGTGCCAGTTTGAGCGGGTTGTGATCTTTTAATCCTTTGGGTTGGGTCTAACAGACATTGTTGGGTTTCGGGCTGACGCCCTCAATCCAACCTACGAAAATAAATATATAATCTGCTATGGCAAACCTGACCTACACAATTTCACCAGCGATATTTGACCGATTTCCCGGTTATTGCCGGGGAGTCGTTTTGGCATTCGAAGTCCACAATGGACCATCGCCTGAAAGGCTGATTCAGATGCTGCGCGAGGCAGAAGAATCGGTAAGGCGGCAAACTACGATTGAAAGCATTGCTGAACACCCACGTATCAAACCCTGGCGTGAAGCCTATAAAGCCTTCGGTGCCAAACCGAGTGAATACCGCTCTTCGGTAGAAGCCATGGCGCGCCGGGCATTACGCAACGACCCGCTGCCCAGCATCAATGCCCTGGTCGATATTGGGAACATCGTCTCACTTCAGCATCTGCTACCTGTGGGTGGGCATTCCATGGACGAGATGACCCAGGACATAGCGCTGCGGTTCGCCACTGGTGAGGAAGATTTTATCCCGTTCGGTTCAACTGAAAAAGAGCAGCCCCTCCCAGGAGAAGTCATTTTTGTGGAGGGGACCAGCGTGCTCACCCGGCGCTGGACATGGCGGCAGGCAAACCATACTCTCACCTTCCCGGAGACGCAAAGTATCGAGATCAACATCGACCGCCTACCACCGATTGAGGTTGAGGAGGTGCATGCCATTGCCAGGCAGGTAATGGGATTGGTGGGTGAATTTTGTGGGGGAAGAATGCGGTATGAAATCCTGAGTGCCAGCAACCCGCAGATGAAGCTGGGAGATTCGGAATAATCAAATCAACCGATACATTCATTGATCAGGTAGATGGTAGGTTTATTCTTTTTCTATAGCCGGTGTGTTAATAAATCTCCGAACTTTTAGTGGTTTCTAACCAAAGTTGACCAATAAACACAAGTGGTATCCCCCACGATGTAAATATAACAAGCACTGCTCTATATCCTCAGGTTTTATCACGCTGGCTGCCTTCGTCTCTAGTATGAGCTGATCAGTTTCGTTTTGAATTACATAATCCACTCTGCGTGTTGTGACTACAACATCATCATATGTAATAGGAATATCAACTTCCCGTTGCCATGATAAGCCACACTTGGAAAATGCGATCTCAAGTGCTCGTTGGTAATCCACCTCCATGCAATGGACTCCAAGCTGACGCTGAACATCTTGGCAAGCGCCAATTACCTCATAGGAAAGCAAATTGAAATTGTACCCTTTATAGGAGACTGTCGGGTTCATCGTTGATTAAGAAAGTCATTGGAACACGATATACACGAAATAACACGAAAACCGCAAAATGGTTCCGTGTATCTTGGTTACCTTTTATAAGACATTCTAGTTCCAATAATTACTCTAATTGATAAGGTAGACGGATTTACAATATTTTGGTAATGAGGGCTACTTTACCGTAGATTAATCAAATTATTGATAACCGATATGTGCAAAATAATACAAAAGCGCGATTAGAATCCGTGGTTCCTGTTCGCTTTTTTC
>Ga0208980_10001127_pt1 | contig 15960 bp, 7 predicted proteins | sample WetSurMetagenome_3_FD_187993 | JGI IMG/M metagenome (GOLD analysis project Ga0208980, IMG submission 187993) | Wetland microbial communities from Twitchell Island in the Sacramento Delta, sample from surface sediment Aug2011 Site A1 Bulk (version 2) | ecosystem: Environmental > Aquatic > Marine... | reverse complement strand
CTGGATGCTCTTCTGGTAGCTCAGGATCGCCGCTTCACGCTGGGCTTTCGAAGCTTTATAGTTTGCCCAAAGCTTGCCTGCATTAAAAATGGGCATGGTTATGCCGCCGCCGTAGCTATATACCGCTCCATCAGTTTTGATCAGATTGCCGAGGTGATAGTCCTGAAAGCCTCCTGCTCCGGTTAGACTGATGGACGGAAAGAACAAGGATTTGGCCACACCGACGCGGGCATTGGCAGCCACGAGCAACTGCTCGGCCTGGCGAATATCCGGTCTCCGATCAAGCAACGCCGAAGGCAGTCCGGCAGGCACTTCCGGCGTTAGCTTCTGATCATCCAGCTTTTTGGAGCGCTCCACGGGGCCCGGATTTCGACCTAACAAGGCGCTGAGATAATTTTCAGCCTGTTCACGTCTGCGCTCAACATCGGCAATTGTTGCCGATGCGGAAGCAACCAGGCTCATGGCTTGATCGACTTCCAGCTTGTTTGCTATTCCGCCCTTCATCCGGGCTTCCACTAATCGGAGGGAACCACGGCGGGAAGAGAGAGACTGCTGTGAGACTTCCAGTTCCCGGTCCAGCTCGAGCAATTGAAAATAACTGCTCGCCACTCCGGTCACAAGGCTCTGAATCACACCCTGCTGAACTGCCTCCTGGGCCAAATACTCTGCCTGGGCCGCCTCAGTCTGGCGGCGAATTTTGCCCCATATGTCCAGCTCCCAGAAAACCCTGCCGCCGCCGAATATTGAGCTCAGGCCTTTGTTGATGCCCCGTTGCTGATCAGCGCTTACCTCTGCGTTGAAAGAGGGATACAGCGCGGATTTCTCTATCGTGATGTAGGCTTGGGCCGCCAGAATCCGCTGTGCCGCGATCCGGATGTCGTAGTTATCCGTCAGGGTTGTCCGGATCAGTTGCTGCAGTTTTTGGTCTTGAAACAGATCAAACCATTTCATATCCGCCAGCGTCGTCGCTGCGGGAGCTGCCGCAGGCAGTGCGGCTTCGGAACGATGGCTAGTCGGGACGGGATACTCCGGCCGCTCATAATTGGGCCCGACTTTACAACCGGCGAAGAGCAGTAACAAGCTTAGCGAAGTGAGCAATGTGCAAAATGCTTTCCGGTTCATAATTATTTTCCCTCCACGGATTGCGCTCCGGATGTTGCCACCGTCTCTGCGACAATCGCTGTCTTGGACTTCTTCCGGCCAAGGCCCTCAACGAAAGTGAAGTTGCCGGGAATGATGAACACGCCCAGCGCGGTTGCAATCAGCATGCCCCAGAAAACCGCCGTGCCCATCACATTCTGAGCGCCTGATCCGGCCCCGCTCGCAAGCATCAGCGGCACGACGCCGAGGATGAAGGCGAACGCCGTCATTAGAATTGGCCGGAATCGCAGGCGTGCCGATTCGAGTGCGGAATCTTCGAGGGAAGAGCCTTGCTCGTGCTTTGCCTTGGCAAACTCCACGATCAGAATAGCGTTTTTGGCGGCCAGGCCGATCAGCATGACCAGACCGACCTGCACATAAACGTTGTTGTCATATCCCATCAGCCAAACGCCGAGGAAGGCGCCCAATGCCACCAGTGGCGATCCCAGGAGTACCGCCCAAGGCAGCCGCCAGCTTTCGTACATCGCGGCCAGCAACAAGAACACACACAAGATGGCCATAATGAAAGTGGGTGCGGCAGCCGGGGCTACCTTCTCCTGGTAGGTCATCTGGGAGTAGGAACGACTCATTTCTTTGGGCATAGTCTCATCAAAGACTTGCTCCAGCGCAGCCAGAGCCTGCCCGGAGGTATAACCGCGGGCGGGCGAACCCTGGATCTCCACGGAGCGCAACAGGTTGAACCGTGTTGTCAGCTCGGTCCCCGAGGTATCCTTGATGGTGACCAGAGTGGAGAGCGGAATCATTTGTTCGGTGGACTTGGACCGGACATAGACTTTGCCGATATCCTCGGCCTTCAAGCGGGTCTCAGCGTCAGCCTGCACGTAAACCCGGTAGAGCCGTCCGAACCGATTGAAGTCGTTAACATAGGTTCCTCCCATGACGGTGGCCATAGCCTGAAAGACCTCGTTCACCGGGATGCCGAGCGTGCGCGCCTTTTCCCGATCCAGGTCCACCCTGACTTGGGGATACTTCGGGTCAAAGGAGGTGAAGAGGGTTCCCAGTTCCGGCCTCTTTTTTCCCGCCGCGAGGAACTTCTGCGCGAGCTGGCCGAGCTCCTGAATGCTCAAGGAGCCGCTTCGATCCTGGATTAGGAAGTTGAATCCTGAGGCGGCGCCAAAACCCGAGAGAGTTGGAATGTTAAACGGGAAGATGGTCGCCTCCGGGATAGGCACGAATTGCCGCTGCAGCTGCGCCATGATTCCCTTGACGCGCTGCGCCTCCTCTTCCCTGTCTTCCCACGGCTTCAGCCTTGCAAAAACAGTGCCGTAGTTCGGTTGATAGGTATTGGTGACGACTCCGTACCCACCGATTGTCTGGAAGGAATCGACCGCTTCGATTTTAGACAGGATTTCCTCGACCTTCTTCAGCGTCACGCTGGTGCGCTCGAGCGAAGCGCCGGGTGGAAGCTGGACGTTGACTCCGAAGATCCCCTGGTCCTCATCCGGGATAAATCCTGCCGGGAGTTGGCGCGCCAAAAGGCCGGCGCCGAGTATTACGATGGCAACAAGCGCAATCGTGAGAAGCGAACGGCGCACAAGTATCCGGGACGCGCTCACGTAGCCATTTGTTGCGACATCAAAGACTTTATTGAAGCCGCGGAAGAAAACTCCCAGCGGCCCGCGCATAGGCCGCGGCTTTTTGAGAAGCAGGCAGCAAAGCGCCGGTGTCAGTGACAGCGCATTGAAGGCTGAGAGTAACACTGAGATGGCAATGGTCAGAGCGAACTGCTTGTACATGCTGCCGACCAATCCACCAAGGAGGGCTACGGGGACAAACACCGCCGATAGGATAAGGGCAATCATCATGACCGGGCCCGAAACCTCCTCCATGGCCTTAATCGTCGCCTCCCTGGGGTTCTTCCCGTGTTCGATGTGGTGTATTACGGCTTCCACCACCACAATGGCGTCGTCAACCACAATGCCGATGGCTAGCACCAGGCCAAACATCGAAAGGGTGTTGACCGAAAAACCGAGCGTGGGGAAAAAAATGAAAGTGCCAATGAGCGAGACTGGGATTGTGAGCAGCGGGATGATTGTCGCCCGGACATTCTGCAGGAAGATGAATACCACCAACGTCACAAGGATCAGAGCCTCAACAAACGTCTTCAGGATTTCGTGGATCGAGGCCTCAACCGCCGGTGTAGTGTCGTAGACAACTTTGTAATCCATGTCGGACGGAAAGAGTGTTTTCGCCTCCGCCATCGTCTCGTATATCGTTTCCGCGGCTTTGAGCTGGTTAGCTCCGGGCAGGAGGTAAACTGCCATCGCACCGCTCGGCTTGCCGTTCAGACGCCCGAAGGAGTTGTAGTCCTGCGAGCCGAGTTCGGCGCGCCCGATGTCCTTGACCCTAATAACTTCACCACTCGCACTCTGGCGCACGATGATGTTTTCGAACTCCTCGGTCGTGACCAGGCGGCCTGGCGCGCTGACGGTTTGGGTGAACAACTGCTCTTTCGGCGTCGGCGCTGCGCCGACCTTGCCGGTGGGCGCCTGCAGATTCTGCTCTTTAACGGCTGAGATGACATCAGAGGGGGTTAAACCGAGCTTGGCCAACTTGTCCGGCCGCACCCAGATCCGCATGCCATAATCCGTCCCGCCGAAAAGGTCCACCTGCGCAATTCCGGGAATCCTTAGCAACTGGTCGCGCAGGTTGATGCCGCAGTAGTTGGTGAGAAAGTTGGCGTCGTATGAGTTTTGGGGCGAATAGAGCGAGATAAGCATCAGGATGCTGGGACTCTGCTTCTTGACAGTAACTCCCTGCTGAACAACCTCCTGGGGCAGGCGCGCCTGTGCCGCTGAAACGCGGTTCTGAGTGAGGACGTTCGCGATATCCTGGTCGGTTCCCACCTCAAAGTTAACGTCCAGGAGCATGCGGCCGTCGCTTGTGTTCGAAGACTTCATGTAGATGAGGCGATCAACGCCGTTGACTTCCTGTTCGATCGGGGTTGCCACCGACTGTTCGACTGCCTCGGCAGATGCGCCGGGATAGGTGGCAGTCACACGGATGTTCGGGGGAGCGAGAAAGGGATACTGCTCAATCGACAACCTGCGAATAATGATGGTCCCGAACAAGACGGTCAGGATGGATATGACGATTGCGACGATCGGCCGCCGGATAAAGAACTGTGCCATATGGAATCCTTTCCTGTTTTATTTTTCCGCCGCGAGAGATTTCTCGGCAGGGGTCACAACCGTTCCAGGCTGCACTTTCTGCAGTCCCTCGATAATAACCAGTTCACCTGGCTTCACTCCCTCTTTGACGATGACAAGATTCTCATAGCGATCCCCGAGAACCACTGTGCGTACAGCGACTTTGTTGCCGCTTTCTACGACATAAACCGTTTTGGCGCTCTGTTCCTCCATCACAGCCATCTGCGGGATGAGGACTGCATCTTTGGCTGTATCAATGGCACCGCGGATCTTTCCGAATTGTCCCGGCCGTATCAACCGCTCCGGATTTGCAAACTCGGCAACAATTGTCAACGTTCCTGTTTTCTCATCAACAGCCCGTTCCGCAATCACAGCCCTTCCTTTGTGAGGAAATACGCTCCCATCGGCCAGGATTAAATCAAGCGCTAAGGGTCGTTGGGCCGCGCTGGCCATCCGTTCAGCTATCTTGAGATACTCCGCTTCGCTCAAGGAGAACGAGACCCGAAGAGGATCCAGGGTCGAAATCGTGGCCAGTAAGGTTGGCTCGCCCCGGCCGACCAGGTTCCCTGGAGAAACCAGGCGTTGACCAATCAGCCCATCCATAGGAGCCGTGATCGTGCAATAACTCACATCAAGATCGGCATTCGTGACCGCGGCCTCTCCAGCCTGGACGGCTGCCGTTGCCTGGTCCACGCTCACTTTCTGGTTGAGAACCACATTCTCGTAATTAGCCTGGGCGGCATCAACGTTTGCTTTGGCCACTTTCTGCTGGATCAGAGCATTGTCCAAATCCTGTTGAGGGACGGCATTTTCTTTTGCCAATGGCTCCAGGCGGGTTACATCCAGATCGGCTTTGCTCAGCTGCGCCTTTGCCTGTTCCACGTTGGCCCGTGCCGATTCAACCGTCACTTTCTCCGATGCAAATTGCAGGTCCGATTTTGCTTTGGCGAGCTGCGCCTTGGCATTCTGGAGTTCAGCCTCATACTTCCGCTTGTCGAGCGTAAACAATAGCTGCCCCTTTTTCACCGGGCGGCCTTCCTGGAAATGGATTCCCTCCAGGAAAGCTTCAACACGAGCCCGCAGCTCAACGGTGTCTCTGGCTTGGGTTTGCGCCGTGAATTCGGTCATGATCGGAACCGTTTGCTGGATAACAGGGGTAATGACCACAGAAACCGGAGCGGCGGCGACTGCACCCGCTTTCTCCTGTTGCTCCGTGCTCCCGCCGCAGCTCGCAAGAACCAGCGACATTACGAGCAAGAAGCTTAATATTGCCGCGCGCCAGGCCGGCGTGCTCGAATCGGCAAAAGCATTCTTGATTTTCATGCTACCTCCAGTTTGTGAGTAGATACCTCATCTATTATTACAGGCTGCCTAGACAGGTCTATTAGCTCCGGGGGCAATCGACTATCAGAATCCGACAGAGGCGGGCACCCTTCACTTCACCGAACAACCCCACGCATCCGTTCAGGCTGCAAAGCCACGCTTGAAGCTGTCAAGCCTGGCCGTTTAGCTCCTCTCTGACTTTTGAGCCCGACACAACCATTCCTGGCAGCGACTATCATGATCTAATAAACTGCTACACTAATAGCCCCGGTATGATTTTATAACTGTCATTTCTTACAGAGACCCATGGGAACCTTTGGGACGCTTCTTACAGAGCCTTGGCGGCGTCTACGCCGTTAATTTCACTTCTAAGGCAGCCAACAGCATTGGAATGCAAAAGCCGTCTCTGGGGAACACCTGGATTATACATGGACACCCATTATTCTTCATGTCCCCCGTTCCATATCTGCAACAGAAAGCTCGTGCGAAAACCTGGACACCCATCATTCATCAGGTGGAATGAAGATCTGGACACTCACAACTTATCAAAGATAATGAGTGTCCAGGTTCTTTCCAGGTTCTTCCCAACTTATCAAAGATAATGGGTGTCCAAGTTCTTTCCAAGTTCTTTTCGGCTGGCAGGCAGGGTGACACCGATGCATCAACTACTGTCAAGATTGACAGTGGAGCAGCTCAATGCTTCAGGCATAGTCTACCCCAGTGAGCTATACAACCAACGCGATTTTTGTCCAGATGAAGATCGAATCCGGCGAATGAAGAATAAATCGCGGCGTATTAAATTCGTTGTTTTTATGAGTTGAACACGTTCTGTTAACTCTGGAAAGGAAAGTGCTGACAATGAATACCAGGAAAATGACATTTTTAACTGCTTTAGGATTAACTCTCGCGCTGTTTTGTTTCTGCGTGCTCGCACAGGCGCAGGATGTCAAGTACAACTATGAGCCGGGCACCGACTTCTCAAAGTACAAGACCTACAAGTGGGTTGATGTGCCGGGTGCCAAGACCCCTGATCAAATAACCTCCAATATGATCAAACAGGCCATTGATTCGGAACTGGTGCTGAAAGGGCTGACCAAGACTGAGGAGGATGCAGCCGACCTGTACATGGCCTACCAGGTAGCTGTAAGCGAGGAAACGGAGTGGTATGCCACGGGTTATGGCGGTCGCTATCGCACCATGGGTGGCATGGGAACCGCAACCAGCTCGACCATTAAAATCGGCACGCTGGCCCTCGACTTTTATGACGTGGCGGCAAAAAGCCAGGTTTGGCACGGGGATGCGACCAAGACCTTGGACCCGAGCAAGGATCCGGAAAAGAACCGGGAGAAACTTCAGAAAGTTGCCAAGAAGCTCCTGAAGGATTATCCGCCTAAGGCCAAGAAATAGAGATTGGCGACAGGGCAACGCCCGATCGTTCAATCCGGCTTACTTCAGAAATATAGAGCCTCACCACAGATTTCACAAAATCATATCTATGAAATTTGTGAAATCTGTGGCTGGTTTTGCACTTCTCGGACATTACTCTGATAGATGGATTTATACGCATTAAGCTTTGTTCAGTAATTCCAACAAAGATTCTTCGCTGAATGGTTTTTGCAGCAATCCCAGAGCGCCTTTCTCCAAAGCTAAATCCCTGGCATCGTTTGATGGACGTCCCGTGATCGCGATGACGTGTATGTCGTAATGCAGAGCGTGCATTTTATCGATCAATCCAAACCCGTCGCATTCCGGCATGTGAATGTCCACGACGGCGTAGCCATGTTGGCCAGGAGGAACGGAATCCAAAAAAGATTGAGCTGATCCAAAGTAGTCGGCAGAAAATCCCCTGGCCTTCAGCAATCGCCTGAGCGATTTGCCAAAAGGGTAGTCGTCATCAATTATATGAATGCTTGATAAAAGTGCTATGGTGGCCTCCCTAGATGCCATTATCTACTTCGGCATGCTGCCCATTGGGCTTTAGTGCACCAGTCACTGCTTGCCGCAGCGCCGCCCGCTTGTCGTCAACCAACTCGGCATGCCCAGGGTGGAGAATAGCGCCTACAGTCATTACTTGACACTGTCAATTCTTGCAGTTAACGTACGGCAGTCCGGCAAAATTAAGTGAAGCAATTTGATTCAGCTGAAGATCAATCGGCGTTGCCGTGGGCGGCGTTGGAGGTTTTGTGGTTTCAACCGCGGGCTGGAAGCCACTGCAGGTACCATCGGAAACCAGCCTGCAGTTCCGGCTGCAATCTCACCTTAAAATTTGGGAAAAATCCGACCAAGGCAGATAGGATATAGAGCATGAGCCAATTTTATAGCAAAGCGGCAATCCTGGTATTGCTTTTTGCGGTTTTAATCTCTCCCACCTCGGCACTGGCTCAAATGCCGGAGCAGGATCAGACCGCCGGCGAGGATCAGGAGGCTTCCCCGAAGACTGATCCCGGTAATATGCAGAATGCGAATCAGCAGAAAAAAGAGAAGAGAGGTGAATGGGTTTTAGCCCCGATCCCAATTGTCAATCCTGCAATCGGCGCCGGGCTGGCGTGGGCCGTGGGTTATTTGTTCCCGCTGAGCACGGAAGACAAGATCTCTCCCAATTCGGTTGTCGGCGTTGGAGGGTTGTTCACCAACAACGGAAGCCATGCGGTGGCCGCCGGTGGAAGGCTGTATTTTAAAGAGGATAAATATCGATTTACAGTCGCAGGCGGAAGCGCCAAGATCAACGCCGATATTTACGGCGTCGGCAAATGGGCCGGTGACAGAGGATTATATCTGCCTCTGACATTCAGCGGATCCGCTTTCATCGCCGAGCCCCTTTTTATCAGTATCGGAAAAAGTTTTCATCTCGGTGTCGGTTTCCAATACCGCGACTTGACCCTGAAGTTGAATGAGGAAGAGTGGGATCTTCCGGACGGCACTGAGCCGCCGCCAGCATTCGAGGGAATCCTGGACGAGGTAGCACCAGACCTGTTCCAACAACGGACTGTGGCAGTCGGGCCGCAATTCCAATGGGACACTCGTGACGACGCCTATTACCCGCGCAAGGGAATTTTCCTGGATTCGGGGATTGACCTCTTCGCCAAAGCTCTCGGAAGTAAATTCACTTATCAGTATTACAAAGTCGCTTTCAACAAATACACGAGCCTCGGCAAACACCAGGTGTTAGCTGTTCGGGGAATGGGATGTGCCGCCGCGGGAGACCACGTTCCCATCTATGATCTGTGCCTATTTGGAAGCAGCAATGATCTGCGTGGCTATTCTGCGGGCCGTTACCAGGATCGGAGGATGTTTGCGACTCAGGCTGAATATCGTCTGAGCATGCCGTCTGATAATTTCGTCGGGAGGTTCGGAATCGTCATCTTCGGCGGAGTCGGCGCAGTAGAAAAGCGATTTTCGGACATCGACTGGGATGGTTTGTTGCCTGCCGGCGGTGGCGGCATCCGTTTCAGGCTGACAAAGAAAGACCATATAAACTTCCGGATTGATTATGGAATCGGAAAAGTCGGCCACACCGTCAGCATGGGGGTCGCCGAGGCATTTTAATTGCAGAACGCTGATGACTGCCGACTGCATGCCTTGATCGGCGATTAAATTTTTATCTATTTGTTCTATAATAAACAACAGTTCTGAAATTCTGCCTCTTTTCATTATGTTTCGGTTCGTTAGCGGATATAAGTGAATGGTCGCATCGGCCTCTCTGCCCTGATCCGTTCGGGCACTGAGCTCAGCGCAATATCAGCCGGAGTGAATGACGCATGGAACCTTTGAAAACAAGATGGGCAGCCCTAATCATGATTGGCGCCATGTCTGTCTTCCTATGGACTCCCGCCGGGAGCGCACAGGAGAGCCGCGCGGATTCAATCGCGAGGCAGCAGGAAGATAAATCCAAGAATCTTCAGCCCGAGATACAGGACCGGGTCGAGCTGTTTATTAAAAAGATGACGGAGGGCGGGTGGTTCTTCAGCGCAACCCCTCGAGGCTTTTACCCGTACTTCGACAGCGTTTACTCGGGCGGTGGCTTCACCCTGGGCGCGGCTTACCGCGCATATTACGGGGACTACTCGTTCGCCGAGGTGCGCGGTCTTTACTCCTTTAAAAACTATAAGAGAATCGAATTCCGGACAGTTTCTCCGAATCATGCCGGGGGCCTTCTTGAGTTCGATGCCACAGGCGGCTGGATGGACGCGACCCAGATCCCTTACTACGGGTTGGGGATCGATTCGCCTAAAGACGGCGAGGCCAACTTCCGATTGCAGGAGACCTACTTGCAGGGGGGTGTCACACTGAGGCCGGTTTCATGGTTTAAGATCCGGGGGGCGAGCGGCTACGACCGGTTTGTTGAGAAGGAAGGAACTGCCGCGTCGCCTTCCATCGAAGAACTGTACGGGCCCGGAACAGCGCCCACTTTGGGCATTGATCCTTCGTATGTTCACACGCAAGCCACTGCGTCTTTTGTGTGGGCGCCCGCTGAGGGGTACGCCCGACGCGGAGGCCTTTTCCGATTGTCGGCCCACGATTACCGGAATGTCGCAGGGGACATCGACAACTTCCAGTTGACGCGCGGGGAAGTGGTGCAGCATATCCCGATCCTGCGTGAGACCTGGGTTCTCTCGTTCCGCGGCCGAATGGAGTCTGCACACGGGTCGGATTCAGACGTGCCGTACTACATGTTGCCCTGGCTCGGCAGCGGCTCCTCGCTGCGCGGCTATGGTACAGGGCGATTCCGAGATAAACACAGCCTCCTGATGTCGGGTGAATGGAGGTGGATTCCAAATCGTTATGCCCTGGACATGGCCCTGTTTGCGGATGCGGGGACGGTCGCACCTCATTTCAAGGATCTTCACATGGGAGATTTGAAGTACGACTACGGCATCGGCATTCGATTCCACGGACCAGAGATAACTCCGCTAAGATTCGACATCGCACACGGCAGCGAGGGATGGCACTTCGTTATCTCTTCTTCAGCCGCTTTCTAGGATCGCCGGGAGCTAGGATATGAACACCAGAACATGCATCGAGTATGGAAGGCTGACATGGACTTCAGTAATTGCGCTGCTTGTGCTTGCATTGTTGGTGAGCCCGGCCGGCGCGCAGCAACGGAAATTCTATGACGATGACCCGATCGCACGGGAGCCGAACACGCGCGACGCTTCCGGCGTACTTGAGCGTGACATAGACCTCATGTACGATCTGGCCAGGAACCTGTTTGCGGTGCCGCGCAATCCCACACTGGTGCGGGCACAGAATATCAACACGATAGACGAAGTGCCGGATTCAGAATGGTTCACAAACCGCATCTTCGCAAAACAGCTAAGCATCGACGAGGCTGTGAAAGGCCCCGACACTGGCCAGGGCCCGGCACCCGGCAAACTGATTGTCACACGTGCCAAGCAGTCCGGGGTGACCCCGGGATTCACTGTCAAAGACAGCGCCGGCGAGACATGGTTTGTGCAGTTCGACGCTCCGGGCCAGTCCGAGGCGGCAAGTGGCGCTACCGTTGTTGCAACCAAGCTCTTCCATGCCCTGGGCTATTTCCAGACGGAAAACTACATAAGTTATCTTGATCCGGCACAGCTGGAGGTGGGCGACAAAGCCAAGGTCGACACCCCATCGGGGCGTGTGCGGCCGATGACGATTGACGATATTCACAAGGTTCTCGCCCGCGCCGACAAGCGGCCGGACGGCACCTACCGCATGATGGCCAGCCGCGGCATCAAGGGTAGGACCATCGGCGGCTTCAAGTACTTCGGAACCCGGAAGGACGATCCCAACGATATCGTGCCGCATGAACACCGGCGCGAACTGCGCGCTTTGAAGGTGTTTGGGGCCTGGACGAACCTCGTGGATATGAAGGCGGGGAATACGCTGGATACAGTGCTCACGGAGAATGGCCGCAGTGTCATCCGGCATTATCTTCAGGACGTGGGATCAACGTTTGGAACGGGCGCCCTCGCGTCCCGTGAATGGGACGAAGGGTACGAGTACATCGTTGAAGGCGATAAGGCAAAGAAGCGTCTCATTACGCTCGGTTTCTCTCTTCAGCCATGGCAGACGATCCCGTACACGGAATACGGGTCCATCGGACGGTTCGAGGGCGACTACTTCATTCCGGAGGAGTGGAAGCCCCGCGTACCTACGGCGGCCCTGGTCAACGCGCGTGCGGACGACAATTTCTGGGCAGCGCGCCGTGTGATGGCATTCAGCGACGAGATGATACGGGCCATAGTCAAAACGGGCCAATACAGCGAGCCGGCCGCAGAAAAACACCTGGCGGATGTCCTGATAAAGCGTCGCGACAAGATAGGAAGGTCCTACTTGCCGGCCGTGAATCCTCTGGTGGAATTCCGACTGGATACCTCGGGTGAACTGACGTTCGAGAACGCTGCGGTCAGCGCGGGATTCGCGACCGCGCCGCGTGGGGGGTACGAGGCACGCTGGTATCGTTTTGACAACAATAGCGGCACCGCCACTCCGATTGGCTCGCCCATAACGTCGCAGGGTTTGAAAATCCAGGCTCCTGAAGGCCTTCCAGCGGGTGACGGCGAGTATATCAAGGTTGAGGTGGCAGCAATAGATCCGCCCAACAGCTCGTGGAGCATTCCAATGCAGATCTATTTCCGGCGACTTACGGGAGGGTGGAAACTCGTTGGCCTGCAGCGCATGCCGGATTAGCATCGGTGCATAAACCTGGTCTTGGACATGGAAAGGTTCAATCCGAATCCAGACCTGCACCCGAGCCAATATCAAGATTCCAGAGCCCGTTAGCCACTGCCGTGTGCGTGCATCGTGCAGGGAGACCCGCCAAATGGAACCGAATCCGAGGCTGACAGTACCGAGCGGAATCATGAACAAATTTCTGCGCGCGTTCGCTGATGTTCGCCCCGGCGAAAGCCGGAATGCCCTTCTGCTCGCATTAAACATATTTCTTATCCTGACCGCTTACTATGTGCTCAAACCGGTACGCGAAGCCCTTATACTGAATCAGGGGTCGGCAGAACTGAAAAGCTATCTCTCTGCCGGACAGGTAGTGCTCCTCGCATTCCTAATCCCACTGTACGCGCGCCTGGTAGCGCGTGTGTCGCGACGCCACCTGGTCAATATCGTCACTGCGATTTTCGCCCTGTGTCTTCTGATATTCTATGTCCTGGGGCGGCTCGGCACCCGGCTCGACATCCCGTTCTTCCTTTGGATCGGCATCTTCAACATGATGATCGTTGCGCAGTTCTGGGGCTTTGCCAACGACATCTATTCGAAAGATGAGGGAGAGCGCCTGTTTCCGATCGTCGGGTTTGGCGCGTCGGTAGGCGCCGTTTTTGGTTCGCGCCTGGCGGCACGTTTGATTGCGCCCTTCGGCATCTACGAATTGATGCTGCTGGGATGTGTGCTGCTGGTCCTGCAGGCCGTGATAACCAACCTTGTGGATCGCAACGTGGCGGAAAAACGGCAACCAGCCATCAAAAACCCACCGGAGGCCGATCCTGCGCCGGGGAAATCTCCAAGCCCCGGCCATAACTCGTTCAAACTGGTTTTGAGCAAACCTTACCTGCTCAGCATGGGCCTGATGATTCTGCTCCTGAACTGGGTAAATTCCATGGGAGAATACATCCTCGGAAACGCGATCCGCGGCGCCGCTCAAGCTGCAGTCGTGGCGGGCAACGCCGGTGGGCTTTCGGTGGAGCAGCTGATCGGGCAGGTTTACGCTCAGTATTTCAGCCTGACAAACGTCTGCGGACTCCTGCTGCAGCTCTTCATCGTATCGCGACTGGTGAAGTACCTGGGTGTGCCTGTCTGTGTCGCCATATTGCCCTGCATTTCACTTGTTTCCTACAATGTGCTGGCTTTCTTCCCAGTAATCCGCATCATGGTGGCGGCGAAAGTTGCTGAAAACTCCACCGACTATTCGCTGAACAACACCGTTAAAAACATGCTGTTCCTGCCATGTTCCCGGGAGGAGAAATACAGCGCCAAGCAGGTGATCGATTCGTTCCTCGTGCGGGTCGGGGACGTTCTCACGGCTGTGCTGGTCTTCTTCGGAACGACCTATCTGAAACTAAGCGCACGCGGATTCGCAATTATCAACGTGATCCTGGTTCTTGGCTGGTTGGTTCTGGCCATCAGAGTAGGCCGAAGCTATCGAGCGCTGACTTCGACGCAGGATCAACAGCTCCCGGCCCAAGCTGACGCAAAAACAGCAGGAGCGCATTGAGGGGCTTGCTATGGACACTGCCACATGAGCCTTACAAAAAAACTGCTCCTTGCCCTTATAGCGGGTACCGCTCTGGGTCTCATCCTCGGAGAGAGAGTGGCGCCCCTAAAGATCATCGCGGACGGCTTCGTCAGGCTGCTCCAGATGACGGTGCTTCCATATCTCACAGTCTCTCTAATATCGAGCCTTGGGGCACTCAACCTCAAGGAAGCGCGATTGCTTGGACTCAGAGCAGGAGCTATCCTCGTGCTGCTATGGGGGATAGGCTTGGGCTTTGCGATGCTCTTCCCGCTTGTTTTTCCCTCAGTCAATACCGGATCTTTTTTCAGCACCACGCTGATCGAGCAGCGGCCGGCGTTCAGTTTCATCGACCTGTATATACCCGCAAATCCGTTCCATTCGCTCGCAAATAATGTGGTGCCTGCCGTAGTGCTCTTTTCCATCTTCACCGGTATCGCGCTGATCGGGGTGGAGCGGAGGCAGGTGGTGCTTGACCTGCTTGCGGTTGCTGTCGCAGCTCTGTCGCGCGTCACACGCTTCGTTGTGGGACTCACCCCCTATGGGATTTTCGCCGTCTCTGCAGTTGCGGCAGGCACGCTCGATCTCGAGCAACTCGAACGCATTCAGATCTACCTTATAACCTATGCCGCACTGGCGCTGCTGATCGCGTTCTGGATTCTGCCGGGATTGGTCTCTGCCCTGACCCCTATTCCTTACTCCGAAGTGCTCGGGCCGGTGAGGGCTGCTCTCATCACGGCCTTCATGGTGGGAGACCTTTTCATAGTGCTTCCGCTCCTCATTGAGGCAAGCAAAGGAGTTCTCGTCCGACGCAATCTGGCCGACGGGAGCAAACAGGACCTTCCATCGGTCGTTGTCCCTGCGTCCTTTAACTTTCCGCACACAGGAAAACTGCTCTCTTTGAGTTTCATATTGTTCGCCGCCTGGTTCGGCGATTCTTCGATCCCGGTCACGCAATATCCGCGGCTGGCACTTACCGGATTGCTCACGTTCTTCGGCAGCCTCAACGCGGCGGTCCCTTTCCTCCTCGATACCTTCCGGATACCCGCCGACACGTTCCAGCTTTTTCTCGCTACCAGCGTGATCAATTCCCACATCGGAACGTTGGTGGCCGCGGTACACACCGTCACAATCGGTCTGCTGGGAAGCGCCGCTCTCCTTGGGGCCGTGCGCCTGCATCCCGGGCGCCTGTTGCGATACGGACTGATAACCGTCGCCCTAACGGCAGCCACGCTTTTGGGTCTGCGCACGCTGTTCTCTGAATTTCTGAAGCCGGACTACAAGGGAGCAGAAATCGTCGCGAACATGCAGTTGCTGTACCCGCGGGTGCCGGCCAAGGTGCTTGAAGAAGGGGCCCCCGCAAGGGAGTCGCGGACGGCTGCCAGCGTTCTGGAAGGTGTGCGAATTTCGGGAGTTCTGCGCGTCGGCTTTTTCATGAACAGACCTCCTTACTTCTACCTCAATGCCGCCGGAGAGTTCGTTGGGTTCGACATGGAAATGGCAGGACGTCTCGCGCGTGATCTCGGTGTGCAGCTTGAATTAGTTCCCCTTAAAGCCGAGAACATGGATGCCGCAGTCAATCACGGCGACGTGGATATCGTTATGAGCGGTGTGGTGGTTACTTCTCTTCGGGCTTCCTCCATGCTGTTTTCAGAACCGTACCAGGAGGAGACTCTCGCGTTTCTCGTGAAAGACCACCTGAGGGAGCAGTTTTCCAGCTGGGATGGCATCCGCGCATTGGGACCCATCAGGATCGGCATCCCCAATCTGCCGTATTTCACGTCATTGCTGAATGAAAAGCTGCCTGAAGCCCGACTTGAGCCGATTGATCTGGAGGATTCCTCTCTTGTAGAAAGCAAGCGTATGGATGTCATACTGCTCTCAGCCGAGCGAGGATCCATCCTGACGCTGCTCGTTCCCGAATACGCGATAATCGTGCCGCAACCCGGCACGATCAGAGTCCCGATCGCCTATCCCGTTGCACGCTACGACGAGCGGTTGCGGGTTTTCATGGACACCTGGATCGAATTGCAGCGGAGGAACGGCACCATCGAAGCACTATATGCGCACTGGATTCTCGGAAAGAATGTTGAAAAGCAG
>Ga0208980_10001126_pt1 | contig 15963 bp, 7 predicted proteins | sample WetSurMetagenome_3_FD_187993 | JGI IMG/M metagenome (GOLD analysis project Ga0208980, IMG submission 187993) | Wetland microbial communities from Twitchell Island in the Sacramento Delta, sample from surface sediment Aug2011 Site A1 Bulk (version 2) | ecosystem: Environmental > Aquatic > Marine... | reverse complement strand
GTAAATGCCAGTGAGTTTCTGCTATAAGCATTGTTGGCTACCGTTATTCCATAGTATATCCGTGCATCGCTTTCCCATTTAAGAACTTCTTTGGAAAATATTGCATACCTGTAAGTAGTTCCGGGTTTCAGATTATTTATTCTGACCTTGTGAAGCGTTGTCGTAGCCTGAATTCTTCCATATTTTGTATCGTAAAACTTTGGCCGTTGGGAGCTGTAAAAATTTGTACCATCATTAGGAGCAATCTCGACCCAGGCCAGAGCATTATTGTTAGTTGTCCATATAATTGTTACTCCTGTTTCGCTCATATCGCAAAGATATGGGCCATGTGTTATTTTAAAGTTTTCCTGAGCCAACCCATTTAGAGCAAAGGCAAAAAGGGTGTATATAATTAATATATTCTTTTTCATCAGCTGTAATTTAAGTAGGATAAAATAAAAATAAGTTGCCCGGTTTGGGCAACTTATCTTAAGAAATTTTTCTAATAGCCAGGATTCTGGACAAGCAAACTGTTTTTGCTCATCTCATCCCTTAAAATCGGGAAGAAATATGCTTTATTGATCCATGCATAGGCCTCAAATGTTTTAGATGTAATGGTCGGTACCTTGGATGTAGTCTTGTCCGGTAAAAGTTTATACACTACATCAACCAGGTGAGTTGTTTTATATGCCTGAGGACCAATAACCCATCTGCGAACGTCCCATATACGGTGATCCTCAAACATTAGTTCAATTTTTCTTTCGTGGCGGTAGCGGTCACGTAAGGCTGCTCCGGATTCTGTAATATCGGGCATACCAGCTCTTCTCCTGATCATATTTATATAGGTGCGTGCTTCTGCATCCTGACCAAGTTCGATACACGCTTCTGCATAATTGAGGATAAATTCTCCATACCTGAAAAATCTCCAGGGAACGGTCTGATAGAAATACTGGGCATCAACAGTTGGATCCTGGTATTTTCTCAGGTAATAACCAGGATAACCTCCGTTCCAGTTTTCAATCGGGCTTTGCCTTGTATCCAATCCATAGGTTATAACAGTTTTACTGGTAGCTGCATCCCATTTTTCCCATCTCCCGACCTGTACAACACCCAGAGGATCCATAGGAGCTACATCAGCTGTCCTTGGTTTCCATATAGCACCTTCATAAAGGATATTTGCATAGAAACGCGGATCCCGGTTTTTATAGGGTGATGCGGCATGAACCGGGTTACTCCAGCTGAAGGGCGTCCCGTTTTTCATTTCAATATCATCCACAAAGTCTCCCAGAGGCGCATTTGTTCCCCAGTTATGCCATCCGTTGGGACCACTCACAAGTCCGATCTGTTCGACCGAATTTGTAGTAAAATATTTAACGAAGATGTCTTCAACAGTATTCTTTGCTATGAACATTTCATTAATATTCTTGGCTACCGAATCACCTGGAAGCGGTATAGCCTTGTACAAACTATACTGCCCCAGATCGATTACTGCTTTCGCTGCATCTTTTGCTTTCTGCCAGCGGGCTGTCCTGTTGGCGTCAGTATAACCTATTAGTTCAGGATTTGAGAATCCCGGAAAAACAGTTGTATTGAATAAATCGCTGGCGGCATAAAGAAGAATCCTGGATTTCAATGCCAGTGCTGCTCCCATTGTTGCACGTCCTTTATTGTCACCGCTATGGGTTTTGGGTAACAGGCTTATGGCTGTATCACACTCAGCAACCATAAAATCAACACACTCTGAATATGAATTACGTGGAATTAGAAAATCATCGGTCAATTCATAGGCTTTTGTAATTATCGGTACGCCTCCATACATCCTTGTAAGAAGAAAATAATTGTAAGCTCTTAGAAAATGAGCTTCTCCTGTCAGTCTTTCCTCCATGGTTTTGCCATCTGTAACTGTATTATCAAAAGGTACACCGCCAACTTTTTCAAAGAAGATGTTGCAATATCGTATACTTTTATAGATATCATTCCATGTCAGATATCTGCTTGGAGTACTCAGACCAGGAATCTGATCCACTGTCAGCAGGCATTTATTAAAGTTCAGTGATGGGGCATTGCCTCTATAGTGGCCCTCATCAACTAAATTTGCTTTAAGTCTGCCGCTTGAGAAAGGTTCATCCAGTCTCCAGTAAATATTATTAATGAACGTTTCCACCAGAGGGGGATCAGTCCATACTGTTGCGTCTGAAAACTCAGTCAATGGCGTAGTTTCAAGAAAATCATCATTACAGGATGCCAAAAATAACACCCCGAACAGGAACATTATGAATTTATATATTTTGACTTTCATATCTTATATTTTTTAGAAGGTTAATGCAAGACCTATATTGTAAACCTTGTTAAGAGGATAGGAAGTACCCGATGAAGATTCAGGATCGAAATCCTTCAGGTTATCAAAGGTAAGAAGATTCGACCCGCTGAAATAAACTCTCAGACCGGACAAAACATACTTGGAAGAATTAATGTTAGTCAGGTTGTAGCCAATCTCTATGTTCTTGAGTCGCAAATAATCTGTAGTCTGAAGCCAGTATGTATTTGCGTAATTACGCCAGTATTCGTTATACCTGTTCCAAGTTCTTGGTTTTGTGGCATTTGGGTTATCCACGGTCCAGCGCCCTTCAGCATCTGCAACAAGGTAATTACCTGCCTCTCCCTGCATTTCATAATAACTGTTTCTCATTGCACCGGTTGCTCCCTGGAAGAAGATATTGGCATAGAAGTTCTTATATCCCAAGTCGAAGGTCAAACCACCTGTAAATGTCGGCAAGTTTGTCCTGTACACCCTTACTCTGTCCAAACCATCAATCTTACCATCTTCGTTGACATCTTCAAAAATAACGTCACCCGGACGTGCACCAGCCCAATGAGGATATGCATCAACAGCTGCCTGATCAATGAAAACACCAATTGCTTTATAATACAATGATGTGTTCATAGGGTAGCCTGTTGATTTCTGGTATTCAGGAACTCCGGGGGTCTCGTCCCAGTACTTGATTTCGTTCTTCTGATATCCTCCGTTTAAGTCGACTGCATAATTGAAGGCACCTATCTTATCACTGTATCCAAACTGAAACTCAAATCCCTGATTTACTACTTCGCCAATATTTTCCATTGGCAACGTCAATCCTGTGGATGCAGGTACGGAAGCATTCCTGGCAACCAGAATGTTACTCCGGACATTGTAAAAATAATCTCCTGAAAATGAAAACCTGCCATCAAACATTTGTCCGTCAAAACCAATATTAGTCTGATTTGCGACCTCCCATGTTATATTAGGATTTGCAATCCGGAGTTCAGATAGTATTTTCTTTTCTACGTTGTCGTTGAAGACATATATTCCTGAGGTTGAGCTGTTAAATCCATAACTCGAAAGGTACTGATAGGGTGTAACCCGGTCATTACCAGTCTGACCCCACGATCCTCTGAGTTTAAAGTAATTGAAGAATTTAAGATTGTTTTTCCAGAAATTTTCTTCAGAAATTTTCCATCCTGCGGAGATTCCCGGAAAAAATCCAAACCGGCTGTCTTCTGGAAATATATAAGATCCGTCATATCTCCAGACAAATTCCAATAGGTATTTTCCTGAATAATCATAGTTGAAACGTCCGAAATAATTCAAACGGGCAGACTCACTTGCTGATCCGGTATTTGTTTTATCAAGACTTCCTCCTGCAAACAACTCATCGATAGCAGTAGATGTAAAGTATTTCCGAAACGCATTAAAGTTCATGGAATATCCGGGAATACGTTCTACTCCTGCCATGATTTTAAAGTTATTCCTGCCAGAGATTGAAAAGTTGTAATTACCAATAGCATTTAGAGTTATACGTGTGGCATCCTCATATGTCTGGGTCAGCTGAGGATCAGAAAGTCCTTTTTTCCCTTTGGAGAGAAGAGGATCTCCATTTGCATCTAATGTTTTTCCATCCCAACTGTAAAGATACCAAGGCGTTTCCCATAGTTTGTCATTCCTGATATTCTTGTCATAAGAGCCGCTACCCGATACTGATAATCCCTTAACCCATGGAATAGTAATGTTCAGTTTCATCGATGATTCCAGTACATATCTGATGTCCTTGTCATAACCGGTCTGATCAGTAGTAATGACAACAGGATTTTGCCCGTATTCAATATCCGGTCCGTTTAATCCATTAGGCCAGAATGCAGGCATATTGGGTTTACCTCTCAGAAGCATTCCAAAAATTGAACTTGTTGATACTGTAGGATAGTTCCTGTTTTCCTGTCGGCCAGCAATATCGATGCTCAGATCAATGTAGTCAGAGATTTTTCCATCAATATTACTTCTGAAGTTACTCTGTGAAAAATAGGTAGCACTGTTTTTATAAATACCATCCTGATATTTTGTACCGACTGACACAAAATACTTCATGGTTTTTGATCCTCCCCTCACTTCAAAATTAGCATAATTCTGACTTGCAGCAGATTTAAAAGTGGTTCCGAACCAATCAGTATTCGGATATCTCCAAATATCAGATCCATCTTTATATTGTTGAATCTGATCAGCTGAATATAATGGAGCAACCCCATTGTAATAATTAATTTCATTTAGCATTGTAGCATAGGTAGCTGCATCGGCACATTCAGGAATTACAGTTGGCATACTCCAACCCTGGTTAAGTGTAAAAGTTACTACCGGTTTACCTTCATTACCACGTTTGGTGGTTATAAGAATTACACCATTTGCAGACTGCGCCCCATAAATTGCAGCTGAAGCATCCTTCAGAACAGTTACGCTCTCAATGTCGGCAGGATTTAAACGATCCATGGTCCTGTTTGGAATACCGTCCACGACAATAAGTGGTGAGTTGTCACCTAAGGTATTTGATCCTCTGATCCTCAGTGTTGAGGCGTCTCTGCCTGGTTCTCCTGAGGGAGTTACAGTTACCAGCCCGGGCACACGTCCCCCTATTGAATTTGATAAATTGGTTGTTGGAGAAAGCTGCAATGCTTCACCTTTCACCGAACTTATTGAACCCGTGATTGTTGCTTTTTTTACGGTTCCATACCCAACGACTACTACTTCATCAAGAGCTGTCGTAGAGGGAGCAAGCTTAATTTCAATCACTGATTGTCCGGCCAAAGGAAAGTCCTGCACTCTATACCCTATAAATGATACTTCAAGAACTGCATTCCTGTCAGTTACGTTCAAAGTGAATTCACCATTTGCATCAGTAATAGCTCCAATAGTAGTCCCCTTCAACACGATATTCACACCTGTCATCGTCTGACCGGTTGAAGCATCTGTTACCTTTCCTTTTATCGCTTGCTGTTGCAACTCCGGGTCTACATTTGTAATAGATGCCTTCATCGTATCCGGCATAACTTTTGCAACCTCAGAATAGGTGCTGTTCGCAAGAACAGTTGAACTACTTAACAGAACACCGACAAATGCAATTTTCAGTTCCATGATCAGTTTCTTCAAGTCTGATCTCGTATGCAACCATAAATCAGATTTTTTTTTCATACATTTTAAAGGATTAAGATAGGTTAGTTTTAAAAGTTAACGATAATATAACACCTGCAAATAAGTACGAAACTATACTCATTCTGCTGGTTTGAATTTTTTCATAGGCATTAATTTTAAATTATTTCACATTATTATCTCAAAGACTTCAGGTATATAAAATACACCTTTGGACGTAAAATTTAATTCTGTTAAAAAAGAGATAAATCTTACGAAAATTTATTGATTCCTAAAACACAATATCAAAAATATTTGTTCTTGCTTAAAACTTATAGTACTTTTCGTTGCATTTGTAGTACTAATAAACTTTACAGGAGTGATTTCAACTAATCAGAAAGCACTGTTTTATACTATATGGGAAAGGAGAAAAAATGTTTATTGGATTCCCAATCAATCTGATTTATACTTATTAATTTATTATTTATCAATGCCTTTGTAATGCAGAGTGGATGAATTTGTCTGATTTCCCATCAAGTAAAAACATTAAAAAAAACCGGAAAATAAAAGAAGGGCAAACTTTTAGATCCGGTTTATACTATCTTTTCGAGTCAACTGATATTTTCACATCAATTTCTCTTCAATTCATTATTTCAGGAAAATGAGTTCCCGATTAAATAACAGGCAATTTCCATGGTGCCCTGTACTCAGGAATCAGGTATTTGTTGGCATCCACATCATTAGTAAATTTTGTGCCATTCCAAACCAGCTTTTTACCTGTACGATAGGCGATATTCCCCACAGCTGAGAATTTTGCTATATGAGCAGCTGTCTCAACAGTGACATTTGTTTTTGGATTACGGCTGGCAATACAATCGAGGTGATTTTTTACATTGTTTTTCAAACCCTGATTTAAACCCTTTGTCCAGGGGACAGCTTCCATTCGTGTTTTACCGTTAACGACTTCAGGAATTACTTCCCATCCGCCACGATCAACAACCAGAGTTCCGTTTTCCCCGACAAATCCCAGAACTGCATTCCGGCCATAACCACCATCATTGATTCCAATTGCATGATCCCACATAACGTTAAAACCATCGAACTCATAGATTGTCTGAAGACTGTCAGGAGTTTCACACGCATCATCGGGGTAACCATATTTTCCCCCCATAGCCATTACAGATTTCGGAGTAGTGACATCCATCCCAAACAGTGCAAAATCCAGAAGATGAACGCCCCAGTCGGTCATCAGACCGCCGGCATAATCCCAGAACCAGCGAAAGGTAAAGTGGTAGCGGTTTTTATTGAACGGACGCTTCGGAGCGGGTCCGAGCCACATATCATAGTCAACACCTGCCGGAACCGGCTGATCAGGAACTACTGGTATAGATGTATTCCAACCCTGATACGAGTATACCCTGACAAGCCTTATTTTACCCAGTTTGCCTGAACGTATGAAATTTACTGCATCGAGCCAGTGAGGATCGCTTCTCTGCCACTGTCCAACCTGGACAATAGTTTTATTTTTCTGAGCCGCCTTCACCATAAGATTACATTCTTCGATTGTTCTTCCAAGCGGTTTTTCACAATAAACATCTTTTCCGGCTTCGCAAGCTGCAACCATCTGAAGACAATGCCAATGGTCTGGAGTTCCTACGATAACAACATTGATATCTTTATTGTCGATGAGTTTACGCCAGTCCTTGTACAGATTTGCAGGCTTCTTCCCGCGTATCTTTTCAACACCTGCTGCCCTGCGGTTAAGCACCTCATCATCAATATCGCATAAGGCCAGACAATCTACCTGAGGATTTGCAAGAAAAGCTGTCAGGTCACTGAAGCCCATGCCGTTGCAGCCAATAAGACCAACGTTAATCCTGTCACTTGGAGCAGAACCAAACATCGAACCTGATAAAGAAGGAGCCAGCCCAAGTCCGGCAGCTGTAATAGCTGTGTTTTTCAAAAATATGCGTCGTGTTGCCATGATCTTAATTATTAAATAGTGTTTCTACTTTACTGAAAATCTGTAGATTGTTGTTGATTTAAAAGTTTCTCCGGGAAGAATAACGGTTGTCGGGAAATCAGGATGATTCGGGCTATCCGGGTAATGACCGGATTCAAGGCACATCCCTGACCTGAAGTTGAATGGTTTTCCTCCATGACCGATTTTTGTCCCGTCGAGGAAGTTTCCTGTATAAAGCTGCATTCCGGGCTGATCGGTGATCACCTCAAGCATACGACCACTGACAGGCTCATATACAGTAACATCCACCTCTTCCTTGTTATCAAGTACGAAATTATGATCATATCCTTTACCAAGAATAAGCTGTTCATAATTCTCACCGATTCTTTCACCTATTGTGTGAGGTGTCGTGAAATCAAATGGTGTTCCGGCAACCGGACGTATTTCGCCGGTTGGTATCATAACTGAATCAACAGGAGTAAATGCGGAAGCCTTCAAGGTAAGAACATGATCAAGAATATCACCGTTACCGGCACCGTGCAGATTAAAATATGCATGGTTTGTAACGTTTACAACTGTCTTCTTGTCAGTTGTATAGGTATAGTCCATGATTATCTCATTGTTGTCTGTCCAGGTATAAACTACCTCAACATTTACAGTACCCGGAAAGCCTTCTTCCATATCCGGACTGACATATGAGAATTTAACAGTAGGGGATTTTTTATCTTTCAGGACCTCAGTATTCCAAACAACACTGTGCCAGCCTTTTGGGCCACCGTGTAGAGTATTTGGTCCGTTATTCAAAGGGGTGTTATATTCAACTCCGTCGAGGGTGAATTTCCCTTTTGCAATCCTGTTGGCATATCTTCCAACAACAGATCCAAATGACATGTCTCCTTTAATTGTTTCATCAAACGTGTCATAACCGAAGGTGATATTATCCTTTTTACCGTTCTTATCCGGAACTTCGATCCATGTTATTTTTGCTCCGAAATTGGTAAGCCTGATGACATTACCATCTTTGTTTGTAAGAGTTAAAAGATAAACCTCTTTGCCATTAAGGGTACCGAAAACATCCTTTTTAACCGTTTCCTTATTTTTTGATGACTGGTTGCAGGCAGAAAATAAAACAGCAACCATTGTTAGTGATAGAAATAGAACTCTTTTCATTTTGCTACATTTAGTTTTTGCTAAATTAATAATTTGATGGTATTAATATTAAGGTCACACAGCTTTTTTAAGACTAAAACGATTATGATCTCTTTCCAGCCCCCTTTCTCCTGATTTATTCACCTCAACTCCCTGCCTCCTTCTCCTGAAATATAAGGGATTATATATTGATTATCTGTATATTAGCCCCTCTCCTGAAGGAGAGGGGTTGGGGTGAGGCCAATCACTCCAAAGGGTTGGAGCAAGGCAGATATTAAAGCAACTTCAATATGTATGTGAATGTTGTCGGAGCAGCATATACAATATATTGAGGAAGAGGTCTCGGACCACAACCTGCTGTTCCTACACCAAGAGTAAGATGATTTATGCAAAATACTGTTGCACTGCTCTGTGGAAGATCAACACGGTATTCAACCTTATCCATCTCCTCATCGCTGTATGGCAGCATAGATACCTGCATCAATGTATTGTCCGACTGTGCCATAAGTCCGTTCCCGGATGCAGTTGTCACTTTTGCCCAACGGACATCTTCGTGATTACCATTATCCATGGGCTTCTCATAAGGAGTCATCTGTTCTTTTACAGTGCTTTTATAAACACCGACATCGAAACCGCGTTTTCTGTCGGCATAATTCTCCATAGGGCCGCGGCCAAAATAGGAAACCTGGTCAAATTTCTTATCGAGGAATAATCTTACTCCGATTCTTGCAACCACCTGTTGAGGGTTACTTGAATTAATAGTGTTTTCAGCTTTTATCGAACCATCGCCGGAAATTGTATAAACGACATCATGGCTAACCGTGAAGTTGTTTTTCCCCTCAGCTGTAAGTTTAACAGTAATAGTAACTGATGTCGGAGATTTCTGTTCAACATTTACAGATTGTGTTGTCCATTTAAGTTCCCTCAGTCCTGAAGTAACCCAGCTTCTGTCAGCCCACATATCATCATTCCTGTGAGGTGCCCTCCAGAGATGCAATTTTGGTCCGCCATCTTTGAGAAGAATGTTTGCTCCATTCTTTTCCATACTTGTGAATGTTCCTGATACCTTATCAAAAACTACTGAGAAACCTGTGCCTTTGATCGTTACATCTGTCTGGCCCGGAATAAGCGTTACCGGATTCATTGATGCAGATGGTGTTTCAGCCAATGTTTCAAGGGGAAGCTGGAACTGTTGTGAAGCCATTTCGAATCCTTTCTTTGCCCAGACCTGATTGCTGGCAAGCGCAAATGAAACACGCAGGAAATATTCTGCCCCGGCTGTGGTTTTTGCAATTTTATAAGGAATTGTAACAACAGCTTCTTTCCCAGGAGCTATTACAGGAAGCTTTATATCACCACGTGAAATTTCAGTTTCGTTTTCCGAGAGTGTCCAGGTGGCTGTAAAACCGTCAAGATTAATAAACTGATATTTGTTCTGTACCAGCAACTGTCCTTTTGCAAGATCTTCAGCCGTAACTTTTATCCACTGGTAAGCTTTTTTCATTTCAGGATAATGAGGCTTAAGTGACCGGTCGGAAGCAACAACTCCTTTATGAATAAAATACTTGTCATTTGGGAACTCTCCAAAACCTCCACCGTAAGCAATTATCTGGTGATTGGGATCACGACGGTTATAAATACCCTGATCCTGCCATTCCCAGATTGCACCACCAAGCAGTGACTCATATTTATCAAACAAATCATTGTATTCTCCTATTGCACCCATCGAATTAAACATTGCATGAGCGTATTCGCACAGGAAAAATGGTTTTTTATATGTGGTATCATTTGCAATTTTTTCAACATCAGCTACTGCAGTATACATGCGGCTATCCAAATCGGCAGGATTATTCTTGCCTATTCCAAATCCCTCATAATGAACAGGCCTGGTTGGATCAATGGCTTTTATTGCAGCCATTGCAGCCCTGAAGTTTGAACCGCCTCTTCCATTCTCATTACCTAACGACCAGAAAATAACCGAAGGATGATTCTTGAAATTTTCTGTGTTTGCAATATTCCTGTCTATAATTGCGGCTTTCATAGTTGGTTCTTCATCAAATCTTCCTGAGTAACCGTGGCATTCGACATTTGCTTCGCCTACAAGAAAAATTCCATACTCATCGCACAGTTCATACCAGCGCGGATCGTCCGAATAGTGGGAGGTGCGGACAAGGTTACAGTTACCCTGCTTAATGAGTTCAAGATCGCGTATCATCTGGGCCTCTGTTACGGCATGGCCAACGTCGGGCCAGTTTTCATGACGGTTTACACCTTTTAGTTTTACCGGCGTTCCGTTTACAAGGAATATCCTGCCTTTTATCTCAACTTCCCTAAATCCTGTCCGTGCTGAAAGCGTTTCAGTAACTTTCTTGCCGCTGGATAAGGTGAGTACCGTAGTATATAGTTTCGGAGTCTCCGCTGTCCATTTCTCAGGATTTGTTACCTTAAAGGTCAATTTTAATGCTGCTTCTGCTCCTGGTTTTAATGCAGGCACTTCACCTTCAGCCTGAGCATTTGCAACCGGAACATTACCATTGTATAAAACAGCAGAAATCTTAGCTGCCTTTTCGGATTTTATTCCATAGTTCTTGATTTTTGCGGTAATTTCAACTGTTGCATTCTGATACTTATCATCAAGATCGGTTTTAATAAAGAAGTCGCGTATATGCTGCTGAGGTGCACTCCAGATAGTCACATTACGAAATATGCCACTCAGCCGCCACATATCCTGATCTTCCAGCCAGGTGCCCGATGTAAATCTGTAGACCTCTACTGCAACCATGTTTTTACCTGGTTGCACATACTTTGTGACATCAAACTCTGCAGCATTCCGGCTGTTCACACTGAATCCTACCTTAACACCATTGATCCAGAGGAAGAATCCGGCATCTACACCATCGAAGGTCATAAATACCTGGCGTCCTTTCCAGTCAGCAGGCAGATCAAAGTCTCTGCGATAGCTTCCAACGGGATTGCGTTCCTCATAAGCAGTGAATGTCTTGGGAGGCATGCTCATAACATGCGGAAAATCCTTCCGGATAATGTAGCCAAGGTTCCTGTAATAAGGAGTACCATAGCCAAGTACCTGCCAGTTTGAAGGAACAGGTATTTCCTTCCATGCAGAAACATTGAATTCCGGTTTGTAAAAGTCAACCGGACGCATCTGCGGCCATGCCACCCAGTTGAATTTCCACATGCCATTAAGGCTCCTGCAAAATGTTGAAGCATGTCTTTTTGCGGCAAGTGCCTCATTAAGAGTCGAGTAAGGCATCAACGTGGCATGTGCCGGTTCTTTATTGATACCCAGAAGTTCGGGATTCTCTATTTCAGGTGGTACAGGAGCGCCTCCAAGAGAGTCTTTTGGCGATGTGTACTGGGAATAGCCGGTCTGGCTGAAGAATAATCCTGTCATCATTATAAATGCAGTGAATGGTCGCGACCATTTACTACTGAAAATAAATTTTTTCATATTGGATATTAGTTTGTTAAGTATAGTTATTGAATCTTTTAAGATTTATAAAGTTAAGATATAATAATCTCAGGAATCGTACTTAAGAGTTAAAAATCGTTAACCAGGTTTTGAGTACTCTGCTTCAATTTCGACCAGGAGATTATCTCTGCAAATATCAGCTTCGATATAAATAGCAGGAACACCCGGAAAAAGCTCTTTGCATATTGCTTCAACTTTTTTGAAATCATCCTGTTTTTTAATATATACTCTTAACAGAATAGGATTTCCGGCATATTCATCTGCATTACCGGTAAGATGTCCGATCCTTTTTGCATCTGTAAGCTTGCTTATGTTTTCTGCAGTTACAATTGTCTGTCGTTCGACATCTTCAATCCCAATTGTGTCCTGGCCTATAATTGATGCCGTACCTGAAACAAACAACGTGGAATCCTTACTGTCAGTAAGAAATACTGCCCTTTCAAACTGGGGTGGCTGATTAATTTTCTTGCCACTTACAGGTCTGCCTTTTAATACCTGCTGACTGTAGTCATATGGTCTGATCTGATCAGGATTATCGATAGCTATTATTTTAAGATCACCTGATGCCTTAACAGCGCAAAAATCCAGCTTTACACCACCATATTTCATCCCTACACCGGTGGCAGCGGGGTAACTGTGTATTTTCCTGAATTTGTGATAATTTTCACTTCGTACCTCATTGAATGTCTGATAATTCTGTATTTGATTTTTCACCATCAGTATATTTCCGATGAAATTCCATTGACGGACTATGTGGTCGAATGACATCTGTTCAGTTTCAAGAATCGCTCTCATTTGGTCAAAAGCGGCATTTGCTGCTTTTCTGGTATTATCCGGAAACATGCCCTCACCAAGACCTCCTGCCCAGACCTCTTTAGTCGATTCTGATATCCTGACGATGTAGGGAATACTATTCCAGAACCTGCTTTTGATTTCGCAGTCCGCAGAATCCATAAAACCAACTTCAAGAGCAACCTTCCATGGTTTTTCAGGAGGATGAACAGTAACGTTCAGTGCCGGACAAAGTTGAGGAAAATGTTCAAATAAAGAATCCCTGATTTCTTTGCTGACCTTCATATATTCAGGATAGTCAGTTATGTCGGTAAATGCATTAAGCTTCACTGGTAGATCACCAGCTGAATCGAAATTTTCTAACTGTTCCAGGCACTGTCTCCATTCCTCTCTGACACTTCCCTGTACCTTTGGTAGCACTATTAAATATTTATTAATCATATCATGTTTACATGTTTCGCCGCAAATATAACAGAAACATGAATAAAATAACGGTAGAGACAGGTCTGAGACCTGTCTCTACACTGATTATTCCTGCAATTTTTGTTTTTTAATCCAGACTATCGATCCGCCATCTTTGTTTTCAGGGCCTGGTTTATCGGTAGAATGAACTGAATTCCGGTTATTACGTGCATAATTCGGGATAGCAACAAGTGGTGTTCCATCATCCCATTTACCATTTATTGTCATCACTCCGTTCAGCAAATCTCCTCTCCATTCAAGAGTCAGAGGGCCTGTACTGATATACTTTTCAATATCAGGCTGATCGGCTTTTTCAACATTATATATCATCGGACCATAGCGTAATGCGACTCTACCCCTGTCTGCTTCAATCCTTTCATCAGGAGTGATTGTCTGTATCTCCATAGGCAGAACAAGATCTATCTTATCACCTGTTTTCCATTTACGACTGATAACAGCATAACCGTTAACTATTTTAGCCACCAGCGATTTTCCATTAACTGACAGAGACTTAATTCCTGAAACTACCGGCACAGGGTTATACAGACTACTTGTTGTACGGTTTGGAATCCGGACATAGATTGTGAACTCTTTTGACTCTTCAGGATTTACAATAATTGACACCTTTCCACTCCAGGGGTAATCTGTTTTTTGAACCATTTCGATATCGGTCCCTGCAACTTTTTCAATTTTTATTGTACTGCCAATAAACATATTGACAAACAGACCTTCATCGCTTTTTACATATGTCCAGGTAGGAATCATGAGAAGTGTCCTGGGAATATTGCCGACGCAACACGGACAAACATGCCATGAATACCTCGATTGAGAAGTAGAAAGTCCATTTGTATAATAGAAGTTCTTACCATCTAGATCAATGGATCCCAGCAGGGCATTATAAATAGTCTCTTCATAAAGGTCGGCATATTTTGCATCGTTATAAGCCAGGTTCATTTTGTACTGAAAAAAGATTAAACCGCAGCTGGAACAAGATTCGCAGTAGGCATTATTCCGGAGTGAATAGTTGGGCCCGAAACCTTCGGATGTTTCACCACTGCCAATCCCGCCAGTAACATAATACTTCTTATTTACCATATTGTCCCACAGCGACATGACAGCGCTCTGATAATCAATATCACCAGTCTCGGCAGCAACATCAGCCATTGCAGAATAATTGTAAGTAGCACGTACGGCATGGCCTACAGCTTCATACTGCTGTTGTACAGGCACATGGCTCTGGTCATATTCACTTCCATCACGACGGCAGTCGAGAAGAAACTTCGAGAGTTTAATGTAACTGTCACCACGGCCATTTCCCTCCATATCGTTAACAAAACGACCGAATCGTACCAACGCCTGTTCCATCTCCTGGTGGCCATCGTACCATTCTTTTTTACCTGGTCCTATATTTGAGACCCAGCAGTCAGCAAGTTTTTTTGCTGCCTCATACAATCGCTTATCTTTACCCTCAGTGAGTGTATAGTGATTTATTGCCGATTCCAGAAAATATCCGGCAACATAACCTTCATGATTGCCACGTGTGCGCGGTTCCCATCTTCCTTTCCATCGTGTTGTGTCGCGAAGGGTATAAGCAGTCTGAAGGTATCCGTCAGGTTCCTGTGCTGCCAGGATAACAGGAATCCATTTTTCAAGAGTAGCTTTCATTTTTCCCTGAGCAGCGATGATATCCTTATCGCCTTGTGGATCAACCATAAGTGCGATACTCATTGCTTCGATAGTCTGATGAACCCATGCATTTGAGAAAACATATCCCAGATGTTTACCATGCGGTTCGCCACGCAAGGCTTTTCCTGCCTCAATGAAATTATCAAGACCTCCTTCACCAAGTGTCAGGTCGGTTCTTTCTATCTGATCAATGCACCAGGGGATCCAATTTACAATCATTGCCCTGGCCCTGTCATTCCACAAACGGCTGTCAATCTTATAACGCTTTGTATAAACAACATCAAGCCTCTGTGCAGGAGGAGGTTGTTGCACTTTAACCTTCAGCGTTGAAGATGCTGAAAGGTCCCCTTCACTGGCAGTCATTGAAATAATATATTCTCCGGTTGCTGTGAAAGAAGCAGTTGTTTTAATTGAACTGGCATCAGTAAAACTGACATTACCTGGTCCTGAAATTTTACTCCAGCTGATTTTATCAACAGGGGTCACGGATCTTACGCTGCCAGACAAATATGTTTTACCTCCAAGCATGACTGAACGATCAATACCTGCAGTTACAACAGGGGGATGGTCAGGAGAATTATCAGCCTGGATAACCATCCATTCAAGTATCGTACCTAAAAATCTATCGACGGAATCTACTTCCATTCTAAGCCTGGTTGTCTGCACCTGATCAAATGTGGTAATATTGAACAGATTATTCCCGATCCCCAAACCTGATGCATTTTTAACCGGAACAAAACTATTCCCGTCCCAGTACTTTATTTTGTAACCTTGCGGAAGTCTGGCACTGTTTTCATAATTCCACCAGAAAACAGCTATCTCTTTTGTGGTCACCGGTTGTACCCAGTCATACTGAACCCATTGGCTTGTTAACCTCTGCGATTGCCTGTTTCCACCTGAACGCATTGGGCCCGTGTTGGTTGGTACAAGCCCGTCATTCAGATAATTTGGTTGACCTCCGTATCTTGATGATCCGGATGGAACAGCTACAACAGCCAGATTTTTTCCTGA
>Ga0208980_10001124_pt1 | contig 15975 bp, 14 predicted proteins | sample WetSurMetagenome_3_FD_187993 | JGI IMG/M metagenome (GOLD analysis project Ga0208980, IMG submission 187993) | Wetland microbial communities from Twitchell Island in the Sacramento Delta, sample from surface sediment Aug2011 Site A1 Bulk (version 2) | ecosystem: Environmental > Aquatic > Marine... | reverse complement strand
GTACTGCTAACGTTGGCCCGGCTGTTCCCATCGACTATACAGCGCTCCTGCCTGGGTCGATCGGGGCTGACCACCTGCCCAAGAACGACACCCCGGGAGCCAAGGGCGACACGATGCACGGCCTCCTGAACCTCGTCGGCATCCTGGGCGGGTCGATCTGGGACACGGCGAGCTGGTCTACGGAACTCTCGTGGATGACCTACCTCGACGTCACCCAGAACGAGGCGGTGTTCAAGGGCCGGAAAAATCACATCGTGATGAACAGTGCAGGTACGGCTGTGGACGTGACCAAGAGCTGGACTGCGTATGACCTGCTCGACAAGGTCGACAAGAACTACTTCGGCCTCGCCATCAACTTCACTCCGACCTGGTTCCAGGTCAAGCCGGGCATGGACGTGCTCACCCCGATGTCCTGGTCGCAGGGCATCTCTGGCAACTCAGCCATCACTGCCGGTGGCCAGGACGGCGCCGGGACCTTTGGCCTGGGCGTGGCGCTGGACTTCTACCAGAAGTACCGCTTCGACCTGAAGTACATCGGCTTCTACGGCCAGTACCAGACCTGCGGGAAGGCTGCATCCCACACGCCGGCCGTCGCGGCCTGCGCGGGCATGCCCTCGAGCGGCGCTGCCGTCTTCAACGGCACCAACGCCGTACTCGGCGACCGCGACTACATCGCCTTCACGTTCAAGACGACCTTCTGATGAGGAACCACATAATGATTCGCAAGACACTGATTGCGGCGACTCTCGCGGTTGTCAGCGCCAGCGCGCTGGCGGCGGTTTCGCCTGAAGAAGCAAGCCACCTCGGCAAGGACCTCACCCCGATCGGCGCCGAGAAGGCAGGCAACAAGGACGGCACGATCCCCGAGTGGACCGGCGGCCTCCAGCCGTCGCAGTTTCCGGCCAGTTTCGACGTCAAGAAGGATCCTGGCCACAGGCCCGACCCGCACCCGGGTGAGAAGCCACGGCTCGTGATCACCCCCCAGAACGCGGACCAGTACAAGGCGCAGCTGACGGCCGTCACCTACGCGCTGCTCAAGCGCTACCCGGACTACCACGTGGACGTCTACCCGACGCATCGCGATGTCGTTTACCCGGCCAAGATCAACGCGAACACGGCGAAGAACGCGGTCAACGCCAAGGCGACGGACGGTGGCCTCGGCATGGCGGGCGTGCTGCCCGGTTACCCGTTCCCGATTCCGAAGACCGGCAACGAGGTGATGTGGAACCACACCATGCGCTATTCCGGTCACGCGACGTTCTGCAAGTACGACTCGTTCAACGTTGACTCCTCTGGCGTGGCGACATTGTCCGCGACGGGTCTCAGCTACCAGGAGTTCCCGTTCTTCGGCGCGGAGAACATGGACAAGGAGATCAAGGGCGACAGCGCGATCTGGTACATCAAGCAGGAGTACAAGGCCCCGGCGCGCCGGGCGGGAGAGTCGCTGCTCGTCATCGACCACGCGAATCCGCTGGTGCAGCCGCGCAAGGCCTGGCAGTACCTGCCCGGGCAGCGCCGCGTGAAGCTCGCCCCGGACATCTGCTGCGATACGCCGAACCCGGGCACGGCGGGCGCCGCGACCTACGACGACGCGTTCGTCTTCAACGGGTCGCAGGACCGGTACGACTTCAAGCTGGTGGGCAAGCGCGAAATGTTCATCCCGTATAACAACTACAAGTTCGTCTACTATCCGCCCAGCCGGGAAGCCAGCCACGTCAAGAACTTCATGAACCCGGACCTGGTGCGCTGGGAACTGCACCGCGTGTGGGTCGTCGAGGCCACGCTGAAGCCCGGCAAGCGGCACATCTACCAGAAGCGCGTGTTCTATGTCGACGAGGACAGCTGGCTTGCCATGACCTCCGACGAGTACGATGCGCGCGGGCAGCTGTTCCGCGGCACTTACTCCTACCCCGCGTACGCGTATGACCAGGGGGTGCTGAACACCTCCCTTCAGGCGACCTACGACCTGAATGCCGGGCTGTATGCGTCGCAGGGCAACTGCGGCCTGTATCCCGCCGGCATCGTGTTCAGCGAGGGGTGGCCGTCGCGCGACTGGCAGCCTGACGCGCTGGCCGGCTCGGGTATTCGCTGATTGCGAGAGGGCGCCCGGCGTCACTGCCGGGCGCCTCTTTCCCGCGGGCGGACAGGCGATTCAGTTCGGCCGCAAGCAGGCGCGGACGGGGGAACGATGGTCAGTCGACATGCGACTCTTGCGGCCGTCGCAGCCGCGGTTTTCTTTGCTAACACTGCCCTTGCCGCGGAGGAGCCTGCAGGCGCTGGCGCCCAGGCCTCGGGTACCGACGTGCTCGATCGGCCGGCGATGCAGTCACCGCTGGCCTCGAAGAAACTCCTGGTCGGGATGGTGAGGGCTGGCGACAAGTTCGTCGCCGTGGGCCCGCGCGGTCACATCGTGCTGAGCGCCGACGGAGGGCAGACCTGGACGCAGGCCAGGGTCCCGGTGAGCTCGGACCTCACGGCCGTATGGTTTGCGAGCGCCACCCATGGCTGGGCCGTCGGGCACGACGGCGTGGTGCTGGCGACGACGGACGGCGGGGCCACCTGGACGAAGCAGCTCGATGGTCGCGTGGCCGCGCAGATCATGGCAAAGGACATCGAGGCGAAGCTCGCCGCAAGCCCGGACTCCGAGGAACTCAAGTCGCTGGCGACCGAGGCACAGCGGAGCGTGGAAGTGGGGCCGGACAAGCCCTTCCTCGACGTCTGGTTCGAGAGCGAGACCACGGGTTTCGTGATCGGTGCCTACAACCTGATCTTCAGGACCACCGACGGCGGCAAGACCTGGCAGTCCTGGTTCGACCGGGTACCGAACCCGAGATTCATGAATCTCTATTCGATCCGGCCGGCCGCCGGCGGCGTCTACATGGGCGGCGAGGCCGGGACGTTCTTCCGGCTCGACCGCGAGGCGATGAAGTTCGACGCCGTGCCGCTCGACTACGGCGGCAGCCTCTTCGGCGTCGTGGACGCGGGCGACGCCGTGCTGACCTACGGCATCAAGGGCAACGCGTTCCGTACTGCGGATGCGGGCAAGACCTGGGTCAAGGTGGACAGCGGCTTGCGCACGATGATCGTCGGCGGCGTCACCCTCGCAGCCGGGACCGTCCTCCTGGCCGACCAGTCGGGCCACATGTCCCGGAGCCAGGACGGCGGCAGCACCTTCCAGCCGATCGAAGTGCCGAAGCCGATGCCCCTCACGGGGATCATCGATGCGGGCGGCGGCAAGCTCGGCCTGACAGGGCCGTTCGGCGTCATGATCGCAGCGCCGGGCGCCGCGCACTAGCCCTGATCCACGCATTCACCGGAACACCACGATGGCAGCACCCACGGCAAACATCGAAGCGATGCCGGTCGTACACGACCTCAAGGACTTCGATCTCAATTCCGGCATCTGGCTCGAGCGCGCGATCTTCAACAACCGGCTGTGGGTGATGCTGGCGTGCCTGCTGGTCACGCTCTTCCTCGGCTACCAGGCGATACACATCAGCCTGAACGCCAGCTACGAGCGGATGCTGCCGTACAAGCACCCGTACATCCAGAACTTCGCGGCGAACGCCAAGCAGCTGCGCGGGCTCGGCAACACGCTGCGCGTCGTGGTCGAGAATACGCAGGGGGACATCTACGATCCCGCGTACCTCGACACCCTGAAGAAGGTCAACGACGAGCTCTTCCTCACCCCCGGCGTCGACCGGGCGTGGGTGAAGTCCATCTGGATGCCCGTGGTCCGTTTCAACGAGGTCACCGAGGAAGGCTTCGCGGGCGGACCCGTGATGCCGGATACCTACGACGGCTCCAAGGCGAGCATCGAGAGGTTGAAGCAGAACATCGCGAAGGCCGGGCTCGTGGGCAGCCTGGTCGCGAACGATTACAAGTCCGCGATGATCGTGGTGCCGCTGCTTTCCGTGGATCCCGCGACCGGCAAGCCCATCGACTACTGGGCGCTGTCGCGCGCCGTCGAGAAGAACGTCCGCGACAAGGTCGAGACCAAGGACGGCAAGTACAAGGTCCACGTCATCGGCTTTGCGAAACTGATCGGCGCGCTGCTCGATGGCATCCTGCAGGTCATGATGTACTTCGGCGTCGCGATCCTGATCGCGGCGGCGATCCTGTTCTCGTTCACCCGCTGCGTGCGCAGCACGGGCGTCGTGCTGCTGTGCTCGATGATCGCGGTGATCTGGCAGATCGGACTGCTCGACCTGCTCGGGCTCGGCCTCACGCCATTCTCGGTGCTGGTGCCCTTCCTCATCTTCGCGATCGGCGTATCCCACGGCGCGCAGAAGATGAACGGCATCCAGCAGGACGTGGGCCGGGGCACGGTCACCCTGGTCGCCGCCAGGTACACGTTCCGCCGCCTCTTCGTCGCCGGCGTGACGGCGCTGCTGAACGGCGCGGCCGGATTTGCGGTGCTGCTGCTGATCCCCATTCCCGCGATCATGGAACTCTCCATCGCGGCCACGATCGGCGTGTGCATCCTGCTCTTCACCAACCTCATCCTGCTGCCGGTGATCCTCTCGGTCACGGGCGTCAGCAAGAAGGCCGGGATGCGCAGCCTCAAGCAGGAAGAGCAGGGCGTCGGCACCACTGGCGTGTGGTCTTTCTTCAACCACTTCGCGACCAGCAAGGCCTGGGCGGCGACGGCCATAGGTGTCGCGGTGGCCTTAGGGCTCGGCGGCCAGATCGTGGCCGAGAGGCTGCAGATCGGCGACCTCGACCCCGGCGCGCCGGAACTCCGGCCGAGCTCGCGATACAACCAGGACAACGGCTACATCACGTCGCATTTCTCGCTCTCGTCAGACGTCTTCGCGGTGATCGTGAGGACGCCGCCGGAGTACTGCACGCGCTACGCCACGCTGCAGCAGGCCGACCGCCTGGCGTGGCAGCTGCAGCAGCTGCCGCAGGTCCAGGCGACGATCTCCCTGCCGGACATCGTCAAGCAGGTCACGGCTGCGACCTACGAGGGGTCGCCGAAGTGGTACACGCTGTCGCGCAACCAGGACGTGCTGAACTACGGCGCGCAGCAGGCGATCCAGAACACGCCCGACCTCACGAATGCCGAGTGCTCGGTGATGCCGATCATCGCGTTCCTCAAGGACCACAAGGCAGCGACGCTGGATGCCGTCTCATCCACGGTCGAGAAGTACATCGCCGACAACCCGGTCAAGGACGTGCAGCTGCTGCCGGCGGCCGGATCCGCCGGGATCGAGGCGGCGGTCAACCAGGAAGTGCGCAGCGCCTGGATCAAGATGCTGATGTACATCTATGGCACCGTGGCGATCCTGTGCCTGATCGCCTTCCGGTCGTGGCGCGCCGTGCTCGTGGCGCTGCTGCCGCTGGCACTGACCTCGAAGCTCTGCGAGGCGCTCATGGTCGTGCTCGGCATCGGCGTCAAGGTCTCCACGCTGCCGGTGATCGCACTCGGCGTGGGCATCGGCGTGGACTACGCGTTGTACCTGCTCTCCGTGCAGCTGCACGGACAGCGCCTGGGCATGCCGCTGACCGAGGCCTACCGGTCGGCACTGGCCTTCACCGGCCGCATCGTCGCGCTGGTGGGCTTCACGCTCGCGGCCGGCGTCATCACCTGGGCATGGTCGTCGATCAAGTTCCAGGCCGACATGGGCATCCTTCTCGCCTTCATGTTCCTGTGGAACATGCTGGGCGCGCTGATCCTGATCCCGGCCCTGTCGAGGTTCCTGCTGCCGACCTCGGCGGTCTACAAGCCCGCCCAGGCCTGACGCACGCGCGGCCGGCCAGCCGGCCGCGCGGCTCCACTTAGACAAGGAGCGCCGCGGCCGCGACGTCGTCGAGGCACGGATCAGGAACGAGGGCGGTGCGATCGACCTCGGCGCTCAGCGCAACCGCATTGACGAGGAGGCCGCATGGGCCGGGCAGTCGCGAAGTCATCGAAGGCTCGCCCGGCGGTCCCCAGGGCAGCCGCTGCGAGCCGGGCGCACAGGGCTCCCGGGGCCCGCGAGGCCGCCAGGGCAGACGAGGTGGTGAACTTCACGCCCGTCACGCCGGACGAGATGCGGCGGCTGTTCGCCGTGGCACGCGCGTACTTCAATCCCGAGTTCCTCGGGCTCTGGGAGCTCGACCTCGAGAAGCCCGCCCTCTGGGTCGGCAACCACACGCTCTTCGGCCTGAGCGACGCGCCGCTCATGGTCGAGCACCTGTACACGCAGTACGGCGTGCTGCTGCGCGGCCTCGGCGACCGCGGGCACTTCTCGGTCCCGTACTGGGGCGACATGCTGGTCAGGAACGGCATGGTGCTCGGCACGCCCGAGAACTGCTCGGCGCTCATGGAGGCCGGCGCCCACGTCCTCGTCTTCCCGGGCGGCGGGCGCGAGGTGATGCGCCGCAAGGGCGAGGCCTACCACCTCGTGTGGAAGCAGCGCACCGGATTCGCCCGCATGGCGATCGAGCACGGCTACGACATCATTCCGTTCGGCTCGGTCGGGCCGGACGAGGCGTTCGACATCCTGCTCGACGCCAACGACGTCATGGGATCGCCCCTGTGGAAGCAGCTCGCGGAGCGCTTCAAGCTCGCGGAGCGCACCCGCGGCGGCGACATGATTCCGCCGCTCGTCCGCGGAATCGGGCCGACGCTGATCCCGCGGCCGCAGCGTTACTACTTCGGATTCGGGTCGCGCATCAGCACGAAGCGCCTGAAGGGCAAGGCCGGCAATCCGCGGACGCTGTGGGCGCTGCGTGAAAGGGTGGCCGGTGCCGTCGAGGCGCAGATCGAGCGGCTGCTGGTCTACCGCGAGGAAGACCGCCTGCAGCACTGGAGCGCGCTCAGGCGCTGGCTCGCGCCGCTGCGGCGCCGCAACTGAACGGCGCTGGGTGGATCAGCGTTCGCTGCGAGCGCGACCGGCGCGAGCCCTGCGCTTGCGCGCTGCGATGGCCAGGTCCGCCTCGATCTGGTCCACCGCCTCGACGACGTAGCCCGCGAGCCTGTCGACGTCCGGGATCGCCTCGCGCTGCGACATGAGCGTGACGTGGAGCTCGTCCACGTAGGTCGTGATCGTCACGTTCAGGACCTGCTGGTGCGCGATGACGGAAATCGGCAGGGCGAGTTCGACGGGAGCGCCGTTGAAGTACACGCGCCGTTCGAGACCCGCGGGATTGGAGATCACGACGTTGGCGAGCAGCGGCGCCTCGCCCAGGCCCAGCGCCTCGAAGGTGCTCGCGGCCGTGTGCCCGAGGATGGAGTGGAGCGTCAGGCTGCCCGCCGAGGCCGTGCGGACCTCGCGCTTCATCGCCTGCGTCTCGCCGACGATCTCGGCCAGTCTCTGCACCGGTGTCGACCCCGGCCTTCCCATGGGCACCTGCAGGATCGTGATGCGATTTCCTGCCCCTCCATGGTCCGCGAGCGCGACCGGGACGTCGGCGACCAGCGGGCCTTCGGGCGGCGAGCCGCGTTCCTCGAGATAACGGTTCATTGCGACGTCGACCGCAGCCAGCATCACGTCATTGATCTTGCCCTTGCCGCGGCGGGCGATGGCGCGAGCGGTGCGCAGCGGGATCTTACGGTGCGCCATCACCCTGTTCGGAGAAGGCGCGGTGCGCAGCACGTCCGGCGTCGAGAGGAAAGGCACCGCGAGCCCGGTCCCGATGCCCGCGCCGCGCTGGGCCTGGCGCCAGTAGAGCCGACCGAGGTCGCCGGCCGCGCGCCCTGCGGTGCCGAGCAGGTCGAGCAGCCCGGCCGTCGAAATTGCGTCACCCGTGCCCCTGGCCTGGGCGGGACGCGTGGGGGGCAAGGCGCGCAGGCCTTCCCAGATGGCGCGCGGCTTGCCGGCAGCCTTCGAAGTGGAGATGGCGCCGGTGACGACGCGGATGAAACCGATCCCGTCGATGAGGCCATGGTGCGTCTTGAAGTAGAGCGCCACGCGTCCACCGGGCAGGCCGGTGAAGACGTGCAACTGCCAGAGCGGTTCGTCGCGCGGCAGCAGTCGCACATGGATCGCGCAGATCCTCCGGAACAGCTCCGGAAGCTGGCTGCCCGGCCTCAGCCTGTGCCTGTGCACCTGGCGAGCGGCGTCCATCCGCGCGTCTTCCTCGAGCGCGAGCAGGGGCTTGAAAGGTCCCGGCTTCAGGCGGCGGTTGAACGGCGGCCCGACCGGGCACTCGAGCATCCGCGCGACGAGGCCGTCGGCAAAGCGGACGGGCGAACGCCCGGTCGAGGGCAGCACGAACATCACGCCCACGCTCATGGGCCGATCCGCCGTCTCCAGCAGGAAAAAAGCCTGGTCGACCGGGGACAGGCTCGGCATGTCCGTATCGTACGCCGGCGCGGTGGCCGTGACGTTTCGCAAATGGCTAGGTGCGGTGCAGCAGGATTCATGGACAGGCGCGGCGATCGCGGAACTGGCCCGTCGCCGTGGCATGCGAGAAGACCGGAGGTGTAGCATGCGGGCTCATTTCAGGACGATGGAGACGCGCGCATGAAGGCGTTGCATGGATTGATCCCGACACTTCGGCCCCTGGACGCCGCGCGCCGGCTGGCTGCCGCCGCAGCGGTCGCAGCCCTGGCGCTCGCCTCTACGGCGCCTGCCCCGGCCCATGCGCAGGCCTCCGGCGTGGATCCCGCCGCCGCCAGGATCCTGAAGCGCATGACGGACTACCTCGCGAGCCTGCCGAAGTTCGGCGTCGACACCAGCAATGTGGTGGAAGTCGTGCTGGTGTCCGGGCAGAAACTCCAGTTCGACAGTGCCAGCAAGTTGACGCTGCAGCGACCCGACAAGCTGCGGACCGAGCGGGTCGGCGATGTCGCGAGCCAGTCGCTCTTCTACGACGGGCGTACGCTCACGCTTTTCGATCCCAACGACGGTCACTACGCAACGGTGCCGGCTCCCGGCACGCTCGACGCGGCGGTGGACTTCGCGCGCGACTCGCTCGACGTCGTGGCACCGGCGGGCGACCTGATCACGACGGATGCCTACCAGCGCCTGATGGCCGACTCGACCTCCGGCTTCGTCGTCGGCAAGTCCGTCGTCGACGGCGTGCGCTGCGACCACCTGGCCTTCAGGGGCATTGGCGTCGACTGGCAGGTCTGGATCGACGACGGCGACAAGCCGTTCCCGCGCAAGTTCGTCGTCACGACGCTCGACGTTGCCGGCCTGCCGCAGTTCGAGGTCCGGATGAGCAACTGGACGCTCACTCCCGACGTCAGCCCGAAGCGGTTCGAATTCAGTCCGCCGCCTGGGGCGACACGGATCGAGTTCCTCCCGGTCGGCAACGCTGGAGCACAGCCATGATCACGCTGCGCAATGTGGCGGCATACGCCGCGTCATTCGTCGTCCTGTTCTGTGTCGAGGTGGCGCCTGAGTCGCCGCTCGGATTGCGCCTGGTGCCTGAGGCACAGGCCGTCGTCGGGGCGCCCCTGACGCCGGGCAGCGTTGCGGGCGTCGCGCGCCGCACGACGCGTCGTGTCGCGGTCGCCGAATCGGCGGAGGCAAGCAGCGAGGCCAGCGCGCAGGCGGCCGCCGCGCAGCAGCAGGCTGCGACTGCGGAGCAGCAGTCCGCCACCGCGGCACAGCAGTCCGCCACTGCGGCACAGCAGTCGGCGACTGCGCAGCAGCAGGCAGCCGCCGCCAGCGGGGCCCTGCCCCTCGGTACCGTCGTTGCGACGCTGCCGGCCGACTGCAGCAAGATGACGTCCGGTGGCGTCGAGTACTACAAGTGCGGCCCCGACTACTACCGCACGGCCTTCCAGGGCAGCAACCTGGTCTATGTGACGGCAACACCGTGACCGCCCGCGCGTGGATCGCGGGCCTGCTGCTCGCTGCGACGTCGCTGCCCGGGACGGCTGCGGGCGCACAGGATACCGCTGCGGATGCCAGGGCCATCCTCAGGGCCATGTCGGACTACGTGAGCGCACAGAAGACGATCGAGCTCACCTTCGACAGCGACATCGAAGTCATCACGCCCGAGCTGGAGAAGATCCAGTTCACCAATTCCGGGGAAGTCCAGTTGAGCCGCCCCGACAAGCTGTACGCACACCGGGTGGGTGGCTACGCGGACGTGGCGCTTTACTTCGACGGCAAGACGGTCGGCATCTACGGCAAGAGCGTCAACGGCTACGCGACGTTCGATGCGGTCGGGACCGTGGACCAGTTGATCGACGCGCTGCGGGAGGGCCACGGTGTGGCGCTGCCGGGCGCGGATTTCCTGCTCGTCAATTCCTACGACCGGCTCATTGCCGACGTCATCGAAGCCAAGCATATCGGCCGGGGTGTCATCGAGGGCACGGAATGCGAGCATCTCGCCTTCCGCAACTTCGACACCGACTGGCAGGTCTGGATCGAGGCGGGCAACAGGCCCTTCCCGCGCAAGCTGGTGATCACCAGCAAGACCTTGAACAGCGCCCCGCAGTACACGTTCCGGGTCAAGTCCTGGAAGGCCGGCGCCAGGCCGCCGCCGGGTGCGTTCACGCTCGCGCCGCCCGCCGGCGCGACCATGCTCGATCCCAATGCCCTCATCAACCTGGATGAGTTGCCGCCGGAAGCGCCGGCGGGAGGAACCCGATGAATCGTGCAATCCGGAAGTCGCTGGTCATGGCCGGCGTCGCGGCCGCCATGTGGCTCTGCAACGGTGGAATCTCCTCGAACCAAGCGAGCCTCGTGGCGACTGCCGAGGCAGTGGTTGGCGCGCCGGCGACACCGGTCAGCTATGCCGGCGTGGCGCGACGCTCGACGGTCGGGGTGGGAGCGCCCGGCGTGGGCGTCACGCCCGGGGTTGGCGCGGGAGCGCCCGGCGTGGGCGTGGCCCCCGGGGTCGGGCCCGGTGCGCCCGGCGTCAACACGCCGGCGAACATGGGTGGTCCGGTCAACAGGGTCGGCCGTCGCTGACTGCCCGGACGACGTACTCCGATCTGGCCAAGGACGCCCTCCGGAAAGGGGACGACATGCTCAAGTGGCGATTGATGCTGACGACGCTGCCCTACGTCGCGGCAATCCTGGTCGCGAAGCTGGTGCTGCAGTTCGTGCTGGGATTCGGGGGGCTGGTGGACTTCTCCGACGTGGGCATCGTGCTCACGGCGGGCGTATTCCTGCTCGGCTTCCTGCTGGCGGGGACGATGGCCGACTACAAGGAGGCGGAGAAGATCCCGGCGGACCTCGCCTCGACCCTGGAGGCGATCGAGGAGATCTTCGTCCTGGCCGCCACCAACCATCCGGGGCTCGACCTCGCCGGCCTGCGGCGCGGCCTGCTCGCGATGACGGACACCATCAAGGACTGGCTGCTGAAGAAGCGCTCCACGCCGGAGGTGTTTGATGCGATGTCGGGGCTGAACGGCCTGATCCGGCAGCTCGAGAAGGAGGGCGCCGGGCCATACGCATCGCGCGCCGTGCCGCAGCTGCTCGCCGTGCGCAGGAGCGTGTCGCGCATCGACGTCATCGCCCGGACCGGCTTCCTGCCGTCCGCCTACGCACTGCTCGAGGTGCTGATCGGGATGGTCATCGCGCTGGTGCTGATCGCGCGGTTCAGGAGTCTCGCGGCGGAGTGCCTGCTGGTGCCCTTCGTGGCGCTCATCAACATCTACATGCTGCGGCTCATTCGCGACATCGACAATCCGTTCGAGTACGAGCCCGACGGGAGCGAGCGCGGCTCGGGCGAGGTGCCGTTGTTCCCGCTCGACGAATACCGCGCGAGGCTGGCCGGGCGGCTGTGAAGGCTGCGTGAGACTCGTGGGCGGGCGGCCCCAGGGCCACGCCGCTCAGATCATCGTCTTCAGGATCCTGAACTCCGTCTCGAGCTTCCGCTCGACTTCCCCGCCCGCGAACGAAGCCATGATCCCGCCCAGCAGCGGGATGCCGCAGGTCACGTCGAACTTCCACTCGACGGCGCAGCCGCCCTTCTCGGGGCGCAGGGACTTGGTGCCGACGATCTTGACCGGCATGTCCTTGATATCGACGACGATGTCGGCGGAATGACCGTCGCCGTCGGCGGCCCACACCTCGGTGTGGCTCACTTCATTCATGCTGGGCACGATCCGGCGGATGGCCGCCGGCGGGTTCGAGGGCTCGGTACGCGAGATGGTCAGCCGCACGGCTGGCGCGCGGCCCTCGCGCTTGACCTTCACGTTGCTGCCGCCGAGCTTCGCGTAGATCGCTTCCTGGCTCTTCTGTTCCGTCGCGAGCTTGAAGGCCGTGGCGACGTCGGTCTTGAGGCTGTGCTTGACGTGGACTCTCATCTGCTCGGCTCCCTGTCGGCGTGCGCGCCGTCGGTCTTGTCAGGCGATTCTAGTTCGCCGCGCATCCGGCGCGCCATGATTCCCTCATACAGGGTCGGCGCCAGCCGGCTCAGCCACCAGGCCATCCTCGCGGTCCGGCCGACGAAGACGAGCCGCCGGCCTCGTTCCGCGCCTGTAAACACCTGCGCGGCAGCGGTCTCGGCCGTGAGCGGCCGGCCCACCGTGACCTGCGCGTGGCGCACGGGCGTGCCGTCGCCGCCCAGCGCATTGCGGTCGATGCGCGTGGCGATGAACGACGGGCAGGCGATCATCACGTCCACGCCCTGGGGCGCGAGTTCCGTGCGCAGGCTGTCGAAGAAGCCGTGCATGGCGTGCTTGCTGGCCGCATAACCCGTGCGGGCAATGAGCGGCGTGTACCCGGCCACGCTCGAGATCGCGACGATGAGTCCGCGCCGTGCAACGAGGTGGGGCAGGGCGGCCTTCGCGCAGTTCACCGCGCCGAAGAAGTTTACTTCCATGACGCGGCGGATGACCGCGAGGTCCGTCGCGGCGAAGCCGCTGCGGTGGCTCATGCCGGCGTTGGCCACGAGCACGTCGAGCCGGCCGAATTGCTCGTCCGTCGCCGCGACCGCGCCGGCGCAGGCGTCGGCGTCCGTGACGTCGCAGGACAGGGCGATGCAGGCGGTTCCTCGCGCCGCCAGTTCCGCGCGCAGGCTCTCGAGCCCGGCGGCATCCTTGTCGAGGGCGGCGATGTTGGCACCGGCCGTGGCAAAACGCAGCGCGAGCGCGCGCCCGAGGCCGCCGCCCGCGCCCGTGACGAGCACCGTTGCGCCCTTGAACGAGCGGCGCGCCATGGTCAGCCGGGGCCCAGCCCGCGAGCCTTGCGGAACAGTTCGAAGACCTCCGCCGACGTGAGCTTCGGCACGTAACCGAACTGCTCCTTGAGGCGCCGGTTGTCGAGGACCGGCCGGTAGCGCAGGAAGTCCACCTGCTCGGGGCCGTAGCGCGACAGTCCCAGCGGGTGCAGCACGGCGAGCGCCGCGCGCAGCAGCCCGGGCGGAATCGTGACGCAGCGCTTGCCGAGGCGGGCGGCGATCTCGCAGATGCCGAGCGCGCCATCGCCCGCGACGTTGTAGATGCCGTCCCTGCCCGAGAAGATCGCGTGCTCGATGGCACCGACCACGTCCTGGTCCCAGATGAAGACGAACGGGCTCGCCGATCCCCGGATCGCAAGGAGCCGCTTCCGCTCGAAGAGCGCGGTGATCTGGTTGCGCGTCGCCTCGCCGAGGATCGTGCCCACCCTCAGCACCACCTGCCGGAGTCCAGGGTGCATCACGCGGTAGTCGGCCAGCATCTCCTCGACCAGTCGCTTGTGGTGCGAATACGCGAACGCCTCGTTGCCGCGGACCGGATCGTCCTCGGTGAGCCACTCGGGATTGTCGGCGTGGTAACCGTAGGCCGCGCCGCTGGAGGTGACGATGAACTTGCCCACGCCCGCGGCCACGCAGGCCTCGAGGACGTTCTTCGTGCCGAGCACGTCCACGGAATACTCGAGTTCGCGGTTGGATTTCGGTCCGGGGGTGACGATGGCGGCGAGGTGCACGACGGTGTCGATCGCGTGCCGTCGCAGCAGCGCCTCGAGCCCGGGCGCGCGAATGTCCAGGGTGACGTATTCGACGCCGGGCAGGCGCTGCTCCGGCGGGGTCTCGCGGACGTCCGTCGCGACGATCCGTTCGACGCGGTCAGCGCCGTCGCCCCGACGGGCCAGTGACGCGACGAGCGTGCTGCCCAGGTAACCGGCTGCGCCCGTGACCAGTACGCGATGGGTCATGTCTGCGCCCATCGTCCGCCCGGCGGGCGGCGACGCCACCAGGTGGCCAGAGTCGTTCCCGCGAGCAGGTGCCAGATGCCCCACCATGCCGCGACGATCGCCATGCCGCCCATTCCGCCGAAGAAGTTGAACACCAGCGCGAGCCCGAAGCCCGAGTTCTGGATGCCCACCTCGAAGGACACGGCGCGACGGTCCGCCTCGGGCAGGCGCGCCAGCTTCGCCGCGTAATATCCGAGCGCCAGGGCCATGGCATTCAGCAGGAACACGAACAACGCCACCCGCGGAACGTATTCCGCGAAGAACTCCAGGTTGGCGACCAGCGCGCCCACCACGAAGGTGGCGAAGAACAGCAGCGACAGCACCCGGAACGGCCGGCGCGCGCGGGCGGCAAAGCGCGGGTAGCGGCGCGCGACGGTCATGCCCAGCACGGTCGGGATCGCGAGCAGAACCACGATCGTGCCCAGCACCTGCAACGGGCTCAGCGCGACCGCCTCGAGGATCGGCCGGGTGTCCGGATTCATTGCACCCCAGAACGCGATGTTGAAGGGCGTGAACAGCACCGAGCCCAGCATCGAGAACGCGGCGATCGTGACCGAGAGCGCGGGATTGCCGTGCGCGTAGTTGACGAGGAAGTTCGAGATGTTGCCGCTGGGGCAGGAGGCCACGAGGAGCATGCCGAGCGCGATGCTCGGCGCGGGCTTCAGGATGATCGTGAGCAGGAAGGCCGCCGCGGGCAGCGCGAGCGAGTGGGCCGCGAGGCCGATCAGCGTGCCCTTCGGCGCGGAGACGATGCCCTTGAAGTCCTCGACCTTCATGTCGAGGGCCACGCCGAACAGCACGAAGGCGAGGATGACGTCGAGCGCGACCAGTGATGCCGGCGTGAAGTGGAGCCGGATCGCGTCGATCTCGTTCACTTGCCCTTGGGCTCCTGGTGCATGTCCTTGAAGTGGATCAGGCCCGGCACCCACATGTGCTTCACGGGGTCCACGTCCACGTGGACCACCGCGGGGCCGCCGCTCGCGAGCGCGCGCTCGAGCGCGGGCCCGAGTTCACGCGGGTCGGCGACGCGTTCGCCGTGCGCGCCCATGGACCGGCCGAGCAGGTCGAAGCGGATCTCGCCCAGGTCGGCCTTGATCGTCTCTTCGGGCCCGAGCGACTTCATCACCAGCGTCTTCAGGGGCTTGAGCGCGAGCTGCTGGGTCATCTTCACCATGCCCCACTGCTTGTCGCAGAGCACGACGTACACCACGCGCAATCCATTGCGCACCGCGGTCTCCACCTCCTGCGGATGGAAGCCCATCGCACCGTCGCCGATGATGCAGCACACGGGCTTGTCGGGCCGCGCGACGGCGGCGCCGAGCGCCTGCGCGACGCCCGCGCCCAGCATGCCGAACTTGAAGGTCGAGAGGATGGTGTTCGGCACGCGCATCTCGTGGAACATCATCGCCCACACCGCCGTGTTGCCGCCGTCGGCGACCAGCACGGACCCTTCCGGAAAAATCCGCTGGCAGGCATGCGCGACGTGCGCCGAGTTCATCGGCGTGTACATGTCCGTGAGCTTGCGATCGAGCTTGACGCGCTCGTCCGCGACGGTCTCGCGGTACTTCGCGACCTTGCGCCGGCGCGCGTCCAGGTTCATGCGCCCGGTGCGCGTCGCGAGCGCCTCGGCCAGCGCTGCGAGGAACAGCTTCGCGTCGGCGAGCACGGCCAGTTCCGCGGGCTTGTTCGCGCCGAGCACGTGGCCGTCCACGTCCACCTGGATCATCTTCTGCTCCGACGGGTGCCGCCAGTACGGCGCCTTGCCCCACCAGTCGGTCTCGCCGAGGCGGGAGCCCACGACCAGCACCAGGTCGGAGTCGTTGCGCACCTCGTGGTTCAGCTTCACGCAGGGCATCGGGATCGCGACATCCAGCGTCTCGGGCAGCACGCCGCGCGCCGCCCA
>Ga0208980_10001123_pt1 | contig 15993 bp, 12 predicted proteins | sample WetSurMetagenome_3_FD_187993 | JGI IMG/M metagenome (GOLD analysis project Ga0208980, IMG submission 187993) | Wetland microbial communities from Twitchell Island in the Sacramento Delta, sample from surface sediment Aug2011 Site A1 Bulk (version 2) | ecosystem: Environmental > Aquatic > Marine... | reverse complement strand
AAGTAATGCCATAATACGCACTTATCTCTCGAATGAATCACTTACCGGAATCCAGGCTTTAATACTTGGCTGTACACATTACCCTATTATCAAAAATCAGATAAGCAAAATATTCAATTTTAATGTTGAGGTTGTCGATTCAGCAAGGATTGTTTCTATAGTCCTCAGAGATGCCCTGGAGAAAAATAACCTTTTAAACGACTCGGGAGTTGTGAATGACCAGTTTTTTATTTCTGATTATACAACCTATTTTGAAAAGATTGCAAGAATGTTTTTTGAAGGGGAAATAAACCTTAAGAAGGCAGATATCTGGAGCTAAACTTACCACACCCCCCCATTTAGTGGATTTAGGGGGTTGAGAGGCAGGGTAAAGATTCTAAATATGATCAATATCATACCTTAATTCGTATTTTATTTGATATTTCAATTTTTAAAAAGTTAATTTTGAACATTATAAGCACTCATCAGTTTTATATTAGCGTTTTGTTTAAAAAGTAAAAAATATCATGGGTACAAAAACACATGCTATCGAAAGAGAAGAGGTGGTTATCCGTTTTTCGGGTGATTCAGGCGACGGGATGCAGCTTACAGGCATGCTTTTCTCCGACACAGCCGCTCTGTTCGGTAACGATTTGTCAACTTTTCCTGATTATCCTGCAGAAATCCGGGCTCCGCAGGGTACCGTTGGCGGTGTTTCAGGTTTTCAGGTACATCTTGGACATTCTGAGATAAACACTCCAGGCGATTTTTCTGATGTTCTGGTGGCAATGAATCCTGCTGCAATAAAAGCTAATGCCAAATGGATAAAACCAGGTGGTACTGTCATTTATGATGAGGGTAATTTTACTGAAAAGAATATTGAGAAAGCCGGGTATGAAAAAGATCCTATTAAAGAGGAAAAGCTTGAAGACTACAACATCATAGCAGCTCCAATATCTTCAATGGTTAAAGAGGCTCTCAAGGATTTTGGACTTGATCCAAAATCTGTCCTCAGGACAAAAAACATGTTTGCCCTAGGTATGGTGTACTGGCTTTTCAACAGAGATCTGAAATACACTGAAGATTATTTTGATAAAAAGTTCAGCAATAAGCCGGAAATTGCAGAAGCCAATAAAGTTGCCCTGAGGGCAGGTTATTATTATGCTGAAACGATTGAAGCCTTAACTCCGGTTTATAAAATTCTTCCTGCTGATATAGCTAAAGGAACTTATCGGAATATTAACGGAAATACTGCAACTGCATGGGGCTTTATTGCTGCTGCCGAAAAAGCTGGTCTTGAGCTGTTCATAGGTTCATATCCTATTACTCCGGCAACTGGTATACTTGAAGAGTTGGCCGCACGTAAAGATCTTGGTGTCAAAAGTTTTCAGGCTGAGGATGAAATTGCAGGAATCTGCACCTCACTTGGAGCCAGTTTTGCCGGTGACCTTGCTGTAACTTCTACTTCCGGTCCCGGACTGGCGCTTAAGTCGGAGGCAATCGGGCTGGCAGTAATGGCAGAACTTCCAATAGTAATTGTAAATGTGCAAAGAGGTGGCCCTTCAACCGGATTGCCGACAAAAACCGAACAGGCTGATCTTATGCAGGCACTCTATGGTAGAAATGGTGAATGCCCGGTTGTAGTAATCGCATCCAGTTCACCTTCCGACTGTTTCCATTTTGCCTTTGAAGCAGCTCGAATCGCACTTGAACATATGACCCCTGTATTGCTACTTTCTGACAGTTATCTTGCCAATGGTACCGAACCATGGAGAATCCCGAAGATGGAAGACCTTCCAAAAATTAATCCTCCGTTTGCTGATAAAACCAATGTTCCATTTTTGCCATATAAGCGTAATGAAGAGAATCTGGCCAGGTCATGGGCAATACCTGGTACTCCTGGACTGGAGCACAGGATAGGTGGACTGGAAAAGACAGTTAAAGGAACGGTGTCTTATGTGCCTGAAAATCATGAAATAATGGTTAATCTCAGAGCAGAAAAGGTCGAAAAAGTTGTTGAGGAAATTCCTGACCTTAAAGTTTTTGGTGCCGGTTCGGGTGACGTTCTTGTTGTTGGCTGGGGAGGATCATATGGTTACCTTATCACTGCTGTTCGCGAATTGCAGGCTGAAGGGCATAAGGTAAGCCTCGTTAACTTCAATTTCATAAACCCTCTTCCGAAGAATGTAAAAGATATCTTCAAAAAATTCAAAAAAATTGTGGTTTGCGAATTGAATCTGGGACAATTTGCCGATTATCTGCGAATCAAGCACCAGGAGTTTACCTATGAACAGATCAATAAGGTTCAGGGTATCCCGTTTACAATAAATGATATTAAAGAAAAATGCATAAAAATGCTGGAGGATATGTAAAATGGAAGAAACGCTGGTAAATAAATATACTCCTAAAGATTTCAAGAGCGATCAGGAAGTAAGATGGTGCCCTGGTTGTGGTGACCATGCTATCCTCAGCTCGGTTCAGAGAGCTCTCGCTGAACTGGGAATTTCAAAAGAAAAAATAGCTTTTATTTCAGGTATAGGATGCTCGTCAAGGTTTCCCTATTATATGGATACATATGGATTTCATAGTATTCATGGACGGGCATCAGCAATTGCAACAGGAGTAAAAACTGCAAATCCTGAACTATCTGTATGGCAGATTACCGGTGATGGTGACGCTCTGGCAATAGGGGGCAACCATTTCATTCATGCAATCAGGCGTAATATTGATATTAATATAATCCTTTTCAATAATGAAATTTATGGTCTGACAAAAGGCCAGTATTCACCAACATCTACAAAAGGGTTGGTAACAAAAACATCGCCATTCGGAACAGTTGAGGAACCATTCTCGGTCGGAGAACTTGTGATTGGTGCAAAAGGCAAGTTTTTTGCACGTACAGTTGATACTAATATATCTCTATCAACCCAGATTTATACAGAGGCAGCAAAACACAACGGAACTTCCGTTGTAGAAGTACTTCAGAACTGTGTCATTTTTAACGATGGTATTCATGATACTGTAGCTGCTAAAGAGGTACGTGACGACAGGACTATAATTCTGAAACAGGGACAACCCATGATTTTCGGAAAGGATAATGATAAAGGTCTTGTACTGGAAGGGCTGAAACTGAAAGTTGTAAAACTAGGAGAAAACGGTATTACAGAAAAGAATTTAATTATCCACGACGCTGAGGAACCTAATCCTGGTATCCAGTATATGCTGGCTAACATGAGATATCCCGAGTACCCTGTTGCATTGGGAGTTATCAGAGCAGTCCCGGGGCTGACATATGATAAATCTGTTCGTGATCAGGTGAGAGAAATAAAGAAAACAGCCAAAATCAAGTGCATGGATGACCTGTTGATGAGTGGATCAACATGGAAAGTGGAATAGTGTAATTATTACACTTATTTGATAATTTCTTTTACAATCCCGCCTGTCTGTCCCTATTACAGGAACCGGGAGGAGTGTCATCTTTTGGAAGTCATTTTCTAAAACAATTTTAGTAATTTTAAAAATTGATCCAAGCAATCCGAAGCTGATGGACAATTTTAAACATATTAATCCTGAATATAACCGTTTACTGCATGATCAGCAGGAAAGGGTAAAGGAATTGTCATGTATCAACCGTACAACCTCCATACTGAAAGAGTTTAAACCTATCGATGAGTCACTGCAGCAGATTGTACTCCTTCTACCCGCTGCCTGGCAGTATCCTGAGTACACTGTCGCCAGAATTAGATTTATGGGAAAAGAGTTCGAATCGGTTGATTTCAGGGAAACTAACTGGAGAATGGTTCAGGAGTTCAACACTATCGATGACGAAAAAGGCTCTATTGAGATCTTTTATACAATGGAATTCAGTCCGGAGAATGAAGGTCCGTTCCTGAAGGAGGAAAGAGATCTCATTATGAATATTGGCAGCCTTATCACGGGATATATAAACAGTTATAAAGCAAGAGATATTATCAGACTGTTACAGGTTCCCAAAGAGGAAGATGAGGATATAAAAGATGTTTCAAGCAGAAAGCTGTTGCAGAAGTTTCTCGATCGTCACAATGCCGAGAGGGATGTATTTCACGATCTGATGCCATTTAAAGTTAAAGAGATCCTTCTTGTTGCGAACCTTTACGATGCCTATTCCATTGAAGGTGAGGGCAGGTTTTCTGACCACATGCTTGGTGAGTATTACCAGATGAGCCTGACATCAATCCCGAGGGTCACAGGTGTATCAGGTGAGGAGGAGGTATTTACCAGGTTGAAAGCCAGACATTATGATATGATAATTATAATGATCGGTGTTGACAAGGAGAGTCCGATGATCCTCTGCAAAAAAATTAAAGACATATATCCATATATTCCTACTTTCCTGTTACTGAACAATCCAGGGGATGTGTCTTTCGTGAAAAAGCAGAAATCTCTGAAAATACCTTTTGATAACTATTTCGTATGGACAGGGGAGTCAAAGGTATTCTTTGCAATGGTTAAGCTCCTTGAAGACAGGGTAAATGTAGATAATGATACTAAGAAAGGACTCACACGTGTAATTCTTTTAGTTGAAGATTCGGCTGAATACTATTCAAGCTATCTGCCAATGCTTTACACTCTTGTGATGGAACAAACTAAAAACCTGATTGAGGATGTTTCAACTGATGAATTGTACAAAGTGTTGAAACTCAGGGCCAGACCTAAAGTACTTCTGGCTTCTAATTACGAGGAATCTGAATCAATATATAATAAGTTTAAGGATAGTCTTTTGTGTGTTATTTCTGATATGCGGTTTCCAAAAAACGGTAAGTTACATGATACTGCCGGATTCGAACTGATCCAGCATATTAAGAAGAATCTTCCCAATCTTCCTGCTGTACTTCAGTCATCAGATCCTGAAAACGCCAGATATGCACATATTCTTAAATCAAATTTCATTAATAAGAATTCTGAAAGCCTTCTTCAGGACCTGAAATCATTTATAAATTACTATCTGGGATTTGGCCATTTTGTCTACAGGGATACTGAGGGCAGGCAGATAGCTGTTGCAAAATCGATGAAGGAGTTTGAAGCTTACCTGCAAACGGTTCCGGAAGATTCTCTTGCATATCATGCAATGAAAAATCACTTCTCGCTTTGGCTCATGGCAAGGGGTGAGGTGAAAATAGCAAAGATGATATACCCGATAAAGGTATCCGACTTTAAGAGCCTCAACGATCTCAGGCTGTTTCTTATAAACATTATCCGAAAACGCAGACAGGAGATGAACAAGGGGAAGGTGGTGAATTTTGAGGAGTCAGCTGTTATTGATGAGACCAATGTTGTAAGCCTTTCGGGAGGATCGCTTGGAGGTAAAGGACGTGGACTGGCTTTTGTAAATACGCTTATATACAGTTTTGAGCTTGGTCGCCTTTTGCCCGGGATTAACATTAGGACGCCGATAACCGCTATTATCGGGACCGATGAATTTGATATGTTCATGGAGCGCAACCATTTGTGGGACAAGATAAAAGAAGAGAAAAACTTCGAAGTACTGCAGAAACTATTTCTCGCGGGAAGTCTGAGTTATACTCTCGAAAAAGAGCTTAGAATTTTTATCAGGCTTATAAACAAACCACTGGCTGTAAGGTCGTCCAGTTTGTTTGAAGACTCAATGAGTCAGCCATTTTCAGGAATTTTCGGTACATATCTTCTTCCGAATGTTAATGAAGATCCAGAGGTGAGATTCAGACAGTTATCCGATGCCATAAAACTTGTCTTTTCTTCAATCTATTCAAAAAATGCCCGTACCTATTTCGAAGCTATTAACTACAAAATAGAACAGGAGAAAATGGCTGTAGTTATTCAGTCAGTTGTTGGTAACAGGTTTGAAAATTCGTTTTATCCGCACATAAGCGGAACAGCCCAATCATTCAATTTTTACCCTGTGGCACATATGAAACCCCAGGATGGATTTGCTGTTCTGGGTGTCGGACTTGGACAATATGTGGTAGAAGGTGAAAGAGCATACAGGTTCTCTCCGGCTTACCCGTCGCTGGATATTGTTTCTCACAAAGATCTTTACAAAAATTCTCAGGTACGTTTTTATGCAGTTGATCTCACAAAAAGGGAGTTTAATCTTCTGGAAGGTGAAAATGCCGGACTTATAACCCTCGATATCAGCCAGGCTGAGAAACATGGCACTCTTCAGCATTCTGCTTCTGTATTAAATTCAGATAATGATACAATTACATCCGGATTGGATGCTCCTGGTCCTCGGGTTATAAACTTTGCAGATATATTAAAGTATGAATATATTCCTCTTGCATCGACTCTGAAGGTTGTACTGGATGTTGTGACTGAAGCTTTTGGTACACCTGTCGAGATAGAGTTTGCTATTGATCTGACTAAGGATGAAGCGGGGAATACATCATTCTATCTTCTCCAGATAAAACCTCTTGTCGGAAGTGGCGCCGGTTATTCTATCGATCCTGAAACTATCTATACTGAAAATCTGTTACTTGTAACTAATAAAAGTATGGGGAATGGTGTTATAAATGATATTACCGATGTAATATACGTGGAACCAGGTAAGTTCAATAACATGCATACAAATGAAATGGCAAATGAAATTGACAATATGAATGCAAAGATGCTTCAGGAAAACCGTCGTTATATACTTATCGGGCCCGGAAGATGGGGAACTAAGGACAGGTTTCTGGGTATTCCTGTGGCATGGCCCCAGATTTCAAATGCCAAAGTAATTGTTGAGGTCAGTCTTCCCAATTTTCATGTTGATGCCTCGCTGGGCTCTCATTTCTTTCATAATGTAACCTCAATGAATGTGGGTTATTTTTCTGTTAACCATGGCTCGCATGATGGAACAATTGTATGGGAAAAATTTCAACAACAAAATCTTGTTGAGAAGGGTAAATTTTTCAGGCACATAAGGTTTGAGAAGCCGCTGCTTATCAGAATGGATGGCAAAAAAGGGATCGCAGTAATCTCAATGAATAATTAAAAACAGGAATTTATGGCTATAATTGAGGGAATTCTTGATCTGCAGAAATACGATTTTACCGATACTTCCTTCGACCTTCTGATGCAGAAACGGATCCATCGTGTACTTGTAATATGCAGTAATTATGACAATTATATGCTTGAGGAGGATGGCAGGATTGATGAACAGATATTTAATGAATATGCGTCACTTAATCTGAGATATCCTCCGACATTTGTCCAGACCGATAATGCTGCAGATGCTTTTAAAATACTTCAGGATGGGAACATCGACCTTGTTATCTCGATGTTGAGCCTAAAGGGTACTGATGTATTTGTCCTTGCAAAAAGAATCAAATCGCATTATAAAAACATTCCCATTGTTGTACTCACCTATTTTTCAAGGGAAGTATCCCTGCGTCTTGAGGGTGAGGATCTGAGTGCAATTGATTATGTTTTCTGTTGGCTTGGAGATGCCTCGCTTATTCTTGCAATAATTAAACTGATTGAGGATAAGATGAACGCTGACTATGATATTGAGAATATTGGTGTTCAGGCTATAATTCTGGTTGAAAATTCTATCCGTTATATTTCATCTTACCTTCCAAATATTTACAGAATTGTCCTTCTTCAGTCTCTTGATTTTCAGCGCGAAGCTCTCAATGAACATCAAAGAATGCTTAAGATGCGTGGACGACCCAAAATTCTTCTTGCTAACAATTTCAATGATGCTCTTGCCCTTTATAAAAAGTATAAGTATAATGTACTGGGAGTTATATCAGATATCAGCTACAAAAGAGACAACATACCCGATGAAGATGCAGGTATCGAACTTTGCAAAGTTGTGATGGCTGATGATGACCAGGTGCCATTCCTTATACAGTCTTCAAGTACAACCCATAAAAAGATTGCAGAGGAACTTGGAGCCGGCTTTATTAACAAATATTCCAAATCACTCTCACTTGAGCTTAGGAACTTTATAATTCAGAACCTTGCCTTTGGGCCATTTGTATTCAGGAATCCTGATACACTGGAGCCAATAGCGATTGCCACCGATCTCCAAAGTCTTCAGCAGAAATTACTTACAATCCCTGATAGTACTCTTGAGTATCATGCTACACGTAACCATTTTTCAAAATGGTTAAATGCCCGGGCTCTCTTTCCTGTTGCACAGATGTTCAAGTATATACGGAAGGAGGACTTTGAAACAATGGACGAAATGCGCAGATTTCTCTATGTTGCAATCTCAAGCTTCCGGCTTGGAAAGGGCAGGGGTGTAATAGCGAAATTTGACAAGGCAAGCTTTGATGAGTATCAGATTTTTTCGCGTATAGGAGAGGGTTCAATCGGAGGGAAAGCCAGAGGCCTTGCCTTCATAAACAGTATAATCAAAAATAACAAACTCTTTAATAAGTTTCCCGATGTCCTTATAACCATTCCGCGAACGGTTGTCTTGAGTACCGATATATTTGATGAGTTTATGGATCATAATAACCTCTATTCCATAGCTCTTTCTGACTTTTCAGATGATGAGATACTTAACAGGTTTATCAATGCGGAACTTCCGGGGCACGTATATCAGGATTTTTATGCTTTCCTTGCCGTTTCAAAAAACTACCCGATTGCCGTTCGTTCTTCAAGCAAGCTAGAAGATTCACATTATCAGCCTTTTGCAGGAATATACTCCACTTATATGATTCCAAGAATTGCAGATAATAAGATAATGGTCAAAATGTTATCTGATGCAATAAAAGAGGTATACGCTTCAGTTTATTATAAGGCAAGCAAGGCATATATGACAGCCACAGCAAATGTAATAGATGAAGAAAAGATGGGGATCGTACTTCAGGAAGTATGCGGTAACAGGCACGGGGAGATTTATTATCCCACTCTATCGGGAGTTGCCCGATCAATCAATTATTATCCTATTGGATCAGAGAAAGCTGAAGACGGCATTGTTAATATTGCATTAGGTCTTGGAAAACTAATTGTTGAAGGAGGATTATCTCTCAGGTTTTCCCCTAAATACCCCAAAAAGATTCTCCAGCTCTCATCGCCCGATGCAGCCTTAAGAGATACTCAGAAAGAGTTTTGCGCTCTCGATCTTAATGTAAATAGTTTCGTTCCTTCAACTGACGATGGAGTTAATATTCTTAAGATCGATGTTAAGGATTTGAATAATGATGCTGCTTTGAGGTATGTTGCCTCGACTTACGACCGGACCAATAATGTTCTCCGGGATGGTATTATTCATCCGGGGAAGCGTGTAATAACCTTCTCCAGTATATTACAGCACAAGACTTTCCCACTTGCTGAGATTTTGAGTACTCTGCTCGAAATAGGACATCGGGAGATGAATAATCCTATCGAAATTGAATTTGCTGCAAATCTTGAAACACCACCGGGGACTCCCAAAATTTTTAACTTTTTGCAGATAAGGCCAATTGTGCATACTGAGGAGACGCAAAACATAAACCTCGATCATATAAAAATCAGTGATACAATAATTTATTCAGAGGCAGCTCTTGGTAATGGAGTTTTTAAAGGTATTTATGACCTTGTTTATGTGAAACCTGAATCATTTATTGCCGCAAATAATAAAAATACCGCTGTTGAAATTGATAAAATAAATGCCATGTTTGTAAAGCTGGGAATAGGATATGTTCTGATCGGTCCAGGAAGATGGGGATCAGCTGATCCCTGGCTTGGTATTCCGGTTAAATGGCAGCATATATCGGGGGCAAGAATAATTATTGAATCTGGTCTTAAGAATTACAGGATAGACCCGAGTCAGGGAACACATTTCTTTCAGAATCTCACCTCGTTCCGGGTTGGATATTTTACTATAAATCCGTTTATTAATGAAGGATATTATGATGTGGATTTTCTTAATAAACTTACGGTAGTTTATGAAGATAATTATATCAGACATGTAAAGTTTGAAAAACCACTGGAGATAATGATTGACGGGAAAAAGCATAAAGGGGTGATCCTGAAACCGGTTAGTTAGATTCATTTTATTTAAATAATAAGCAAAATTTATGGAGACTGCATTCACAAAATACCTTGGTGACCTGAGAACCGAAATTTTACATGTCAGATCAGGAAGCATTATTACTACAGATGCTCCGGTTGATAATAAAGGAAAGGGTGAAAATTTTTCACCAACAGATTTAGTGGCTTCAGCACTAGGGAGCTGCATTTTCACTATCATGGGAATCGCAGCAAGAGAGCATAATTTTCTGATTGACGGAAGCTCATGTAAAATAACAAAGATCATGACTGAGAATCCGCGGAAGATCGGTGAGATCAGAATAGAATTCGATTTTACTGGTAATAGCTATACCGATAAACAGAAAAAAATTCTGGATTATTGTGTCAAAACATGTCCGGTGGCACTGTCATTAAACGATTCTGTAATACAGAATGTAACTCTGTTATTTTAGAAAGGCCTTAAGGTATAACGGTATAACGGCATAACGGCATAACGGTATATAGGTATAACGGCATAAAGCCATAAAGTCGTAGAGCCGTTTCACCCTAACGGCCTGAAATTTAACCTGCTTGCTCAATAAAATGTCTGGAGCTATTTAGAATATTGACCCCTCTGTAACTACATCCTTATTTATCTTCTTAATCAGGCCCTGCAAAACATTGCCCGGACCAACCTCAGTAAATGATGTTGCCCCGCCGGCGATCATGTTAATAACACTTTGTGTCCATCTTACAGGCGATGTGAGCTGTAAAACTAGGTTTGATTTAATAACCTCTGGATCTACGGATGGATTTGCATTAACATTCTGATAAACAGGGCATACAGGTTTGCTGAATCTGGTGTTTCTGATTGCTTCCTCGAGTTCCAGGCGTGCCGGTTCCATGAGAGGGGAATGAAAGGCTCCGCCAACTGCAAGTTTCAAGGCTCTTTTAGCACCTTTTTCCTTTAGCAAATCAATAGCCTTGTCAATGCCTTCATTTGATCCGGATATGACTATCTGTCCCGGACTATTGTAATTGGCCGGGACCACTACTTCTTTAATTGAAGCACAGACTTCCTCAACAATTTTATCATCAAGACCCAGAATTGCAGCCATAGTTGAGGGGGTATTCTCACAGGCTTTCTGCATTGCCATGGCCCTTTTGGAAACGAGTAAAAGTCCGTCTTCGAAAGAAAGCGTTTTGTTGGCAACGAGTGCGGAAAATTCACCGAGGGAATGACCGGCAACCATATCGGGTTTAAAAGAATCTCCCAGAACAGCGGCAAGAATAGTTGAATGAAGAAAAATGGCAGGTTGTGTAACCTTTGTCTGTTTCAGATCTTCATCAGTTCCCGAAAACATAAGGTCTGTTATATGAAAACCAAGTATTGAGTCAGACTTATTAAACATCTCTTTCGCAATAGATGATTTTTCATAAAGATCTTTACCCATTCCAATAAACTGTGCACCCTGTCCGGGAAATACATATGCTTTCATAACTGATAATTTGTTTTATACCCTTTTTCTTCGAAGGGTCAAAAATAGAAAAAATCAATGAAGTTTTGTTCCGATAAGGTGAATAAACTCTTCGCGTGTATTCATCTTCTCGAGAAAGATGCCGGTGAAAGCAGATGTTGTTGTTACAGAGTTTTGTTTTTGTACTCCTCTTATTTGCATGCACATATGTTGTGCCTCAATAACAACAGCTACGCCCATTGGTTTCAGGCACCCTTGTATACAATCTCTGATCTGAACAGTGAGCCTTTCCTGAACCTGCAGCCTCCTGCTGAAGGCTTCTACGACTCTGGCTATTTTGCTCAGTCCTGTAATGTAACCATTTGGAATATAGGCAACATGAGCTTTCCCGTAGAAAGGTAGCATATGATGCTCGCACATAGAATAGAGATCGATGTCTTTTACAATCACCATCTGTTTATAATCCTCTTTGAACATAGCAGAGTTTATTATTTCACATGGGTTCTGTTTATACCCCAATGTCAAATAATTAAGTGACTTGGCTACTCTTGTGGGAGTTTGCAGAAGGCCTTCCCTTTCAGGATCTTCACCAATTAGTCCAAGGATTCTGTAATACATGGCAGCTAATTCTTCTATAGTTTCTGCATTCCAGGTCTCAATTTTATTATATCCGTCAGTAGCCATTCCGGATCCGTCATTCACTTTTTCTATTTTTTTAGCCATAATATTCAATTGAATTATTTTCTGTTTCTTCGATCTTTACGCAATGCAAGGCAGCGCCTTCCTTTTCGATGAAAGGTCTAAGTTCGTCCCAGATAGCAACAGCAATATTTTCTGTTGTAGCAATTCTGCCTTTCATAAAATCAACCTCAATGTTAATATTTTTATGATCAATCTTATTAATAATATTTTCGAGAATTAACTGCTTTAGAATATTGATATTCATTACAAACCCATGTTCCGGTGACGGTTCCCCTTTAACAGTTACCCATAAAACATAGTTATGACCATGCCAGTTGGGATTGGAACATTTTCCGAATATTTCTTTATTAACCTCATCTGACCAGTCCGGTCTGAACATTCTGTGCGCTGCACAGAATCTTTCTCTGCGTGTCAGGTAAATCATCGTTGGGGGTATATATAATACAATATTAACCAATAATTTTGATCTTTTTTATTCATAATTGCGATATATTTACCACCTCTTTCAAATTTAATGGCCAACCGGTTAACATGTCATTTAAAATATTATTTGTTACAGCTACTGAGTCCGAAGCAGTATCCCTGAAAAGAATCAGAGGCATTATTCCTGTTCCCTCGGGGTACAGGTTTGGAGACATTGAAATAAGTGTACTGGTTGCAGGTGTCGGATCAGTTTCTACAGCCTGGGCTTTAAAACAATGGTTATCAATACATGATAGACCCGGGCTTGCCATTAACGCAGGAATAGCCGGAAGTTATAAAGATGATATAATGATCGGCAATGTGGTAATGCCGCTTACCGACTGTTTTGCAGATGCAGGAATTGAGGATGGAGATAATTTCATAACACTTTTTGAAGCAGGACTGTCCAATGCCAATGAATTTCCATTCAGGAATGGAAATATTACTGCAGAATCTGTTTATTGCGCAAAGCTGAAAGGTATTATAAGGTCTGTCAAGGCCATTACAGTAAACACTGCGACCGGATCGGAAGTCACAAAAAATAAATTACTAAAAAAATTTAATCCTGTTATTGAGACGATGGAAGGGGCAACTTTTTTTTATATTTGTGCAAGGGAAAAAATACCTTTTCTGGCTCTCAGGGCAATTTCAAACAGGGTTGAACCGCGAAACAAGGATAAATGGAACATAACGCTTGCTCTTGATAACCTGTCAGAAAAGCTTAATGAAGTTTTTATAACACTGAAATGAAAAGATGAAATTAACTTTGGGTTTCTCGCCATGCCCTAACGACACATTTATTTTTGATGCAATGGTGCATGGCAGAATTGATACGGAAGGGCTTGAGTTTGATTATTTTCTTGCTGATGTTGAGGAGCTTAATACCAAAGCTTTGGCTTCAGAAGTTGACATCACAAAAATTAGTTACCATGCTTATGCATATGTGGCTCATAACTATCTGATTCTGGATTCAGGCGGTGCCCTGGGATATCATAATGGACCGCTGCTAATCAGTAAACACGATATAGGAACATCCGACCTTGAAAAAAGAAAAATAGCCATTCCGGGTAAATTTACCACAGCCAATCTGCTGTTTAGCATTGCATGGCCTGATGCCAAAAATAAAGTTGAATATCTTTTTTCTGATATTGACGACGCCATTCTGAACGAAGAGGTTGATGCCGGTCTTATAATTCATGAAACCAGGTTTACATATTACCGAAAAGGTCTTCACAGGCTGGCTGATATGGGGGAATTCTGGGAACAGCTAACAGGTCTTCCAGTTCCGCTGGGTGCGATAGTTATAAAAAGAAATATTCCGGAAGATATAGCATTAAAAGTCAACAGGATAGTAAGGAGAAGCCTTGAATATGCTTACAAAGATTCATTCGCGTCTTACAGTTTTGTTGCCAGCAATGCAAAAGAGATGGAAAGTAACGTTATGAACAATCATATCAAGCTTTTCGTAAATGAATTCTCCCTTGATCTTGGTGACAAGGGAAGAGAAGCCATTGACAGACTGTTTCAGATTGCCGCAGAGAAGAAGGTTATTCCTTCATTGCCTGAAAGGATTTTTCTTACCTGAAAATAAGAATTAAGCTATAAATTTCTTAAATTTGAACATAGGTTATTGTTCATTGTTTTACTATTGAAAGTATTAATTCAAAATATTTTAATCATGGCATTCGAACTACCAAAACTTCCGTACAAGCTTAACTCGCTGGTCCCTTATATTAGTGAGGAGACGCTTGATTACCATTATGGTAAACATCACCAGGCTTATGTAAATAACCTGAATGGACTAATCCCAGGTACTGAATTTGAAAAAGCTGATCTGGAAACAATGATTTTAAAAGCTGAAGGCGGTATTTTCAATAATGCTGCCCAGGTATGGAATCACACGTTTTATTTTGAATCATTCTCCCATGATGGCAGAAGATTGCCAACAGGTACCCTGGCTGACGCAATAAACAGCTCTTTTGGTTCATTTGATGCTTTTAAAGAGCAGTTTAATAAAGCTGCAGCCACACTTTTCGGAGCCGGCTGGGCATGGCTTGTGAAGAAGGCAGACGGTACCTTGCAGGTTGTTCAGGAATCTAATGCCGGGAATCCTTTGCGTAAAGGTCTCAAGCCTCTGATAACTTGTGATGTATGGGAACATGCTTATTATATTGATTATAGAAATAAGAGACCCGACTACATAAAATCATTCTGGGAAATACTCGATTGGGATCTTATTGCTAAAAGGTATTAATTGCCCCGCATAATATTTAGAAGGGAGTCAAAAAGAGATCTCCTTTTTAATTAATTTTACATGTAAATATTAAACATTAGGATAATGAACCTGAAAGACCTGATCCTTAGAACACGCTCATACCGGCGTTTTGACGAGTCATTCCATATCGATCAAAAAATCCTTGAATCTCTTATAGATCTTGCAAGGTTATCAGCCTCTGGAGCAAACAGGCAACCTCTGAAATATATGATTTTCAATACACATGAAGAATGTGAAAAAGTATTTCCTTACCTGGCATGGGCAGGTTATCTGACAGAATGGCCCGGACCCGATAAAGGTGAAAGACCTTCAGGATATATTATGATTCTTGGGGATAAGTCAGTAACTGAAATATTTGGTGTTGATCATGGAATTGCCGCTCAGAGCATAATGCTTGGTGCAACTGAAGCTGGTCTTGGAGGGACCATGATACAGTCCATAAAGAGGGAAGAACTTCGCAACGAACTTGGATTGCCTGATAAGTATGAAATTCTCTTAATTCTTGCTCTGGGGAAAACGGTTGAGAACGTGATCATCGAAGAAATTAAAGACGATGATGTAAAATACTGGAGAGATTCCAGTAAAAATCATCATGTACCAAAAAGAAGATTGAAGGATCTCATAATTAAGCTTTAACAAATTTAATTAAATGAAGCACATTTTCCTGTTTCTTCTTTTTTTAAGTATAATCTCTAATTCAGGGTTCAGTCAGCAAAAAGATGTTTCCGGAAACAGGATTCTCTTTCAGGGATTAGTAATGGATGCAGTGACCCTTTCTCCAGTTGGTAACTCCCAGATAATGATAAACAGAGAATTTTCATCAGTGAGTGATAAGAATGGTACTTTTGCATTCTATGTTAACAAAAGAGATACAGTCGTATTCAAGAGTCTCGGCTATAAATCAACCATCCTGTATATAAGTGATACTCTGTCGGGACAGGAATTTATGGCAGGTGTTTACATGAAAAGTGATACGGTTTCCATAGGAGAGGTAGTGATTATTCCCAGGGTAACAAACCTTAAGTCTGACATTTTGAATGCCAGAAGTAAAACTCCGGCAAACTTTGACAATGCCAAATATAATGTTGCAATAGGAGCATATCAGGGTCGAACTACTTCCAGTCAGGGCAGTTATAATGATCCTGCGTATAACTA
>Ga0208980_10001122_pt1 | contig 16001 bp, 9 predicted proteins | sample WetSurMetagenome_3_FD_187993 | JGI IMG/M metagenome (GOLD analysis project Ga0208980, IMG submission 187993) | Wetland microbial communities from Twitchell Island in the Sacramento Delta, sample from surface sediment Aug2011 Site A1 Bulk (version 2) | ecosystem: Environmental > Aquatic > Marine... | reverse complement strand
TTTCGGAGCTGCAACGGCACTTTTATCAGGCATAATGATGATTTTCTTTATCCGGAATCGAAAAAAATCGATCACAAAATAAAAATATTTCCCTATTCGATTCTCAGGGCATCGGCAGGACTGCAGGCTGCCGCTTTCATCGTCTGATATAATATTGACGACCAGCCTATAATCATAGCAGCTAAAGTGGCTATCACATAAATCAGGGGACTGATATTTACTTTGTTCGCAAATCCTTCAAGCCAGTACTTCGAACCGAAATAAGCAATCGGATACGCTAAGAGTGAGGAGATCAGTATAAGATATACTACCTCTCTTGAAAGCAGCCGAAGCACAACCTGACTTGAAGCTCCGTATGTTTTTCTGATGCCTATCTCCCTGGTTCTTATATGAGTTATATAGGTTATGAGGCCAAGCAGACCAAGGCAGGCAATGAATATTGCAAGCACAGAGAAAAGTATGAAAATCTTTCCTGTCTTCATTTCTGATGAATATAGATTATTCCATGAATCAGTGAAAAAATAATATTGAAAGGGCTGGTTGGAGGTAAATGTCTGCCACTTTTGCTCAATGGCCCTGATCGTTTCCGGGACATCATTCCCTGAAAGCCTGACAGTGGCAAACTGATCTCCTCCAAAATTTCCAAGAACGGTAAAACATACCGGTTCAATAGGCTTGTGCATAGATGTAATATTAAAGTCTTTCATTACACCGATGATTTCCAATCTCTGGAATTGCTGAGGACCCTGCGGCTGGAGAATATACTTCCCTACAGGATCTTTTAATCCCAGGGATTTGACAGCCGCCTCATTAATAAGTACTGCAGTTGAATCGGTGCCATAATCCCGCGAGAAGAACCTGCCTTCAACAAGCTGTACTCCCAGAGCCTGAGGAAAGTCGTAGCTCACCTGCGTCTGATTGAGGAGATAAGTATTTTTTTCAGGGTCTTCATCTTTAAGAAATCCATTGTTATTGAAATTGGTACCGGGAACGGCACGTGAAAAACCAACATTTTTAACACCGGGAATCTGCAGGAGCTGATCCCTGAAAGATTCTCTCTGTCTGAAAAATGCATCTGCCCTGCGAATGACTATCAGGTTATCTTTGTTAAATCCGAGGTCCTTTTTAGTAACATAATTAAGTTGGTCGTAAACAATAATAGATCCAATGATAATTACTATCGAAACTGTAAATTGAAATACCACGAGTAATCCTCTTAAACTCTTGGACATCGATCCTGGATTTAAAGTACCCTTTAATACCTCGACAGGATTAAATGAAGCTAAAATAAATGCCGGATAGGTACCGGATGTTATTCCAACCAGCAGGACAAGGGATATCAGTAGTACAATTCCGACAATGTGATCAAAAATACTTATAGATAGTTCCTTACCGATAAGCTGATTAAAAGACGGTGTAAGAGCGTAGACCAGTAATACTGCCAGAATTGTGGCGATGGCCGCAATAATAACTGATTCTCCGAGAAACTGAAAAATGAGTCCGGGCTTACTTGCGCCTGCGACTTTCCTGACGCCAACCTCTTTAGCCCTGGTTGCCGATCTGGCGGTTGCCAGATTAATATAGTTGATGATTGCGATTATAAGTATGAGTAGGGCAATCACTGAAAAAATATATACTGTGCTCTGTGAGCCCATTGGTTCAAGATTATATTGCGTCGCGCCTTTCAGATGAATATCCTTAAGAGGTTCCATGACATACCGAAAATCGTTACCTGAATTTGCAAAATCCTCAATGGTAATACCTAAAAACTGCTGGAGTTGTGGCCCGACGTATTTTATAATCATACCCTGAAATTTTTCCTGCAGGGCATCCTTGTCAGTACCATCCCTGACCACAATATAGGTGTAGAAATTATGGCTTATCCAGAATTGATTGTTTGCCTGTCCGGGATATGTGCTCATGGAAGCGAGCATATCAAACTTAATATGAGAATTATCCGGAACATTCTGAACGACACCCGTGACAGTATAGAGAATTGTATCAGATTCGACGCTCATTTTCTGCCCCATGGGATCCTGATCACCAAAATATTTCTTTGAATATTCCTCTGTCAGGACCATCGACCGGGGTCTTTCCAGGGCTGTCTTAGGATCTCCTCTCAATAATTTGAAATCAAAAACGCTGAAGAATGAAGAATCAGCGAAGAGAACACCCTCTTCATTGAACTTCTTATCGCCGAACCGGATCAGCCATTCTCCTAAGTTTGTTACTCTTGTTGCCAAAAGTACCTCGGGATAATCATTAACCATGGCCTTGGCCATCGGTGCTGCAGTAACTGCCTGATCAATTTCGCTTCCGGCCATCCGGCCTACGACCTTTAATCTGTAAATATTTTCATAATTCTCATGGAACCTGTCATAGCTGAGCTCATGAATTACATACAGTGTTATAAACAGGAAGCTGGTCAGTCCGACGGCAAGACCACATACATTTATAATGATATATCCGCGCTGCTTCCTCATATTGCGCAGAGCATTGATAAAATAGTTTTTTAACATTGCTGGTATTCTTTGTTTGTTATGAAATTTCTAAATAAAGACTTTAAAAAACCAGAGATGATGCAATAAAAGATGCAACAGGAAAAACTTTTAACCGTCTTTGTTTCAACGAAAGCCTCTCGTCATGATTAAAAATTATTTTCTTACAGCCCTGAGGAATATCTCACGGCATAAGGGATTCACTTTTATTAATGTCACAGGACTGGCAATCGGATTAGCGGCTTCATTACTTATTTTGCTCTGGGTTCAGGATGAACTTAGCTTTGATAAATTCAACCGGAACGCTGAAAATATATACAGGGTCGAAGAGGACCAGTTTTATTCAGGTGAAAGATATCATGTGACAGTGACACCTCATCCCAGCGGACCTGTCTGGAAGGAGAAGATTCCTGAGATCATTGAGCAGACACGCATGAACCGGCTTCCAAGAATTTTATTTCGTAAGGATGAAAATGTGTTTTTTGAATCAGCGATTATAGCCGCAGATTCCGGCCTCTTTAAGATGTTTACACTTCCATTTCTGCTGGGAGATCAGGAGACAGCATTAAATTCTCCTAAATCAATTGTGCTCTCTGAGAAACTCGCGACCAAGTATTTCGGGAAGATAAACCCTGTAGGTCAGACAATTACCTTGGAGAATAAATACCAGTTCATGGTTACCGGCGTAATGAAGGAGATACCTGAAAACTCAATCTTTACTTTCGAGGGGGTTATTCCGTATTCTTTCTTAAAGGAGATAGGCGCTATAAGTGATTCGTGGGGTAATAATTCCATACTGACCTTTGTACAACTTGAAAAAGGATCTGATATCGCAGGTGTCAACAAAAAACTGACAGATGTTGTACTTGAATATAATCCCCAGACAAGCACCAAATTTCTTCTCTTTCCCTTTCTGGACATCCACCTGCATTCTCAATTCGGATTTGGTGAGAACAAGGGTCCTGTGATCGTAATTTACATATTCACGCTTATTGCAGTTTTTGTTCTTCTCATTGCATGCATCAACTTTATTAATCTTTCCACGGCCAAAGCATCATCCCGATCGAAGGAGATAGGTATCAGGAAAGTTGCAGGAGCTGACAGGAAGACGATGATCTTTCAGTTCATGTCAGAATCGTTTTTGCTGGTCGTTCTGGCAATGCTGATAGCACTGATCTTTGTAGGATTGTTTCTTAAGGTATTTAATAATATTTCCGGAAAGAGTTTTACTCTTTCTGATCTGCTACAGTTTAAGTTTATTGGCAGCTTTATTGTCTTAGGCCTTCTTGCAGGATTTATCTCAGGTGTTTACCCGGCTCTCTATCTCTCTTCTGTCAAACCGGTGGCTGTCTTACAGGGAGATATGTTCACAGGCAGGGGAAAAGGGAGGCTAAGACAAATTCTCGTAGTGATCCAGTTCACCTTGTCAATCCTGATTGCTACAGCTGCCATTTTCATGTATATGCAGCTTAAGTTCCTGCAGAATAAGGACCTGGGTTTTGATAAGGAAAACCTGGTCCGTATTCCTATGTCTCAAGATATGAAAGGGAAATATTATTCGCTAAAAAGTGAACTTTTAAAAGAGACACTGATCACCGGAGTGACAGCTTCCATGCAGAACCCTGTCATGATCAGCAGCAATTCAGGTGGAGCCAGCTGGGAGGGGAAGGACCCTGAAAAACATGTACTTATCGGGATGAACGGAGTTGACTATGATTACCTTGAAACGATGAAAATGAAACTTGTGTCAGGCCGTGATTTTTCCAGGGAATTCCCTGCTGATCTGGCAAGAGACACAACGGGAAACTTCCTGGTGAATGAAGAAGTGGTGAAGATCATGGATATAGGCGATCCGGTAGGCAGGAATTTCAGTTTTATGGGTCTGAACGGAACCATCGTTGGCGTACTGAAGAATTTTAATTTCAAGGGAGCTGATCAGCCTATTGAGCCAATGGCTTTTGCCCTTGCTGATACCAGCTACCTGAGCAATATTTTAATAAGGTTAACTCCGGGTAAAACTCAGGAATCACTTAAATCTGTAGAAAATATCTGGAAGGAAGTGATCCCCGAGTTTCCCCTGAAGTACAGTTTTGTTGATCAGGATTACGAGAACTTATTCAGGTCACAGATTCGTCTGACGGATTTACTGAAGTATTTTACAATCCTGGCTTTGATTATCGCCTCCCTCGGCCTTTACGGACTGTCTTCATATTCGACCGAGCGAAGGACTAACGAAATAGGAATAAGGAAAGTCATGGGGGCTGACTCCACCGTTGTTATTTTTATGATGGCAAAAGAGTTTCTCGTGCTGGTCCTGATTTCAATAATGATTGCACTGCCTCTGGGTTGGATAATAGTATTAAATTTGCTTAAGCCGTTTGCCAGCAGAATTGAATTGAACGTGATCGTTTTTGGAGGGATAGCAGTAGGATCTTTAATTGTAGCCCTTTTGACTGTAAGTTTCCAGGCATTTAGAGCTGCTCGAATTAACCCGGCGGAAGCACTTAAAGTTGAATAACAGTAATACAATTTTAATTCCGGATAACGATGTTTAAGAACCTGATCAAGTACAGCCTTAGGTCTTTTAAGAGACAGCGAGCCTACATAATTATTAATGTCCTTGGCCTTTCTATCGGAATTGCATGCAGTCTTTTGATTGCCCTGTTTGTTATCAATGAAGCGAGTTATGATAAGTTCAATGTCAGGAAGGACAGGATTTTTCGTCTTATACTGAACGGCAAGATTGGAGGGCAGGAAGTGATTTCAGCTTATACCGCTTCAGTAATCGGACCAACGATGGCAAGGGAGTTCCCGGAAATTGAAGATTTCCTGAGAATGAACGGGTGGGGACCTACCGTGGTCGAATATAATAACCAGACCTTTACTGAGGAACACATGATTGAAGCCGACTCCTCATTCTTCAATTTCTTTTCCATACCTGTGATAAAAGGGGATCCCCTTAATCTGCTCAATGCACCCAGAAAAGTGGTCATCTCCGAATCAACCGCACGAAAGATTTTCGGTGATGAGGATCCAATAGATAAAGCGCTCAGGATAGGATCAGACACATTAAGATACACCGTAGCCGGGGTGATGGCTGACGTACCTGAGAATTCACACTTTGCGGCAAATATTGTTGGCTCATTTATGACTAATCCCAGGTCAAATGAACCGACCTGGTTAAACAACAGCTTCAGTACTTACCTCCTGTTAAAGCCAAATTCAAGTTATCTCACCGTGGATGAGAAGCTCCCTGCTTTGCTGGTCAAGTATGTCGGGCCTGAACTCCAGCAGTATTTGGGAATATCTATTGATGATTTTATGGCGCAGGGAAACAAATACAGATTTTTCCTGCAGAAACTTACAGACATCCATCTTGATCCGTCAATTCAACAGGAGTTTAAGGAGGCAAGCGATCCGAAATATCTTATAATATTCGGCAGTATAGCAATACTGATTGTACTGATAGCTGCCATCAATTTCATGAACCTGTCAACTGCCCAGGCTTCCAGGAGGGCAAAAGAAGTTGGCATAAAAAAAGTAAGCGGTTCCACCCGCCGGATGCTTGTAAGTCAGTTTCTCGCAGAGTCTTTTATCCTTTCATTTATCTCACTGATTCTGGCGCTGGTTATCATCAGAGTGACACTTCCCTATTTCAATAACCTTCTTGGTACAAATATTGAAATAAATCTCTTCGTCAAATGGTATACAATTCCGGCCCTTGTTCTTTTCACAATAGTGGTCAGTATACTTTCAGGAAGCTACCCTGCATTATTCCTCTCTTCATTCAACCCGTATGAAGTCCTGAAAGGAAGCGTCAGGAATAGCACTCAAAATGGCCGGTTGAGAAGAGTACTGGTCATTTTCCAGTTTGCGGTCTCAATCCTGCTTATTGTTGGTACCATGATAATGTACCAGCAGATCAGATATATGCTTAACAAGGATGTAGGATTCAATAAGGAGCAGTTGATTGTAATCAACAGGGCCACTGCATTAGGCCCAAGACTAAAAGCGTTTAAAGATGTGGTAAAAGATATTCCCGGAGTAATCAATATCTCCAGTTCCACCGCTGTTCCCGGCAGAAACAACAACAATAACGGGTATATGCTTGAAGGCAGGAAGGATGAGACTTTCCTGATGCAGTCAAACTGGGTCGATTACAACTACCTGGATACATATGGAATGACCCTTGATTCAGGCAGATTTTTCAACGAATCATTTACCACTGATCAAACGGCCTGCCTGGTCAATGAGAGTGCTGTAAGCGATTTTGGATTAAAAAGCCTTGATCAGACACGGTTTATGCGACCTGATGAAAATGGGAAAATCCAGTATCTGCAGGTAATAGGTGTGGTAAAGAATTTCAACTATGAATCACTACGGAACCCGATTCAGCCATATATTTTCTGCCTTCAGACTGATAACTTTTTATGGGGGTACATTACAGTTAAACTATCGGCGCAGAACTTTTCAAAAACCATCGCTGACATTGAAAAGGTATGGCAAGAGTTTACCGCAAACAACCCTCTCCAGTATTATTTTGTTGATGAAGATTTCAGGCAAATGTACAAGCAGGAGGAGCAGAATGCGCAAATGGCTGTCATATTCTCTATACTGGCAATTTTTATTGCGGCGCTTGGTCTTTTCGGGCTCACATCATTCACTGTTGAACAACGGACCAAAGAAATTGGCGTCAGAAAAGCCATGGGATCTTCTGTAACAGGTATCTACCTCGTGATCTCAAGGGAGATACTGATCCTGGTTTCCGTTTCAGCACTTATCGCATGGCCATTAATTTACTATATTGCAGATAAGTGGCTGGAGAACTTTTATTACAGGATACATCCGGGTCTGTTGACATTTTTTGCTGGCCTTTTAATATCTCTGGGAATAGCTCTCGCAACTATCAGCTACCGTATAATGAAAGCAGCCAGGGTTAATCCTGCCCAGTCACTTAAATATGAATAGACAGGCTCTGGCATATGCTTAAGAACTACTTGATTATCACCTTCAGGACTTTGCTGAAGAACCGGATTTTTACTCTCATAAATATTGCCGGCCTTGGAATAGCCCTGGCAGTTTGCATCGTCGCGTTTTTTAACCACATGTTCAATTATGAGTTTGACAGGACACATGTGAATTTCAGGGAGATTTACCGTGTTACCTGTTTCAGGGATATGGAAGGAAGGGAACAGGAATACGGTATTGTTCCGGCAACCCTGGGGCTTGAAATAAAAAAGGATATCCCTGGAGTTGAACGCGCTGCAAGAGCCATAAGATCAGGGTCCCCGGTGAAGGTAGGGGAAGATATCTTTCCTGCGCAGATATCTTACGTTGACCCTGAGTTCCTTGACATTTTTACATTTCCTGAGGTTATGGGAGATACCAGATCAATCTCCGGCCGGGGAAATGTCATTTTAAGCCAGACCATGGCAAAGACCCTCTTCGGTGACGAAAATCCTCTCGGCAAAACTATTTCTATTGTAAATGACAAAAATAAGGAGTTTACTTATTCAGTTGGGGGAGTATTTGCCGATCTTCCTGAAAACTCCAGCTTCAGGATCGATATCCTGTCACATATCGACAATTTTCTACTGATGCGGCAGGGAAACGATGCAGACTGGAAGATGTGGGTCACCGCGCTTTTCATACAGGTACCGGATAAAGCTCGTCTCCCTTCGATAACCCGGGCTCTGAAAAACTATCTGCCCGTTCAAAACAGGGCTAGGGAGGACTTCAGGATCAACAGGTTCAACCTGGTGCCACTGAAAGATGTCGGCGAGTCAACAAGGAATATATGGTCATCAGGATTATTTCCTTCTCTTCATCCTGCTGCATTGATTGCCCCCACAGTCATGGCGATCTTCATCCTTCTTATTGCCTGTTTCAACTTTGCCAATACTTCCATCGCAACATTCGGCAGACGGCTTAAGGAGATAGGTCTGAGAAAGACCTTCGGGGGACAGAAAAGTCAGTTAATAACCCAGTTCATGTCAGAGACTTTTATCATATGTACACTTGCAATGATAGCAGGCGTGGCAATTGCTGAATTTCTCGTGCCTGCATACAGCAGTCTCTGGAATTATATGAACATTGAACTGACTTTCGGGAAATATCCATTTTTCTGGGTCTTCCTGTTTTTGCTTTTGCTGACAACCGGATTTGTTGCAGGTGTATACCCTGCCATTTATGTAAGTTCATTCACACCCGTTAATATTCTCAGGGGTACGTCGCACTTCAGGGGTTCGGGCAAACTCTCTTCTGTCCTTCTTACAATTCAGTTCGCAATTTCCCTGACGGCACTGGTCATGGGAATTGTTTTCGCTAAAAATGCCGACTATCAAAGGACTCTTGATCTGGGATATGACCGGGATAAACTTATTGTTGTTCCTATCGCGCCTGACCTTTTTACTTCATTCAGAAGCGAGATAATATCCAACCCCAGGATCATTGCTGCCGAGGGAACAAATCATCACATAGGATGGGGGAGTTACAGAAGACCTGTAAAGGACGAACAAAAACAACTTGAGGTTGATGTGATGGATATAGGGCCCGGTTATGCACAGACAATGGGATTAAGGTTAAAGAGCGGGCGCCTTTTCGATAAAGAAAGAGCTGAGGCTGATCGTACAAATAATTCCATAGTTGTAAACCAAAAACTGGTGAGCGATTTCGGTTGGAATGATGCAGTCGGAAAGACAGTGACACTTTATGATACCACTACCCTGACAGTTATAGGTGTAGTAGAAGATTTTTATATCGGTGGATTATGGGAAACGATTGAACCTGCAATCCTCAGGCTGGCAGGAAATGATCAATATGGTGTTCTTGCCGTAAGAGCTGAACCTAAAGATCTTCCCGAAGTCCTGGAATTTATCAATAGTAAATGGAAAGAGCTGGCAGGGAATTATCTTTTTGGAGGCAGGCTTCAGGAAGATTTAATGCAGGAGGAAAAGAATATCAACGGGAGCATACTTAAGGTGAATCTCTTCCTGGCAGTTGTAGCTACTATTCTGTCACTGATCGGAATGTACAATCTTGTGTCACTGGATATTATAAGACGCACAAAAGAAGTGGGAATAAGAAAGATTCAGGGTGCTTCCGTACCATCGATAATGTTCCTTGTCAGCAAAAAGTTCCTTATTGTCCTCGGTATTGCCTCACTCCTGGGATGTGCCGGCGGATACTATATGTCTGTCATGCTGCTAGACAGCATCTGGGACTATTTTGTTGATATCACGGCGGGAATATTAATTTCAGCCGCTTTGCTGATGTTTGTCGTCACAGTACTGACCATAAGTATCAAGGTCACGGTTGCAGCTATGAGAAATCCGGTGGATTCTCTGAGGTATGAGTAATACTTATTCTCAATACATTTTATTTATCAGCTGACCTATCTCATCCCTTTTCCTGAGAGGAAAACAATGACTCTTACCGTCCCTGGTGACAACATTTATTCCTTTTACGGCAAACAATCCCTTACTGTAAAAAATTACTTCAAGAATATTCTCAAAAAGGATCTCCAGATTGAATTTTTCGACCTCTTCATTCAATGTTTTAAAATACAGCCGCTGATTGGTGACAATCAACTTACCTTCAATAGTGCTGCTATCCACTTCCTGGCTGGTGTCACCTGCCTTCAGGACTACCTCGTTCGGATACAGTTTTACCGTCATCTTAGTTTCGAATTGAATTACTACTATATTATTCCTGCAATTTGTGTTTCTAACCATATAAAAGACGCCGGTTGCATATTAATGTTGCACAATTAAACAACTTTGATATCGACTTTTTACATTTATTGTAACTTAATGGATGAAATCATTGACTTGGATTTTAACAAAAGGTTTGAATAGATTGTCTTAAAAATGAAAAAGTACTATTTCAAAATAGCCATCAGGAACATACTCAGAAACAGAGTATTTTCCATTATCAATATTATAGGGCTTGGAGTTGGCCTGACAGCTTTCCTGTTCATTTTTATGTTTGTGAGATATGAAAAAAGCTATGATACTTTTCATAAGAACAGCGACAGAATTTACAGGTTAAGGTATGAGCGTTCAAGTGCTGAGGGTGAAACTGTGAAATTTGCCTCATGCTGTCCCCCCGCCGCAATAAGAATAAGGGAGTTGTACCCTGAAGTTGAGAAGATTGCACGATTGTTCAGATACAGGGCCACTGTAATTTTTGGCGATAGGAAGTTCTATGAGGAGCGGATGTATTTTGCAGAACCACAGATATTTGAAATATTTGATATTAAGATGATTGCAGGTGACCCGGCCAGAGGGATCAAGGATGCAAATTGTGCTTTTATCTCAGAGTCTTATGCCAGAAAGTATTTCGGGGACGCTGATCCGATGGGAAAGACTATTACCGTTGACAGGGAAATGAGTTTTGTGATTACTGGGATTTTCCACGACTTACCTGATAATTCCCATATAGATATTGATATAATGCTCTCATGGCCCAATCTTCTTACTCATTATGGCCCTGATATAGAAATGTCATGGGGTGATACAGGATTTTTTACATATTTTATTCTCAATCCATCAGTAAGCCCTGGTGAGTTCGAAGAAAAACTAAAATCCCTGGTTGAGAGTGATTTCGGTGAGGTGCTGAGGTACTACAAACTCACGCTTGACCTCAGGGTCCAGCCCCTTAACCAGATACATCTTAATTCTCACTATATGCAGGAGCTTAAGCCGAATGGGAATAATAACACCATAGTTTTTCTAAGCATAATTGCTGTCTTTATCCTGATTATTGCATGGGTCAATTATATAAATATAACTACTGCGCGATCACTTACCAGGGCTAACGAGGTTGGGCTAAGCAAAGTTGCAGGCGCAGCAAGAATACAACTTATGGTTCAGTTCTTTATCGAAACAATAATAATCAATCTGGCGGCTGTCATTCTTGCCCTGGCTTTGATAGCATCTTTGCTGCCATTGTTCTGCAACCTTACAGGGATCCCTTCCGATTACGTCATATGGAGAGAGAAATGGTTCTGGTCAGCAATTTTACTCCTCTTTATATCAGGTGTTTTTCTTTCTGGGACTTACCCTGTGTTTGTCCTCACTTCTTTCTCAACATCAGAAGTCCTCAGAGGAAAGTATATTCATTCAAAAAGCGGGATAATCATCAGAAAAGTCCTTGTGGTTTTCCAGCTCTCAATGGCTATCTGCCTTCTTACCTGTACTCTTCTTGTTTTCAGGCAGGTAAGGTACCTGCAAAACCTGGATAAGGGAATAACAATTTCTGATATACTTACAGTAAGGGCACCCCGTGTCAGGGATGCCTCATTCGGAAGCAAGCTGCTGGTGTTCAAGGAAGAACTGCTAAAGAACCAGATTATAACAAAATTCAGTGTCGGAACAGAAGTTCCCGGACGTCAGATCTTATGGGATGCCGGAGGGATCTTCAGGGTAGGTTCGGACCAGAGCAAAAATTATCAGATAATCGGCATTGATTACGATTACCTTGACCTCCTGCAAGCAAAAATTATAGCAGGAAGAAACTTTGAACGTTCATTTTCCGATTCCTCCTCACTGATCCTGAACGAGAAGGCTACAAAATGGATGGGATTCGAAACGCCCGAGGAGGCAGTAAATCAAAAGGTCAATTACTGGGATAAGATTTACACGATAGTTGGTGTGGTTAAGGATTATCGCCAGCAATCACCCAAGGAGGCATTTGAACCTCACATATTCAGGTTTATGCCTCATGGCCGCGACGTCAGGGGTTTCTTTATGATGAAAATAAATCCCACATCTGAAGAAAAAGTTCTGAAACTTGTTGAGGAGAAGTACAATGAGTTCTTTCCTGATAATCCGTTTGATTATTTCTTTCTCGAAGATTATTACAGGCAGCAATACAATAACGAGAAGCTCCTCGGAAGCGTATTTGGTGCCTTTGCCATTCTTTCAGTTTTTGTAACCTGCCTTGGAATCTTTGGCCTTACTTCATTTCTGATGGTTCAGCGGTCAAAGGAAATAAGCATAAGGAGAGTTTTAGGGTCAAATGTGTCAGGGATCATACTATTATTTTCGAAGGACTTTTTATATCTCACTTTCTTTTCTTTCATTTTTGCTGCGCCGGTTTGCTATTACTGGATCAATGAATGGCTGAAAAACTTTGAGGTAAAGATGAGAATTTCAGCGTGGCCCTTCATACTGCCATTTGTGGTCACACTTGCTTTTACATTAATTACAATTGCGATAATAGTGAACAAAACGGCTTCAGTCAGCCCCGCCGAGAACCTCAGGAGGGAGTAAAGATTAAAAAATGTCAAATATTTTGACACATTTAAAATTTTTTATCGTCTTTTGTAAAAAACCGGAATGACTAACGGAACCATTCTTATAGTTGATGAAGACAAAGGGGATTTGAAAGCCCTTAAAGGGATCATGAGCGATGAGTTTGAGCGTGTTCTTACTATCAGTGATCCGAACAGAATACCCGGAATACTCGATCAGAATGATATTGATATTGTAGTACTCGATATGAATTTCAGGGCAGCAATTCATAACGGGAATGAAGGATTGTTCTGGATGAGAGAGATCTTCAAATATGACAGCACTATAAGTGTGGTCATCGTAACAGCTTCAGGAGATATTGAGCTGGCAGTTAAAGCAATAAGGGAAGGGGCTGTAGACTTTATTCTGAAGCCATGGGATAATAACAGGCTCCTTTCAACTGTAAATGCTGCTTGGAAACTTCATGCTTCAAGGCTTGAAGCATCAGTTCTCAGAAAGGATAACCAGCTTTTAAAGCGGGAGATTAATAAAGCAGGAGAAAGGATCATCCTCGGAGCATCACCCACCATGATCAATGTAATGAACATGGTCAGAAAAGTGGCCGGAACCGATGCCAATGTGCTTATAACAGGCGAGAATGGAACAGGTAAGGAGCTTGTTGCCAGGGAAATACATAATCTGTCGACAAGGGCTGGAGAGTTAATGGTCAGTGTCGATATGGGATCTGTCACTGAGACACTTTTTGAAAGTGAGCTGTTCGGTCATGTCAAAGGCGCCTTTACAGACGCCAGGGAAGACAGGAAAGGTAAGTTTGAGGCAGCACAGAACGGCACAATGTTCCTTGACGAGATAGGCAATCTCTCCCTGCAGTCCCAGGCAAAACTATTAAGTGTCCTTCAGAACAGATACATTGTCAGAGTAGGATCCAATAAGGAAATCCCGGTGAATATCAGGCTGATCTGTGCTACGAACTGTGATCTGGCGCAAAAGGTAAGGGAAGGCAAATTCCGTGAAGATCTTCTCTACAGGATTAATACAATTATGATTGAGGTTCCTCCCCTTCGCGACAGGGTAGACGATATCGCTATACTTGCCAATCACTTCCTTAAAGTCAATTCGGCAAAATATGGAAAAGGTCCGATGAAGCTGAGCATCCCTGCTCTTGAAAAGCTGGCAAACCATGACTGGCCGGGAAATGTCAGAGAACTTCAGCATGCAATTGAAAAGGCCGTTATTATGAGCGAATCAGATGTGCTGAAGCCTTCTGACTTTCTTTTCAGCCTGACCCAGGGCAGATCATTCCACACTGAGATGACGCTTGAAGAAATGGAAAAGAAAATGATTGCCGACAGCCTCAGAAGGGATGGCAATAACATTAGCATTGTTGCTGGTAAGCTTGGTATCACACGACAGACCTTATACAATAAAATGAAAAGCTACGGCCTGTAAGATTATCAGTGACCTATTGCCCGTTCTCTCATGTCCTCAGTGCAAAATCGACCGCTGCCATGGCGTGCACAATAAGAGTGTTAATAATTGGTATATTAATATCTTCCTGTTTAAGGAGAAGCGGGATCTCGGTGCATCCGAGAACAATACCATCGGCGCCTCTTTTATTAAGTTTCCTGCTTATTTCGATGAAACGATACCTCGAATCATCAGAAAAAACTCCTTTAAGCAGCTCATCCGAAATTGTCTTCTGAATGAAATCCCTGTCATTTAAATCCGGGACCATCGTATCAATACCTCTTTCCTTAAGCCTGGATTTATAAAAGTCCATTTCCATCGTCTGTTTTGTGCCAAGCAGTCCGATCTTACTCATCTTCTTTCTCGTCATCTCATCGGCAGCAGCTTCTGCAATATGAATGATTGGTATATCAATTTCCTGTTCCAGCTTTTCAACGAACTGATGAAGGGTATTGGCACATAAAATAATAAAATCAGCTCCTGAACCGACCAATTTCAACGCTGCATCACTGATAAGATTATAGACACCTTCTATGTTGTTCTGTTTATTGAAGGCATCTATTTCGGCATAGTTTACAGAGTAAAGGATGCACCTGGCAAAATCAATTCCGCCTGATCTTTTGTTGATCTCCTCATTTATAATTCTGTAATATTCAGCACTTGATATCCATCCTGTGCCACCAACCAGTCCGATTGTTTTCATTCTTCCGGGATTATTTCAGATGATTCAAAAAAATAACATGGTTCAGGTTACTCGTGCCTTATTATTTCGGCAGGATTTACCCTCGATAATTTGATCAGATAGTAAGATACGGCTATAAATGAGATCAGTATTGTAATAAAGAGTGAATAAAGGAAAACCCCCGTACCGGTATTTATATGGTAAGCATAATTCTGCAGCCATTTGTTCATGAGGATGTAAGCTATCGGCCATGCAAAGATAAGTGACACGAGTATCATTGTGACCATTTCAGTTAACAGCAAGGCCATTATTCCTGAAGGCTGTGAACCCATTACTTTTCTGATAGCCATTTCCCTTGTGCGGCTTTTTGTTGTATAAGAAGTAAGGCTGTATTGTCCGAGACAGGTTAATATGACTGCAAGTACTGTTGAGAAAATAAAAACAGTTACCATTTTCCTGTCTGAACTGTACACAGCTTTAATCTGATCAGAGAGTACAGAAACTTCATTGAGATAGTGCGGTGAAAGCTCTTTAAGTTGTTTTTCGATAAATATTTTTGTTTCGGTGAGAGCCCCAGGGGTTACCTTGACGAAAATATAGCCTGGTTCCGGAAATTCTTTGCTGCCTATAAGGAACAGGGCTATCGGTTGAATTGCCAGATGCAAGGATTGAAAATTGAAATTTTTAACTACTCCCACCACTGTCCCGGGTTTCTTCGGAATGAAGCCAAAATTTCTGCCGACAGGATCATTACCACCAATGATTTTTGCAGTTTCCTGATTGATAATTATGCTTTTAGCCGTGTCTGCTGAAAAGCCAGCTGAGAATCCGCGTCCGGCAACGATTTTCATATTAAAGAAATTCAGAAAATTATCTCCTATCCCTGCTCTGAAAACAGTCAGGGAGGTTTCAGGCTGCTTTCCTTCCCAGTCTCCCAGGCCTGCTGAGGTTATTGAGTTTGGAAGGTTAGAGCAGGAAGTGATATCCTCAATCTTTGAATTTCTTCTGAGTTCGCTTAATAATATTTCCGGACTTTTACGAATGCCGGGATCTTTAAGTGTTACTGTAAGAATATCATCCTTTACGAATCAGACATCT
>Ga0208980_10001121_pt1 | contig 16015 bp, 12 predicted proteins | sample WetSurMetagenome_3_FD_187993 | JGI IMG/M metagenome (GOLD analysis project Ga0208980, IMG submission 187993) | Wetland microbial communities from Twitchell Island in the Sacramento Delta, sample from surface sediment Aug2011 Site A1 Bulk (version 2) | ecosystem: Environmental > Aquatic > Marine... | reverse complement strand
CGGCGCCGTCCGTAGAGGTGGCGCCGGGTACTTTGCGAGAGGCAACAGGGCCAGCATGCTGGCCCTGTTCGTTTGAGGGACCGGCCATCGGTGGCCGATCAGAAGGGCAACGCCGCCGGATAGTCCCGAAACGGCCCCATGGGGTCGAACGGGGGAGGTTGCAGCAGGGGGTCGTCCGCCGGCCAGACCGCATCGGGGGCCTGCTGTGTCTGATAGCGCGCTGCACCCCGGCGCAACCGCTCGGTTTCCCCTGGTGGGGCCATCCAGGTCATCATGCCGATGAGTGTCTGCTGGGTCTCGGCGGCTTCAGTGAACCGGCCGGTAGCCGCGTAGGCGACTGCCAGGGCCTCGAGATAGGGCGGAAAGGGCTGTTGCAGGGCGAGCGCGGTCGCCCATTCGAGGGCCAAGGAGGGATTGCGCACCGCCGGGTCGGGGCTCAATGCCAGCAAGCGGAGCTTGGCGTAGGCGAGAGCCGGGTCCTGGGGGCGGGTCGCGATGCGATCATCGAGCTCCTTCGCCAGGGTCGTGTCGCTTGCGCCGGTTGACCGCAGGGCGAGCAGCCTGAGCAGCTGGGCGGGCGTGACGTCGCGATCGGCCGCAAGGGCGGCGCTGTAATGCTCCGCCGCCTCACCGAAGAGCCCCCGGCGGAACAGCAGATTCCCCAACGCAAAGTGGGCCCCGGCGTGGCTGGGCTCCAGGCGCAGGGTCTCCCGATAGGCGGTGGCTGCCTCCTCGCTCTGGCCCGCCGCCTCCTGAAGCACCCCTAACAGATAGCGGGCGAGCGACAGGTCCGGCCGGCCGGAGAGTGCCGCCCGCAGCTCCCGCTCGGCACCCGCGGTCTCCCCGGCGAGGAACAGCGCCCGGGCGTAGCTGACCCGTGCCGCGCCGTTGTCGGGGTCGACGGCCAAGCCCTGGGCGAACCATTGGGTGGCGCTGAGGTAGTCGCGGTCGTTGACCGCCTGCATACCGCGGCTGAATAGGGGGATCGATCGCTTGACCGCGCCCTGCAGTTGGCTGATGAGGGGGTCTTCGGCGGTCGGTATGCGCTGTCGGAAGCGTCCCAGATGCTCCCGGGCCAGGTCGTCGCGCCCAAGGGCGCGGTAGGCCTGTGCGAGGGGGTAGTGGACCTCGGACGCCTGCGGATTGAGGCGCAACGCCTGTTCGAGCTGCTCCACGGCGGCCTCGAAACGGCGGTCGAGGGTGGCGATCTGGCCCAGATAGTACAAGGCGGCGGACTGCAGCCCAGGTTCCTGTGCCGCCTGCTCGAACAGGGTTCTGGCGCGGGTGATATCGCCCTTCTCCAACCAAACCTCGCCAAACCGCAGTGCCAGCGGCGGGTAATCCGGGCGCAGCGACTGGGCGGCGAGAAAAGCCTGCAGCGCCTTTTCGGTTTGCCCCGCGCGCAGGGCGAGGTAGCCCCCGTAGTAGGGCCAGCGGAAATCCTCGGGCTGCAGTTGCCGGGCGTTCTCATAGCAGAGCTCGGCAGCCGCCTGTACCTCGTGGAGCTGATAGATGGCGCCGAGCTGGCCAAAGCCGTTGGCCAGGGCGGTGAGATCCGGGGCGGGTTGGGCGAGCCGGGTGGAGAGGGTATCGCGTGCCTCGCGGATGGCCTGTTGCACCAGGGGCTCCGCGCCGGAGGTGTCGGATTCAGGCACCGCCCGTATCCGTCCCTGCCAGCTCGCGGGGGGGGCCGCGAGGCCGTCGGCCCCAGCCCAGGCGGGAACAGTGGCGAGCGACAGACAAAGGACCAGGGCCGACGAACCCTTTGGTGGACTGCGCCAGCCGCACAAAGCGCCTGCCCGAGTGCTCACGGGTTGCCGCCTTGGCGGATCTCCAGGGTGCGATCCACCGCCGTCGGCACCCGCTCCTCGATGCTCCCGTCGGGCCAGGTGACCCGGAGTTTCTCGACCTGAGCGGACTTTCCCAGGCCGAAGGTGGCGGGGAGCTCGACTTGGGAGAGGTAGCTCCGGGTGGGCATGACCAGGCGCTCCTGGGTGTTGCCGCCGGCGGTGAGCTCGAGGCGCGCGCCGATGGCATCGGGGTTGGGTAGCCGGCCCACCAGCTTCACCCGTAGCCAGTGGCGCTCGCTCGAGTGGTCGTTGCGGAGGAGGGCAGGTCGCCGGCCGTTCTGGGTGATGAGCAGGTCGAGGTCGCCGTCGCCGTCGATGTCCGCATAGGCGGAGCCTCGTCCCACCAACGGCTGGTTGAGGTCGCCGGGGTCCTGGACCAACAGGAAATGGCCGCGGCAGGTACCCCCGCAGTTCCAGAACAACTGCGCCGGTTGGGCATACTGCTGGCTCGGCTGTACCCGGTTGATCTCGTGCTCCAGGTGACCGTTGGCCTGCACCAGGTCGAGCCGACCATCGAGGTCGTAGTCGAAGAACAGTTCGCCGAAGGTCAGCGCGAGGCGCGAGGCCGGCCCGATGCCTTCGAGCACCGCCTCGTCGGCGAAGGGGGGGCGGCCCCCGGCGGTGACAAAGAGCGAGGTCATCTCATTGGCGAAGTTGCCGATGACTACACCGAGCTCGGCGTCGTTGCGGTAGTAGGCGGCATCGATTCCCATGCCGCTGGTGGCCTTGCCGTTGCGGTCGTAGGCGATGCCCTCGAAGGCCCCGACCTCCTCGAAAGTGCCGTCGCGGCGGTTGTGGAACAGGAAGTTACGAACTGTGTCGTTGGCGACGATGAGGTCGATCCAACCGTCGCGATCGTAGTCTACCGCAGCGATGCCGAGGCCCTTGCCGACGGGGAGCCCGGAGACGGGATCGGTGACCTCGATGCCTGCCTCGGCGGAGATGTCGCGAAAGCGTCCCTGACCTTCGTTGCGGTAGAGGCTGTTGTGGGTGCCGACGAAATTGGTCGGCGCCCCATAGGCCCGTCCGAGGCCGGTCAAGCGGAAATCGATCTCGAGGTCGATCTCCCGGGACCACTTCACGTAGTTGGCCACGAACAGATCGAGGTCGCCGTCGTGGTCGTAGTCGAGGAAGGCCGCGCTTGCGCTCCAGAGGTCGTCACGACCCGCGACCCCCGCCTCGGCGGTGACGTCACGGAAGCGCCCGCCGCCCTGGTTGCGGAACAGACGATTCCCCCCCAGCGCCGTGAGGTAGAGATCGACCCAGCCATCGCCGTCGTAGTCGCCAACGGCCACCCCCATGCCGAAGGTGGTCAGGTTGAGCCCGGCGTCGGAGGTCACATCGCGGAAGCGACCGCCGCCGTCGTTTTGGTAGAGGGCCTGGCTCGGCGTGCCCGGCCCCTCGTGGCCCGGCCAGTAGCGGGAGTTGACCAGGAACAGGTCCTGATCGCCGTCGTTGTCGACGTCGAAGAAGGCGGCCCCGCTGCCCATGGTCTCCGGCATCAGCCGCTCACCGTAGGCACCGTTGACGTGGACGAAGTCGATCCCCGCGGCCGCGGTGATATCGCTGAAGCGGGTGCTGGGGGGGCCGCTCTGGGGCTCGGGAGCGGTTTGCGCGGGTCCGGTGAGGGGCTGCTCCTGCACCGGTACCGGGGCCTCATGGCGCTGCATGAAGAGAGCGATGGCGGCGATCGCGACCCCCGCCACGGCAAGGCTTAGAACCGAGCGGCGAAAGGCGCGGCGAATCACCGCCTCGCCGCGGGTCAGCTTCTGCTCTTGGCTAGGCTTGGTCATCGTTCCGCCACCTCGCTCAAGGCGCCGGCGATCGGGAGCTCGGGGGAAGAAGCCTCGGGCGCCAGCGGTTTCAGATCGTAGAGGGCAATGGGTTGTGCCGCATGATCGGCCGCCGGGTTGTGCCGGCGGTGGGCGGTGACCGCACGCTCGATGGCCTGATCGTCGGTGCGGTAGCGCTCATGCAGCGCGCGATGCCGATCGGCGCGCTCGCCTTCGCCCAGCTCGGCGTACACCAGGGCGAGGTTGAAGTGGGCCGGGGCATACTCGGGGTCGACGGCCAGGGCCCGATCGAGCCAGGACCGGGAGCGTTCCAGCAGGGCGACCCGGGAGTCGCGCTGCGCGGTCCCACGCGCCTGGCGGGCGCGCTCGAAGAGGGTACGGCCGAGCTCGGTGAGCAGGCGGAAATCCCGCGAGAAGTCGAAGCCCCGCTCACGGGCGGCCTGAAACTGGGTGTTGGCCAGGGCCTCGAGGGAGGCGATGGCGGGGTCGAGGTTGCCCAGCTCCCGATCCACCAGCGCGGAGAACCAGGTCAGGGTCCAGGGTGGGGCGGGGGGCTCAAAGCGGGCGGCGCGGCGCAGGGCCGCGGCGGCGTCCTCGAGGCGGCCCTCCTTGTAGTACACGCGGGCCAGGTTGAGGGGGCCGTCGCCCCGGCCCAGGGTCTCCACCCGGGCAAAGGCCTCCGCCGCCTGGCGCAGCTCGCCCTTGTGACTGCCCTGATCTCCTTCGCGCAGGAGCGCGATGCCGTAGTCGTTCCACCGCTCCCACTCGGGCAGTGCCGAGGGTTGTGGTCCCGGTTGGGCTGACCCCCCCGCCAGCGGGAAGCTCACGCGGTCCTCCGCAATCGTGGTGATCGGCAGCGGGTTGCCGTCGAAGGCCGCCCCCTCGATGTGGCGGAGGAACTGGGCGTCGAACTTGCGGTACTGGAAACGCACCTCCACGGTGATCGGATCGCGGGCCTCGGTGGGGACCTCGAGCACGAAGTGCGCCACCGCCGCGGCTCCGGGGGGAAGCTGGTGGTTGTAGAGGGCGACGAAGATGTCCTGGGCGTTGCGGCGGTCGATGCGGTTGCCCTGGCGGTCGAGCACATAGGCGTTGAGGAAATACGCCCAGGGGTCCACTTGCCCCTGTTCGTCGAGCCCGCCGGAGCGGGCGATCACCCGCTCGCCGCTGGTGACGGTAACCTCAAGCCAAAGCTCGTTGGAGTCGGCGGTGCCCTGGGTTAGCTCGTGTCCGACCCTCAGGGTGCGCACCACCGTCTCGAGCAGGTAACGCCGCCCCGGCTCCAGCGCGGGCACCTGGGGTCGCAGGGGCGCGTGCAATCGGCCGTCGATGTGGCCGTCTTCCTTCAGGCCGAACAGATCGACCCGGGCGACACCCCGCAGCAGGTCGCGGCGTGGGGCGTTATCCGCCTCTGGGTGGCCGAGCATGACGGGCACGGCGGTGTTGGCGGCAGCGAAGCGGTGGTCATGCACGCTCGGGTGCCCGCTGGTGGCAAAATCCCGCGCCGCAGGGTCGTCCGAGGTTGCCGCCGCCATGTGACAGACGGCACAGCGAGGCACGGCTCGGGGTGGATAATAGAAGCTGTCAACCCGGTGGCCGGACACCCCGCTCAAGAGAAAGCTGTCGTAGTGGTCCTGGCCCCGGAGCCAGCGGTAGTGGTTGAGCTCGAAGGGCAGATGGACCTTGTGGCAGACCGAGCAGAGCTCCGCGCTGCGGTGCAGGGGTTTGAGGAACGTTTGCTTGTGGAACGCGGGCTTGGCCTTGATTAACTGCTGATTGATAGACTTGAGCAAGGCATTCCCGCTCCGGGCAAAGGGATAACCGGGCGGGTCGATGAGGGTGTAGTCCCCGTTGCCCCGGGGACTGTTCACCTGGGTGATGGCGTGGCAGGTCACGCAGGTGATGCCCGCCTGGCCGCTCGGTGCGCGGTCGGGGTCGTAGGCGGGATCATCGAAGCGGCCCGAGAACAGGGGGGCGGGGTCGTGGCAGGCGGCGCACAGGCGGGCGGCAGCGAGATTGCCGTCGCGGGCGAGCAGCACCCGGCGGCTTTCCTCGACGCTGAAGCGGTAGGCCGGATTGTTGAAAGAGCTCAGCCGGTGCATGCTCTTGGCGTGCTGTCGGGCAATGTCCGGATGGCACTCGGCGCAGGCCTCATCGGTCATCAGGTGCTCCGCCGGGATGGGTTCGCCCCGGACGGTCTGGCTCAGGGCCGGTAGCAGGCCGCGCCGCAGATCGGGCTCGGGGTCGTGGCCGGTGAGGTGGGCGCCGAGGGCGAGGGCGGCGAATGCCGCCGAGACGGTTCCCCAGGCGACACCGGTGCGCCAGCGCAGCCGTGGCCCGGCCAGGCGATGCAGCACGAACAACCAGATGACCAGGAGTGGGGTGAGGACGTGGACCCAGTAAGCCGCCCGGCGCACGCCGGGGTCGTTGACCTCGAAGAAGCCGAACCGGGTGAGCAGCACACCCGAGAGCAACAGCAGCAAGGCGGTGAGGTACAGCCCCGCCCCGGCCCGCACCGCATAGCGGTTCGGTCGGCGCCAGGCACGGCGCAGATGCAGCACCCCAAAGGCCATCAGTGGCACTATCAGCAGCAGTCCAAGCCCCAGATGGGCCAGAAACAGGCTGAGATAGAAGAAGTTTTGGTAGATTCCGGCACTCCACTGCTCCGCCAGGGTGACGCTGACGAGATAGAGCGAGTTGGCGGCGAGCAGGCCGAACAGTACCACGACCAGCCCGAAGAGACGCCGCAGACCGGCGGTGAGCACAGGGGGCAGGGGTCCGCGACGCAACCCCTGGGTGGAGTTGTCTGTTGGTCCGGCCATCGTGGCGCTCGGTGAGCGAAGAATAAGAATATCAGGATATAGTCTACATCCTGCTGGCGCGGTTGAGGTAGCCGCCGCCCTGCGCGGACAATGGCCGCCGGTCCCGGCGGTGGGGGAAAGCGGTGACCTATCCCTTGACCAATCTGGCGTGGCTCGCCTTAGGCTGGGGCCTGTACTTTGGGCTCCATTCCCTACTGGCTTCATTGGCGGCGAAGAACTGGGCGGCGCGGCGTCACCCCAAATGGCTGAGGGGCTATCGGTTGTTCTATAACGCCGTTGCCCTAGTGCTCCTCGTGCCACTCCTTGCCTTGATGGCCCGTTGGCAGGGTCCCTGGCTTTGGCAGTGGCGTGGTTTGGGGTGGTGGATCGGCAACGGGCTGGCCCTGTTGGCCGGGGTGGGAGTAGTGTGGTCTTTGCGCTACTACGACGGCTCTGAGTTCCTCGGCCTGCGCCAATGGCGCCTGGGGGTGGGGGACGTGCAGGACCAGGAGCGCTTTCAGATCTCCCCCTGCATCGATTCGTGCGCCATCCCTGGTACAGCCTGGGGTTGGTGCTGCTGTGGACGCGCGACATGGACCCCGCCCTGCTCACCAGTGCGGTCCTGACCACACTCTACATCGGGGTGGGCTCACGGCTCGAGGAGCGCAAGCTGATCGTCTTTCACGGAGAAATCTACCGCCGCTATCGCGGGCGGGTGCCAGCGCTCATTCCCTCCCCCTGGCGATACCTCACAGGGGAAGAGGCTGAGGCATTATTGCGGCACGACAGGGAGATATAGGCCCGATCGCCTAAGGTTAGGTACCCGTGGCCCCGCTAGGCGGGGCCACGAGCTACGCGGCATAGCGAAGGCTCGCTACTGGTTGAGCGGCCGGAAGGCGGGCGCGGAGCCCCAATCCGTTGCGGAGGGGGCCGACTTCGGAGGCGGATAGGCAGGCGGAGGCGGTGCCGCCTTCTGGGCTTCGAGCTCCTGGATGCGGCGCTCAAGCTCCTCGATCCGCTTGGAGGATGCTGAGGGCTTGGCAGCCGTGGAGGTCGTGGCACTCGGTGTGCTCGGTGCTGCCGCGGCCGGAGGCGCTGCCGCGGGGGGTGCTGCCGCGGGAGGTGCTGCGGCAGCCGGAGGCGCATAGCCACCGTAATAGCCGGGTGCGCCCCAACCTCCGTATGGGCTGCCCCAGCCGCCTGGGCCGTAGGGACCCCCGCCCCAACCAGGGCCGTAGCCCCCACCCCAGGGTCCGCCGCCCCAAGGACCGCCGCCGTAATAGTCGTCGTCGTAACGATCGCGGTCGTAACGATCGCGGTCCCTTCCGCCACCGAACCATTTGCCGGGGCTGAACATATCGCCGAAGCCGGTCGCCAGGCTGGGGCTCGAATAGATCGCCCCAACACCGATCAGGGTGGCCGCCATCAGGGCGACCGGGGTCTTGCTTGTCATGTGGGTCACTGCGTTATGTCCTCCGCAAATTTCAATCGGTCGTTTTCTCTGTAGGCTCGTAGCGCTGCCGCGCACATCGTTGGCGCCTGACACCGCGATACCAGTCCTGCCGTTACTTCATACCACCAGCGCAGGGGAGGGTCAATTGAATGACCCGGTTGCCGATGGGCACCGCCTCCTGTGCGATCGATGAAGCCTCAGGCCAGCGGTTATTAGGGGTGGCGGTGAGCCTCTGCTCGGTGCTCGCCGCCAGGGTGTGGGGGCGAGCCAACACCGTGGCTATGTCGGGTTGTGCCGAGCTGCACCCGGCTGTGCTGGGCGGCGGCTTCCGCGCGTAGCCAGTCGAGCCAGGCGTTGAAGCTCGCCGGCTCCCGGGTGCTGGTGCGGATCAGTTTCACCTCGCTCGCGAGAGCCCGCAGATTCTGCTCCGCCCGATCGGGGGAAAACTCCTTGAGGTAAGGCAGGAGGTCGGTCTTGGTCAGTACCACCAGGTCGGCGGCACGGAACATGACCGGATACTTGGCCGGTTTGTCGTCGCCCTCGGGCACGGAGAGCAGGGTGACATTGCGGTGCTGGCCGAGATCGAAGCTCGCCGGGCAGACCAGATTGCCCACGTTCTCGATGAAGAGGATGTCGGCACCCTCGAGGTCCAGCCCCTGGAGGCCAGCCTGTACCATGTGGGCGTCGAGGTGGCAGGCGCTCCCGGTGGAGATCTGCACCGCCGGAACTCCGTGGGCGCGAACCCGTTGGGCGTCGTTCTCCGTTTCCAGATCGCCTACGATCACCGCCAGAGCGAGCTCGTTACCCAGGGCGTCGATGGTCGCCTCCAGCAGGCTGGTCTTGCCCGCCCCCGGGGAGGACATCAGGTTGACCACCAGCACCCCGTGGTCGTCGAAGTGCTCCCGGTTGTGGGCGGCCTGGTGGTCATTCTCGCTGAGGAGATGGCGCAGCACCCTAACCGCGGTGGGTGCCCCCGGCATGTGCTCGTGCTCCGGGTGAATCGGTGTTTCTTGCCCCGCGGTGATACCGCATCCGCAACTCTCACACATGGATCTATATTCTCCGAGATTCCGGGCCGAGGGCCCGCCAGCGTCGTAACGCCATGCTAGCAGCTTTTGGGTGGCCGATCTTCAGGTGGCCCGCTCGCAGCGGATCCCTCGGGTAGCACCAGCTCAACCTGCGCCAGCAGTAGCTCATCGCCGCTCAGGAGCCGTGTACGGAACTCGCCGCAGGCTGGGCACACCAGCCGATTAGCCGGCGCGGGGCTTTCTGTACCGCAGCGGGTGCAGCGCACGCGCACCGGCGCGGGCTCGATCCGAAGCTCGGCGTCCGCGGCTAGGGTGCCGGCGGCGGCCAGTGGGAATGCCTGCTGCAGCAACAGGGGCTCCACCCCCGAGAGCGGGCCAACGCGCAAGAGAATGCGGGTAACCCCGGTGGCCCGGTGATCTTGGGCGATTGCGCTGACCTGTTCGAGCAGGGCTAGGCAAACCGAAAGCTCATGCACGCTGCCCGCCTGTGATCCGCGGCATGTCGAGAGCTGTCACCCGGGTGGCTTTTACCGCCGGTAGCACGCCGAGCCGGTGCCCTAGTCCAGTGAAACCTGGGCGATAAAGGGGACGATCTCCTTGTAGATGATGGTCAACGGCGGGTTCTTGCCGAGCGTCAGAATGCGCGTGCCCGAGGGATAGAACAAATGGTAAGTCAAAAAGAGATGGAGGTCGGCCGAGCCCTCGACGAGCGTGCTAAGGAGCCCCAAGGCTCGCGGTTCGTAGTCCGAAGCGCGCAGCAGATGATCACCGACGTGAATCTCGGATCGGGTGATCTGGATATTGGGGGGCTGGTCTCCTTTGCCGAGAAGCTCGCGAAACAGCAGGCGCTTGACCGTTGGGGTCAGAATCAAACCGACTTGGTGCAGACCGAGAAGCCAGTGGAGGTCATGGGCCTCCTCCTCGAGGCCCTCATGCTCGCCGAATGCCTGCGCCCAGCCACGGAAATAGGCGGTATATCGGTGAATCGTACGTTGCTGGGCCATGGCGTCCGGGGTGGGATTTCACATTTTCTTAATGTTAACGCAAAAGTGCCCGGTTGGGGGTGCCGCCAGTACCGCCCCGTCTGTCCCTTTGCTCGCTTTAACGGCGCCCCGGTCTATCCTTAACCTAACGAAAACCACTCTAACCTCTCGGTGCGGGTTCGCAAATTATGTCCGGCATTCTCCGATGGCGCGAGGAATGGACCCTGAACATCGATGTTCTAGATGAGGACCACGTGGCCCTGGTGGAGTTTTTCAACCGCATCGTCGGTCTCTACGGTGGCCCCTATGCCGGTAGCTACCGCAGCGGGGCCGGCGGTAATCTGGCCCGAGTTGCCGAGGCCGAGGCGACCCGGGCGGAGCGAAGCTGTCCCGCCGGAGGCGCGGACCTCGTCGAGTGTCTGGTGCGGCTGGGAGAGCGCGCCCGCGAGCACTTCCATCGGGAAGAGGAGTTTATGCGCTCCATCGACTATCCCGATTATGCCGCCCACAAGAGTGAGCATGCGCTGCTCCTCGCCGAGTACACCGAGCTGCTCCGCGATTACGCGAATCGGCGCCCGGAGTCCCTGGCCGTGGAGACGCTCCTGTCGCTGCGGAGCTGGTTGATCAGCCACATGACCGGTGAGGATCGGCGCGTCGCGGACTACTACTACGGCGCTTGTGGTGCCCGCCCAGCGGCGCCCACGGAGCATGAGGTGGAATGAGGCCCATTGAGGTCAGCAGAGCGGGTGTTGAGGCGAGCATCCCTTGGTCCTGATCGGAGTCTGGGACCAAGCGGCAATCGAGCCGGGTAGCGCAAACGAAGAAGCCCGCTTGCGCGGGCTTCTTGCTGCGCCGGGAGGGGTGGGCGGGTGCTACTTCGCCGCCAGCTCCTCCAGCTTTTTGGCCGGAATCACCTGTCCATTGAGTGCGGCGTCCTTGGCGGAGCGGCCGAAGGCCACGGCCATCAGGGTGGAGTAGTAAACCACCGGCAGCTTGAACTGGGTGCCGTAGGTCTGGTTGATCTGATCCTGGTAGACCTCGACGTTCATCTGGCACACCGGGCAGGGGGTGACGATCATGTCGGCCCCGTGATCGTAGGCGGCTTCGATGATACCCTTGATCATCTCCTGGGACTTCTCGGGCTCGGAGAAAGCGAGCGCCCCGCCGCAGCACTGCACCTTCTTCTCGTAACCGGGAAGCGAATCCCCGCCCAGGGTTTCCACCAACTTATCCAGGTAGAGAGGGTTTTCGAAGGACTCCCCGGCGATGCCGAACGGGCGGTTGGTCTGGCAGCCCACGTATCCGGCGATCTTGATACCCGCGAGCGGCTTCTTGACCTTGGCCCCGATCGCTTCGTAGCCGATATCCTGGATCAGGACCTCGGCCATGTGCTTGATCGGGGTTTCGTTCTTGAGCTTGAGGCCGGCCTCAGCCAGGGCCTGATTGGCCTCGGCGAACAGGCCCTTGTCGTGGGCCAGGCGCTCCTGGGTCTCGCGGGTGGAGAGCCAGCAGGCGGCGCAGGTGGCCACGATCTCCTGACCTGGAAGATGCTGCTCGGACAGCGCGATATTGCGCGCGGAGAGCGCGAGCCGAGGCAGCTCACCGCCCCCGGCGTAGCCGATCGATGCGGAGCAGCAATTCCAATCCGGGATCTCGTTGAGCTGAATGTCCAGCTCCTCGCACATGGCTTGCACGGAGACCAGGTAATTGGAGGAGGAGGCGCCCTTCTGCGAGGAGCACCCCGGGTAAAACGAGTATTCTCTTTTTGCCATTGGTGTCGTCTCCTCAGCCGCCGTGTTTGCCGATGCGGGCGTCTTCGAGCTCCTGGGCCTTCTTGAGCATCTTGTGGAAGCCGCTCAGGTCCTTGACCGCATGGCCGCCGAGGGCCTCCATCGGGTTCATGCGCTTAGTCTTGAGCATGCCGAGCCCGATATCCTTCATCTTGAGGGCGGTTTTCACCCCCTCGCCAAATCCGTTCATGAAGTACAGGGCGAGTCCCAGCTTGAGCTCGTTGACCCGGCCCTTCTTGGCCAGGTTGTTCCACATCATCTGGGCGAATTTGGCGGTGGGCTGGTTCTTTGGCGCCAGTCCCAGGCGCTTCGCGTAGTGGGCCAGGCCGTGCATGATGTGGGTGATGGGCAGCTCGCGGGGGCAGCGCACGATGCAGTTGTAGCAGGAGGTGCACATCCACACCGAGTCGGAGGAGAGCACCTCCTCGCGTTTGCCGGCGCGGATCATCATGAAGATCTCCTGCGGGGGGTGTGCCCAATGCTTGCCCAGCGGGCAGGAGCCGGAGCACACGCCGCACTGCATGCACATCTTGACCCACTCGCCCTCTTCGACGTTGGCCTCAACCTCTTTTAGGAAGCTGGTGCGGTACTTTTCGATCATCGCGGTGTTCAGTTCGCTCATATTCGGTTCCCCTGCAGGGTGGGCAGGGCCCACCGAAACGTTTCGCTGCCGTTCGGTGGGCGTGGCCCAGCCTACGAATCAGAACTTGAACGGGCTCATGCCGATCTTCTCGACCGTCGCGGCCATGTCGTTGATCAGCCTGGGTGCACGCTGGATGTCGGTAATCGCTACCTCGTAGATCGCCACCCGCTCGGTTTCCAGGTTGAGCTGCTTGAGGGTGTCGCCCACCTTACTCAGGCGCTCGTGGGCTATGGCCGAGCCGCGTACGAAGTGGCACTGGTAGTCGTCGTCCTTGCGGCAACCCATGAGCACGATGCCGTCGTAGCCCGAGTTGAGCGCGTCGGTGATCCAGGACAGGCTCACCGAGCCCAGGCAGCGCACCGGCACCACCCGGGCGAAGGGGCTGATCCGCTCTCCGTTCATGGCCGCCATGTCCAAGGCCGGGTAGGCGTCGTTCTCGCAGGCCAGTGCCAGGATGCGCGGTTTCTCCGAGAACTCGTCGGGCACGTCCACCGCCTTGATCTGCTGGTTGACGGAGTCGATGGAGTAGTTCTCGAAGGAGATCACGCGCACCGGGCAGGCGCCCATGCAGGTGCCGCAGCGCCGGCAGCGGGATTCGTTGAACACCGGATAGCGCTTCTCGTCCTCGTTGATGGCGCCAAAGGGGCACTCCACGGTGCAGCGCTTGCACTGGGTGCAGCCCTCCTTGCGGAAGCTCGGGTAGGACAGGTCTCCGGAGCGCGGGTGCGCGCCGCGGCCCTTGCCGGCGTTCTCCGCCGCCTGGATCGCCTTCATCGCGGCGCCCACCGCATCGTCCACCGCCTGCTTCATATCCATGGGACGGCGCACCGGACCGGCGGCATAGATGCCGGTGCGGCGGGTCTCGTAGGGGAAGCAGATGAAGTGGGAGTCGGCGAAGCCCCACTTGAGCTGGGGCAGGTCGGTGCCCTGGCGGTAGTCGAGGTTGAGCACGGAGGGCGGCGCCACTTCGAGCTTGCGGCGGGCCGCGGCCTTCTCCTCTTCGCTCTCCGCGATATCCAGGGCGAGCTGGGCGTAGGGGTCGGGACCCGTGTTGGGGACCTGACCGGTGGCCAGGACCACCAGGTCGCAGTCCATCTCGGTGTCTTCGTTGAGGATCAGGTCCTTGAAGTTGACCTTGAGGCTGCCCCCGGCCTGGACCACGGCGGACGCCTTGCCCTTGGAGAAGGTCACCTCGGCCTGCTGGCCGGCGCGGTAGAAGTCCTCGCCCGCGGCCCCCGGCGTGCGCAGGTCGTCGAACAGGACGGTGGCATCGCAGCCCGGGTTCTGGGCCTTGAAATACATGGCCTGCTTGATCGACTCGGTGCAGCAGAATCCGGAGCAATAGGGCAGGTGCCCTTCCTTGGTGGAACGCTGGCCGGCGCACTGGATGAAGGCAACCGACTTGACCTCACGGCCGTCTGAGGGGCGCTTGATCGGCCCACCGTTAGCCGCCTTGGCCAGCCGCTCGAGCTCGAAGTTGGTCACCACGTCGGGGGTTTTGCCGTAGGCGAATTCGGGTAGCTGGTTGGCGTCGTAGGGCGAGAAGCCCGAGGCCTGGATGATGGCGCCGAAATTCTCGGTGACGGTGGCGCCCGACTCCGTGGAGATATCCGCGGCGAAGCGTCCCGGGGCGCCGGAGGTCCGGCTGACGCTGCACTTGAGATGCACGCTGATACGCGCATCGGCCTCCACCCGGGCAATCATCTCCGCAACCCCTGGGTCCTCGGGCTGCGGGAGGCTGGCATCGATTAGGTTGGCGACACCCGAGGGGGCGGCGCGCCAGGGGGTACGTTTGTAGAGGGTTGCCGCGTGGCCGCCAAGGGCGCCGGTTTTCTCGACCAGGTGCACGCTATAACCCGCCGCGGCGCATTCCAGAGCGGCGCTCATGCCGGTGATGCCGCCGCCTACCACCAGGATGCGCTTGTTGAGCGCCTGTTCCCTGGAGCCCGTGGGCACCGTGAGGAACTTGATCTCGGCGCAGGCCATGCGGACGTAGTCGTCCGCCATCTCCTGGGTGGTCTCCCGATGCTCGTCGCCCTCCGGGCGCAGCCAGATCACGCCCTCGCGCAGGTTGGCGCGCGAGACCGCTGCCTCTGGAAAGTGAAAGGCCTCCACCTTTGCCCGGCGCGAGCAGGCGGCAATCATGACGTGGGTGACGCCCTCATTGGCGATGTCGTCGCGGATCATCTGCACGCCTTCGGGGCTGCAGAGCATGGCGTGCTGTTTCACCGCGGGGATCTTGCCCTCACGGGTGGCCACCATCTGGAGCTGCTTGGGGTCGAGACGCTCGCCGATGCCGCATCCGGTGCAGATGTAACCGGAAATTTTCTTTACTTCGGCCACTGGTTAACCCTCCATACCGGCGACGCGGTTGACGACCTGGATGGCGCGGAGCGCCGCCCCCGTGGCGTGCTGTACGGCGCGGTTGACATCGAGCGCGTCCGATGCGGAACCCGCGGCGAAGATGCCGCCGTTCTCCGGTGCCGGCTCGATGAAGCCCTCGCGGTTGACTATGATCGGCATCGGGAAGCGGGCGGGATCCACGCTCGGCTCCATGCCAACGGCCAGGACCACGAGGTCATGCGGGTTGGCGAAGCGCTTGTAGCCCTCGGTGTCCACGCCGTGGACGATCGGGTTGCCGTCTCGGTCCGCGACCACCGCAGCGGGCTTGGACTTGATGAACTTTACCTGCGGAATCGCCGCTACCTTGGCGTAGAAGTCCTCGAAGCGGTCGATGGCGCGGATGTCGATGTAGTAGACGCTGATGTCCGCCGCCGCGCCGTAGGCTTCGCTCACATAGGTGCACTGCTTGAGGGAGGCCATGCAGCAGATGCGCGAGCAGTGCAGCAGGTGGTTGCGGTCGCGCGAGCCGGCGCACTGAATGAACGCCACCCGTTTGGCCTCCTTGCCGTCGGAGGGGCGCACCAGCCGCCCGCCGGTGGGACCACTGGGGTCACACAACCGCTCGAACTCCACGCTGGTGATGACATTTTTGATGCGGTCGTAGCCGTAGGGCTGGATCTTGGCCGCGTCGTAGGGTCGCCAGCCGGTAGCCCAGATCACCGCCCCCGCTTTGAAGTTGATCGTTTCCTCCTGCATCTGCAGGTCCACCGCACCGTATTTGCAGGCGGTCTTGGCCTTCTCGGCATCGGGGGTGCCCAGGATGCGCGGGTCGAGCACATAACGCTGGGGCATGGCCATGCGGTTGGGCAGGTAGGCGCCCTTGCGCTTGGCGAGCCCGTAATTGAACTCGTCGTCGAACTCCGCCTCCACCGCCTTGGCGCAGTCGCCGCAGGCGGTGCAATTCTCGTTCACGTAGCGCGGGGTGAGCTTGACGGTGGCGGTGTAGTTGCCCGCCGTGCCTTCGATCGCGGTCACCTCCGCCATCGTCAGCACGCGGAGGTTGGGGTTCATCTTTGCTCGGCGCTGATTGATCTCCAGCCCGCAGGTGGGGAAGCACAGCTTGGGGAAGTACTTGTAGAGTTGGGAGACGCGGCCGCCCAGGTAGGGGCGCTGCTCCAACAGCACGACCTGTTTCCCGGTCTCCGCAGCCTCCAGCGCAGCGGTCATGCCGCTGATGCCGCCGCCGACCACCAGGATGGTCTCGTTGGTTGCGATCACTTCCATCATGGACTTACCTCCGTCGACACGGAACGAATCGGGGCGCCAGGGCG
>Ga0208980_10001120_pt1 | contig 16016 bp, 13 predicted proteins | sample WetSurMetagenome_3_FD_187993 | JGI IMG/M metagenome (GOLD analysis project Ga0208980, IMG submission 187993) | Wetland microbial communities from Twitchell Island in the Sacramento Delta, sample from surface sediment Aug2011 Site A1 Bulk (version 2) | ecosystem: Environmental > Aquatic > Marine... | reverse complement strand
GGTGGACAACGGTTACATCTGCACCGAGCCGGAATGCCTGGAGGGCAAGGGCTCTTCCCATCTGACCGCTTGAACGGGTGGTCAGGATGCGGATATCATCAACTGGTTCCTGGCAGGGCCCGCTGGTAATGAGTACCTTTTTTCCAAGCAGAGGTTTACCCATGACGGCACGCTCGCACAGCAGGACAATCTCTTCGATGTCAGCAATTTTGGCTTTCCCTTCTTCAATTCGGGGACAGGCAATCTCAATACCCCACGTTCGTAACGTCGCGATATGATTGACAACAGCAGGGTGCCGGTACATGCTGTGGTGCATCGCGGGCACGATAATGATTGGTTTGTTACTCCCGATCGCCGTTGTGGCAAATGTCGTAACGGGAGTATCATCAATTCCACACGCTATTTTACCGATAGTATTTGCAGTACACGGCGCGATCAGTAAAAGATCAGCGCTTCCCCCGTCCCCGCAATACGTTACGTGTTCGATCCAACCTGACAAACGGGTGATGGTCTCCCTCCCGCTGGCATAGGTCAGGGAGTCAGGATGCAGTATCCCGGCCGCTGCCGCGCTCATTACTGGTTGCACCACTGCCCCGCGCCGGCAAAGAGAATGTATCAGTTTCACGACTTCGACCGCAGCGATACTCCCTGTAACCGCTACGACAATCTGTTTTCCGGCAAGGGTCTGTACCTGGTTCATGAAATGGTCACGTCCTGCACAATATGCCATGCATGGGGGCGGTATTTCTTGACTTTATGTACATGAATTGTTGCAGAAAAACCTGCGCTTTCCACCAGATCTTTTATTGCTTCTTCTACTGTTCCGATACTGTGGAGATGAATGACGGTGCTCTCGTGGGCATGTGAAAGGGCTGATGGCAGCATGGCGATCGCATCAAAATGACCCATCACGATCCGGTCATAGGTGCCCGTGAGCAGGTCACGGCAATTCCCAAGCGAGGTCTTTACTTTTTCGTTAAGGCCATTTTCCACAATGTTCCTGTTCAGGTACCTGAATGCAACCGGATTAATCTCCATTGCATGAACACACCCTCCGCTACCTGCTATCGGGATTGTGAAGTAACCGATGCCGGCATACATGTCGGCTACCCGTTCATTTTTGGAACTGTTGCGCACCAGTTGTGCGATCCGCATCTTCTCGATCCGGTTCCCCTGGGCAAACATCACTTTACCAGGATCAAGAATATATGTATACCCGTTTTCACGGTGTCGCACTTCCCCGGCGTCGCCCCAGAGAAGCTCCGTGCTGGGTGTCCGGGTCGCATCATGTAAGGATTCAATCCAGAGTACACCCCTCGGGTGACGAAATCCCACGATCTCATCGATCTCTTTTTTGCCGGGTTTTTTGCCGTGGATGACAGCAATGTCTCCTACCATAAAAAATCCTTTTCCCTGGTAATTTGCCCGCCGTGGGATCTCGCGTTCACAGGGGGTATCATCCCTGACAGGGACCCATGCTGTATCTCCGTTAACATACGGTCTCTTTGCAGGGTCGATCCAGCTTTCCCCGGCGATCTCTGGTAACCTGTCTTTTGGAATTGCCCGTACCCGCATTGTTTACCCGACCACGACGAGTTGATCACCATCACGAAGGATAAGCACATGGTGCCCGGCTTTTATGTCCTGCCACTTCAACTTTTTAAACTCCTTTGTCTGGCAGGTTTCAGGGTCAAGGATGCCAATATTTTTGTTATCAGCAAATACTACCAGTGCCGATTCGGCATTCCGTAAATTCCCGACAAGGCGTTCAACATCATCCTCGCGAACGGATCGTTGAACACCTTCAGCAAGATCAAGAACCTTAAGATGATTTGATTCAATACGTAATACTTCGACATACCGCCCTCGTGTCAGCACGATATCCTGCTTCTGGAAGCGGGGGAGCCTGACAGAATAGGTAATACGAAAGAGCTGTCTTCCGTTTTTCTCTCCTACCAGTTTTGGATGGGTAGTATACCTGCCACCGAGCTGGGCGATAATTCCCTGTGAGATCAGCGCTCCGATATGCTGGGAACCGACGGTGATGTCCAGTCCCTCGCGGGTCTGGCCCATGTCACAAATAAATGACAGGCGTTCGCCCCCTGCCTGCAGGGAGTCTTCAACTGCCTGAGCAATGCCTGCAGCCATCTGGAGTTCATAGGTACTGGGGAGGCGTCCGTCTGCCCGGACCTGAACGTTTCCTTCGTAATAACTCCCGCTGATACGGTTACAACGGTCACACTGTTCTTTGTGCCAGATGAGTTCAACGGTGCAGGTGCCCTCTACCGGTGTGTTGTAAAACAATCCTTTCAGGCTGATGGTTGCCTTTGAGCGGTTCACGGTAGTGTCCTCTACCCTTACTTCCACTAACGGTTTTTTTACAGAAGGATGGAAATGAACGGCAGTCTTTGCAAGTTCGGGTCCAAGGATTTCACGTTCCATCTCATTATCTGTCCACGTGTTAACCTGTTTTATTGCACCGCAGCTTGGGCATTGGGTACTCTTTACCCGGGTATCGCAGGAGAACCACGGGGTATTACCGATACGGCACTGGTTGCAGAGCCCCTCCTGCTCTGAAGGTTTTCCGCATTTCGGGCAGAAAGAATCCCTGATACTCATAATGAGTAGACCTGTGCATGGGGAATTTCCCCGATCATGATGCAGCCCGATTTGGTGACGAACCCGAGTTCAATGGCAAGACTTACGGCACGTTTACCCATCAGGTTGATGTTTCCTGCCTTTTTTAAGGCCTCTGCCACCATCTCCTCACTCGCCGGGCAGTTGCCGTAAAACGATTCGGAGATAAAAATTGAAAGATCGCCATGGGTAATTGTGGTGTTGAGCAATTCCCGATCGCACACGGCAACGATATCCCCCATCCCCGGTGCCTGATGAACTTTCAAAAACATTGAATACCTATTGGCGGGGTGGAATAAAAAAGGTGAGTTGGTATGCGTATCTAGAGTGAGATTACCACGCCATACACTTTTCCAATGGTTTCGGCATGGATCCTGAAACAATCATCCGGTGTGATCAGGCTATCGCGGAGGAGCTGGTTGGTGTACCGGGGTACCGATTTTGGTCCCGTGACTGCACCCGGTCGTGAATTTTCATCCATAAAGTCACTCTCCATGGTAAACGCCCGCCGTTCGTGGACCATCTGCGGTATTGCTTCATGCTTCGCGATAAGCGAAGGATGCAGCGGGGTTTCAGGAGAACCGTAATGTTTGACCACGCGGTCGACCGGGACACCGGCTTTTTTTGCCATTCCGGCAATATCTTCGCAAGGGCCGCTTTCAGCATGGACCTGTAGTGCGCATTTGCATCCGGCTGCCCTGCCAAGGGCATGGCTGAGAATGTCGTTGGATGCAGCCCAGACCTCGGGAGTCACTTCGTAATGAGGCCTTCCGCTTTTCAAGGCAACAGCCTTTCCTTCCTCAACATATGCTGCCGCACAGTCAATCCCGCCTTTCATGACCCCAGCAGCTTCTTGTAATGGCATACGTTCTGAAAGCCTGCTGATTTCCGCGGGATGCACTCCAAGAACCGGATAAACTACAAGACCGACCTCTTCAATCAGTCCTGCAACGCGAATGGTCTCATCAAATACTGCGCGATAATCCGAACCGCGGGATGGGTGGACAGACAACGACCATGAAGGTTTGGAGACTAAAAAGAGATGAGTGCCACCTGCGCGCTGGAAGTCTTTTGCTGCCTCAACCCCCCTGCCGTTAAGTGGGTCAATATGGATATGATCGTCAGTAACGGGAAAGGCGGGGGATTTCATTGCACTCCATCACCTGCATGAGTGGGTAACCGTCATCAGGAAAAAGGCGGGCGCGGCAATAACAAAACCCGACTCTTGTAATGATCTCAACGTCAAACATGAGCCCGCACAGTTCGCTGTACCCAAAGGTGTTCTCTGTCATTAAGGAACGGTCAAGCCTGACCGTGATTTCTTCTACGAATGGCTGCAGGATTACCGCTTGTTCAATTGCCTTTTCTATACTTGCAGCAGATGTTTTTGAAATAGGAGTACCCACCCATTGGTGGTAGAGTGCCCCGAGTTTTATCCCCGCTTCAAAAATTGCGCGTTCCTGGTCCGGTATCATGGTCATTTCCCTTTTATTCCTTTTTAGATCAACTGCAGGATGCCCAGCTTGGGTTCCATTGCCTCTCCCGATCGGACGAGCATGTCGATGCCGGTCTCAACTTTATCTTTTGAAAACCCTTTTGACACCACAAGCTCGATGACCTGGTCCTTTGCCGCACGCCTGCCTTCACCGCCAATGTCACGGATTGCATCTTTTATGACGCGGACAATATCACGCTTCTCTTTTGAGATGCCGGTTGCAATCTTGTCGATATCAAAGCTTCCGGTCCTGGCATCGTAGGCGATCTGGCGAAGACAGGCATCCACGATATGAATTACCCGTTCTGCATCGTGCTGCTCAATAGTATTCGAGAGCCGTATACGTGCGCTCGCTTCTGCGAGCCTGACCAGTGCTTCGAGTTGCCGGGCAGTAACAGGGACCGGCTTGTTTTGTTCTGCAATCCCCCTGAGCTTGAGGTAATAACCGATGAGGGCGTCCTTTGCTTCAAGGGAGAGTACGGGAAAGCAGGACCGTTTGGCGTAGGCAACATACTTCCGGAAGAGTGCCGGCTCGATCTCCGGCATGATCGGCTTGAGCTGTTCTTTGATGTATTCATCGGTAATTCCCGGGATCGGGGTCTTTTTGTTCTGGGCGATCAGTTCCCCGATACCATGTGATTTGAGGATATGTTCGGCAATCGCAAGGTCACGCTTCTGTTCGGGCTGGTCGGTCATGATGAATATCAGGTCAAAGCGTGAGAGCAGGGTAGGGGGCATATTGATCTGATCGGCAATATCGCCCCACATATCGAACCGCCCGTATTTCGGGTTTGCTGCACCGAGAAGAGCACAGCGTGATTTGAGGGTGGCGGTGATCCCAGCCTTTGCCACGCTGATGGATTGCTGTTCCATGGCTTCGTGCAGGGCTGAGCGGTCCTCTTTTTGCATTTTATCCATCTCATCGACCGCTGCGATACCCATATCGGCAAGGACAAGTGCACCTGCTTCCAGTGTCCAGCGCCCATCCCCGAATTCATCTTTCACGGCAGTAGCGGTTAAACCGGCGGATGTAGAGGACTGTCCGCTGGTATAAATTGCCCGTGGGGAGAGTTTCACGACATACCTGAGCAGCTGGCTCTTTGCAATACCGGGGTCACCGATTAGCAGTACGTGGATATCCCCGCGAAGATGGGTGCCGTCCGGCATCTCCTTTGCGATACCGCCAAAGATCTGGAGCGCGATTGCTTCTTTGACCTCCTCGCTCCCGTAAATGGTCGGGGCGATGGAATGGGTAATCTTCTCGTAGATCCTCTTGTCTTCAGACAGGGCCTTTATCATATCCTCGTCATTTTCGTTGATCTCCACTTCCTCGAATTCTTTTTCAGCAAAGTCCAGGGAGTTACACTCCAGGAAAATGTCAAAGACGGTACTTTTTTCCCCTTTTATCATCCGCTGCTGGGATCGTAAAATCCCGTTTATTATGATCCTGTCCCCGGGGGTCCCTATGCCGGCGAGGTCATCGATAACATCCACGTCAAGCGTCTGGGGCTGTTCACCGCCTCTCAACCCCTCAGGAGACTCCTGTATCCGCAACTTCTGGGAATCAACAAACGTTGAGAGCTTAGGGACCAGCTCCAGTTTCTTAAAAGAACAGCCATCGGTCGCACAGCCATCCGGCTCGATGAATTTCCCGTATTTCTGAATTTTTCTGGTGAAATGTCCTGCAGGACACCTGAACGTTGCTTCGATTATCCGCGGTCGTACTTCGGTAATCTTGCGCAGGATGCCTTCAACGGAAACAAACGTGTTGATATGGTCTGACCTGATATTGCGGATACCCACTTTTTTCGGGAGGTTGGTGAACCTGATATTGATTCCCTTTGGCTCTTTCCCATCCTTGGTCCGGATCAACTGGCCATTTTTTATTGCATCCCATACATCTTCGAGAACTTTTCCGGGATTTACCAACAGTTCGTCTGCAAGTGCAATACCAACCTTGCCAAACCGTTCGACATCCCGGTAATCAATTTTAAGGGACCTCTTGTGGGGATATTCTCTCGAAATCTCCCCCATCTCTTTTTTATATTTGCTTTTGAGCAACCGGCTCCAGTCTTCAGTCTTGCTGGTAGTGTGCAGTTCGTCTTTTTTATCCATATTGTTACCGTACCTTACCTTTTTCCGAGGAGCGTATGAACCGGGCGATCATGGCCTCCATCTGGATATCACTGTTAGCCCCCTCAGAGAGCCGGAAGTCGGTTTCACCGAGATGGTCGATCAGCTCAACTTTCAGGCCACGGTCAAGGTTCATTTTGACGATCGCACGGTAACACTGGTTGATAAGTTCGTTGGGGGCGATTCCCCGATCATGGAGAAGATATGCAAGGACTGATTCAGCGCCATCAAAGTCTCCACTGAGGGAACGTTTCAGGAGGTCATCAATTTCATCCGGGCGGGCAGTTGAGGTTATTGCATACACCATCTTATCGTCAATTTTGTTACTGATGATCGCTGCACCCTGCAGTGCATTGATCGCTTTGCGCATATCCCCCTGGGCGATATAGACAATGGCATCCATTGCCTCCTTGGTTATATTGAGTCCTTCCTTTTTGGCAATCCTGTGCACCTCTTCTTTTACCGCAGCTTCTCCCAGTGGTTTAAACCGGTAAATTGCGCACCTGCTCTGGATCGGGTCAATAATCTTGGATGAATAGTTACAGGAAAGAATAAAGCGGCAGGTCTGGGCATAGCTCTCCATGGTCCGGCGCAGCGCAGCCTGTGCATCGGTGGTCAGTGCATCGGCCTCGTCTAAAAAGAGGATCTTGAATGTTGCATCGCCAAGGGGGGTCGTTCGGGCGAATTGCTTGATCTGGTTGCGCACTACATCAATCCCGCGTTCATCTGAAGCGTTCAGTTCACGGAAATTCATCTGCCACGAATCTTTAAAAAATTCCCGTGCAAGTGTTACGGCTGCAGTTGTTTTACCGACCCCGGCACTTCCGGTGAAGAGGAGATGGGGGAGGTTCCCGCTCTTAACATAGGATGACAAACGTTCCACAATTTCATCCTGCCCGACGATATCATCGAGTTTTTGTGGCCGGTATTTTTCAATCCAGATGGTATGATCCTCTTCCATGGTACCCCTCTTTTTTTATCGAGTCTCGTTTCTTTAGAGTGCTCTTGGTTTTCAAAGTGGATATATGGCTGGTTTTTATAAACAAAACCACAAGGAAAATCAAGTGCCCTTTTTTAAGAATGTCATAATGTTTATCATAAGGGTTTTGAAATTACTTTCCATGCAAAGAAAATATTGTGTACTCGCTCTTGTCGTTATTTTTTTGTTTACTGCGCCGGTAGCGGCCAGTTTATCCATTATTGCGCCGGGTGCCCCTGTTTATATCGGGGAGAGCAATCTGGATATTTCCCGGGCAATGGGAGACTGCCATACCATTGCGTGGTGGAAAAACGGCACTGATACCAGCGCGCCTCCGGACAAAAATATAACCCTTGTGGATAAAATTTCTATATCGGATACCGCGTCTCAAAAACTCTATCATTATAACATCAGCCCGGAGATTTTTGCCAGGTATACAGGCAAGTGGTATTGCGAGGATAAAAAACCCCTTTTTGTTGTCTTTGAAGTAGTTGAACCGTCCATTGATATCAGCGTCTGGGATCTTGATCATAACCTGGATGTGAGCGGAAAAACAATACCCTACTCTACAAACATTACCTACCGGATTGATACAAACATGGGACCTGCGCTTAAAGCATTATATCGTCCTAATATCAATCCCACAGACTCATTTTATACAGTATCATTAACAAACCCCCTGGGGATGGCAATTGGCAATTTCTATACCGGTAGTGCTGGTAATAAAAATACCGTGATTGTTCCCTTTGATAACAATCCTTTTATCACGACATCTCCCTACTATGGAAAAGGCGGCAAGGACTGGGACCATACCGCGCGGAATAAATATGGCGAACCGCTCTATATCCTGGGAACATATACGTTTACGGTAAACCAGAACCTCAACAACATGAAAGATACCTATACTAGTTTGAACAACCCGGTGGATGCAGGAAAAATTACACAGAAAGCAACCGTTACCTTTGTCCAGGAAAACACTACCATTACCACTCCGCTCATGACACAACCGGTCATTACTCAACCAATAATGACCACACTGCCCGTTACTTCCATAACTGACTCATCAGCTACTGCAACAACTGCAGTTTTACCTTCCTCACCAGTTCCGGTAAAGACAACCTATTCCCCGTTGCCCGAATGGATAGCGCTGCTCGGTATTGTTGTAGTGGCTATTTTTGTTATGTCTAAAAAACAGTAGGGTTGTTCCTTCATCAACTTTTTTTTAAACGAAAACGCAAATAGTGTAGCATTGGAGAATTCGCATGAATGTTAACAGGGTATTAATTGTTATTCTCGTTGTATCAGCTTTTTTTTTGCCTGTTATGGCTGCAGATGCAAATAACCAGACCAGCGACCCGTGGTACTGGTATAATAAAGCAGTTGATCTGGCAAATGAAGGTAAATATTCTGAGGCCCTGCAGGCAAACGATCAGGCTCTGGCTTTCAATGAGAGTTTCCCCCTTGCGCAGGCTAATAAAGCCGGGATCCTTGTTCAACTTGGCAGATATGATGAGGCAATTGTTGCTGCGGACAAGGCACTTGCCATCAGGTCAAATACAACCGCTGCATTTGCCGCTGCATATTCAAACAAAGGTGATGCCCTTCGGCACCTTGGAAGAATCGAGGAAGCAAAGGTTGCTTTTGCAAAAGCATTTGAGCTGGATAATACCTTTATCCCCCCTGACCTGAATCAAGCTACGATTCTCCCGACAACTCCCGCGAAATCTCCCGTTGGATGGATTACTGCACCAATAGCCATCAGCCTCGTTACACTTTTCGTCGGGATTAGATATAAAAGGAAATAAATTTTTTTAAAACATCGGGGGTTAGCAATCAGCACTCTCGCTTTTTTATGCCACTGACTATATCTTGAATAGTATTGCACGACCAATTCTGGTAGTACATTATGGAAGGGACTGCACGGGTATTTGCCGGGGAATTTTGTAGTTCTACGCTCTCGGTACAGGATGAGGTTGCCGGTAATCCCGCCTGGGTTGTGACCCCGGGAGGGGCGTGGTGCAGGTCCATCTTCCTTTCCGGTGCACTAACCGAAGTATCAGAGCGGGGGGATATGGTGTACTCCCGAATTGCTGATCCGACCGGGGTATTTGACCTGGTGATCGGAGGTCGGACTACTGCACTTGCCGAATCAATCTGTAAAATCCCCGTGCCATCATTTGTTACGGTCACCGGTCGTGCCCAGATGTTTTCAAAAAAAGGTGAAATGGTAGTGTCCATACGCCCTGATACCATCCTTGTAGTAGACCGGCAGGTGCGTGACCAGTGGGTGCTTGCAACCGCAAAATCGACCCTTGACCGCCTCCACCAGATGAACCTCGCATTAAAGGGCGGATGTTCAGATGAACGAATCCTTGCTGCAGTTCGCCACTATGCAATGACAAAAACCCGGCTCCGGGATATTGCCCTCATAGTCGAGGGGGCAGTCGGGACCGTACGACCCCCGGGCACTGTATCTCCTGCGGCATCTGATGCCCGGTCTCTCGTGATGGATATCCTTACCTCGGTCAATGGTCCACAAGGAAGTGCCGTTGAAGATATTATTGCCATGGCGGTAACACGAGGGGTATCACAGGAAGCAGTCCTTGCAGCAATCGAATCACTCATTATCGATGACGAATGTTACCAGCCCCGGAAGGGATTTATCAAACTGTTATGAACCTGGAATTTTTAAAAGACGGTCCGGCACTTATTATTGAAGGCGAACAGCGACTGCTGGTTGTTGCTGATCTTCATTTTGGGATTGAGGCAGATCTCGCTGCTCACGGGCTGCATTTCAGGAGCCGGAGTGCAGAACGGGTCGAACGCCTGTTAAAAATCATTGATATTGCAGACCCGGATATGCTCATACTGCTGGGAGACGTCAAGCACAGCATCCCGTCGCTCACCCGCCAGGAGTTCAATGAGCTGCCGGGGATTCTTAAAGCGATTCGCAATCGAATCCCCATGAAGGTATTCCCCGGTAATCACGACATCGGTATCGAACGCTATCTTGTTGAATCAGAGATCCAGCAAAAAGACGGGGCTGTCGTGGATGGGGTTGGATATCTTCATGGACATACTTACCCATCTCCTCTTCTCGCAGGACACCTGATGGTCATTGGCCATCATCATCCCCAGCTGTCGCTGAAAGACGAGGTGGGATGTGCCCTCCAGGCACCTGCATACCTGCGGGCCGGTCTTGACACGAAAAGGCTGGGATTGGCTGCAGATCCGGAATCTGCCACGCCAACCCGGGTACTTTTTATGCCGTCCTTTAACGAGATTGCCGGCTATGATATTTTCCGTATCATCGATAACCCGTTCTCGCCGCTTTCGCGATACATGAAAAAAGAGGAAGCAGAGATTATCCTTGCCGATGGGACATATATCGGTCATTTTAGTTCGCTTCAGCCAGATGAAACCGATTGAAGTGATGGATCCAAAAGTCCAGGCGTGTATCAAAAAGCGCGGTTTTACGGTCCTGTCCGATGCCCAGAAGCAGGCAATCCCCCTGATTCTTGAGGGAAACCACGTTATCCTGGTTGCACCGACCGGTACAGGAAAAACAGAGAGCGCGATGTTTCCGGTCTTTAATGCCCTCATGTCAATGCCTGCCGGGGGAGGCATTAAAGCCCTCTACATAACACCCCTGCGCTCACTCAACCGTGATATTCTTGCACGCATGCAATGGTGGTGCAGCGAGCTTGGATTGTCAGTTGGTGTACGGCATGGGGATACTCCTGTGAGTGAACGACGAAAGCAGGCATTGTCCCCTCCCGATCTGTTGATCACTACACCGGAGACGTTCCAGGCACTTTTCATGGGAAAGCGGCTCCGGAAGCACCTCCCTCATGTCAGGTTTGTAATTGTTGATGAAATTCATGAACTCGCCGGCAGTAAACGAGGCGCACAGCTCGCGGTTGCGCTGGAGCGGCTTTACGTGTATGCCGGCGAATTCCAGAGGATTGGATTGTCAGCGACTGTCGGAAATCCCGAAGATATTGCACGTTTTCTTTGCGGTTCACGCCCGTTTTCTGTAGTCCAGGTTCCTGTTGCCAAACAGCTGGATATCAACGTAAAGTTCGTTGGTGATGATTTCTCAAAACAGACTGCAATTCTTTCAAAAGCACTGCAGCGGGAAGGATCAACACTTGTCTTTGTGAACACCCGGGTAACTGCCGAAGCGCTGGGGCACGCCCTTTATGAACGGGGGGATGTCGAAGTGCATCATGGTTCGCTCTCAAAAGAGGTGCGGATCGATGCCGAGGAACGGTTCAAACGAGGTGAGATCCGGACGCTTATCTGCACATCGTCAATGGAACTTGGTATCGACATCGGGAGAGTTGACCATGTCATCCAGTTTGGGTCCCCCCGGGAAGTCGCACGGCTCGTGCAAAGGGTAGGACGTGCCGGACACCAGCTGAACACGATCTCCCGGGGCACCATTTTTGCAACCGGGTTTGATGACCTGCTGGAATCACTGGTCATTGCAAAGAAGGCCCGGGCAAACGAGATAGAACTGGTAGTGCCCCACAAGAATGCGGCTGATGTGCTCGCAAACCAGGTGGCTGCCATTGCTGTTGAGTACGGGGAGATAGAAAAAGAAAAAATCCTGACCATTCTTAACCGTACGAGCATTTTTAACGAGAGCGGGTCGCTCCTTGAAGACGTGTGCCGGCAGATGGAGGAGCACCGCTTAATACGGATTGACGGGAGCAGGATTGTTACTACCGCACGCGCCCGGCGCTACCTCACCGGCAACCTGTCGATGATCCACGATGAACGAAAGGTGCCGATCTTTGATATGGTCTCCCGGAGGACGGTTGGTACCCTTGACGAATCGTTTGTTGTCGGGTGGGTGCATACCGGGGTTGTATTCATAACCAAGGGGCAGCTCTGGCGGGTGATTGAGATTGCTGACGGGAAACTCACGGTGGAGCCTGCAAAGAAAGCACAAGGAGAACTTCCTTCGTGGGAAGGCGAGCAGATCCCTGTACCCTTTACCGTTGCCCGTGAGGTCGGTGCAATGCGGAGAGGCCGTGATATTGCAGCATATACCACGGAACGGGAGGGTATCGGCTTTGCCATGCATTTCCTTACAGAAATGGATAAAAACCGTTCCCTTATTCCCACCGATCAGCTTATTACGCTGGAAAATACCGAAGACGGGGTAGTCTGCAATGTTTGTGCCGGGCACAAGACCAATGAAGCCCTTGGACGTGTTCTTTCGATCCTCATCTCGGCAAGGTATGGAACAACAGTCGGGCTCGAACTCGATGCCTATCGCATGCTCCTGCGCCTTCCTTCCTCTATCAGATCTGCCGATGTGCGGGATTTGCTGCTCACGCTTGATCCGGCACACCTTTCCGGGATTCTTCGTCTTGCCCTGAAACGCACGGCCCTTTTTAAATGGAAACTGGTCCAGATTGCAAAGAAATTCGGGGCGATTGATCCGGATGCCGACTATGAAAAGATCAGTATCCAGCGCCTGCTGGAATATTTCGAAGGAACGGTTGTACAACAGGAAGCCTACCGTGAACTGCTCTCTGACTACATGGATATTGAGACTGCAACCGAAATTGTACGCCAGATCAGGTCAGGAGAGATTTGCGTTGCACTGGGGCCCCATTCAATGATCGGTGCCGGCGGACTGCTATCATCAAGGGACCAGATACCTCCTCCGACTGCTGACCAGGCAGTCATTGCGACACTCCGACGCAGGCTTGACCAGGATGATGTGCTCCTCGTTTGTATGAATTGCCGGGACTGGAAGAGCCGGACGGTTGTCTCCCGTGTTGCCGATCACCCACAGTGCCCGAAATGCGGGGCACGCCTCATTGCAGCACTCAAACCCTATGAAGATGAATTGTTGGCAGTTCTTAAAAAACCCAAAAAAACCCAGAGCGAGCGTGCGATTGAGCAGCGTCTCTTAAAAAATGCCAATATCGTCCTTTCCAGCGGTAAAAAAGCTGTAATTGCCCTCTCGGCAAGAGGAGTCGGACCTGAAAACACGTCGCGAATTCTCGCAACCCTGACCGAAGATGATGCGTTTTACCGCGAGATCATGAAAGCCGAACGAAATTTTATCCAGACCCACCGCTACTGGTCGTAGTCTGGTGAAAAAAAGAAACGGGTGATGGTTACCCGTTACATGATACTTTCGAGTTTCTGCTCGAGGAAATCAAGGCCCTTTTTGATATCTTCAAGGTTCTTGCCCCCAGTGAGGATGATCTTTCCTGAAGAAAAGAGCAGCGCGACGATCTTCGGGTCCTTGATACGGTATACCAGTCCGGGGAACTGTTCGGGCTCATATTCGATATTTTCTAAGTTGAGGGTGATAACGACCTTGTTCAGATTGATGTATTTGCCGATATCGTAGGAACAGACGATGTTTGTTATTGCCACTTTGGGTTCCTTGAAGGTATCAACACCGGCATCCTTGAGAGATTTCATGATGATCTTGAGACCATCAGTAAGGGCTTTTTTGTCCCGGATACCGGTGAGTACGACCTTACCCGATGAAAAAATCAGGGATGCAATCTTAGGGTTTTCTATGCGGTAGACCGCACCGGGAAATCGCTTCGTATTGAGTTCGCAGCTTTTGATCTTACTTGACACGTCAACAAGATCAATAGAATTGGCAATAACGCCGGAAGCTACAATATTCTCAATTTTTAATGATTCGTACTTTTTATCAGCCATCCACTATACTATGCTTTTCTCTGAATCATAATACTAATGGACAATCTTTATGTCCTGTCGGTGGCGATCGTTTATTCCGTTTTCAATCATGGTATCTTTCCTGTAGTTTGATAAGGAATACATCGCAATGTTCACGAAGTTTTTTTTATTATCGTTTGTTTTGAATAATTGCTGGTGATATGACAAGGCTAGGATATTCTATGACCATGTATAATGTGTCTTGTCCGGTTACTTTGTGGTGTTTCGCCAACTCTGTTGAACTGCACCACATTTCGAGTACAGGTATCTGTCAGCCCCGCTTCCGATAAGATCATGTAATCCGGTGGACCTGCGTTATCGTATGTGCCGGTACGTTTACCTCATGGTGCACCATATGATCGAAATACTCATTAAGTGCACCAGCAAACCGATCTAGAATGGTGCGATATTCTGTCACGATGGACGATACGCTGACGGCTGCTATCGATAAATCGTGTGAAGTAAAAAAAATCTCCCGTTCCGAATGGATCAATGAGGCGTGCACCACACATCTCACTTCGGATGCCGGAATCGGTTCAATGGGTGCGACACCGCCGCTCCCTGCAAGTCAGGCAGGGGATCATAACGAGCACAACATGCCCGATTATGATGCGATGTACCGTTCTTTTAAGATCGATGTTCCCGAGTTTTTCAACTTCGGTTTTGATGTCGTTGATGCATGGGCAAAAAAAGACCGCAACAAACTTGCGATGATCTGGGTGAACCAGGAAGGGGAGGAAAAGAAATACACCTTCTGGGACCTGATGCGCCTTTCCAACCAGATCGTGAACATGATGATCAAGTTCGGTCTCAATAAAGGCGATCGCGTCCTGATCATGCTGCCCCGGGTTCCTGAATGGTGGACCTTTACCCTCGCCCTGATCAAGCGTGGTGCAGTCTACTGCCCGGCACCAACGATGCTCACCCCAAAGGATCTGAAATACCGGATTAATGTTGCTGAAATCAAGATGGTCATAACCAATGAAGAACAGGCAGATAAGATCGATGCGATTGCAAAAGACTGCCCCTCTCTTTCCTGTAAGATGACCGTTGACGGAAGGCGACCGGGATGGATCAGCTACCCGGTAGAGCTTGAATACCCCGCACCTGTCTCGGCAAAACTTGTCAACCTTTCTATGATGAAAAAGACCAGAAGTACCGATCCTCTCATCATCTTTTTTACCTCAGGAACAACAGGAGAGCCTAAGATGGTGGTCCACGACCAGAGTTATCCGCTGGGCCATATAGTAACCGCCCGCTTCTGGCATGACCTGCGCCCCAACGATGTCCACTTCACCCTGTCAGATACCGGCTGGGCAAAAAGTGCCTGGGGAAAACTCTACGGGCAATGGATCGAAGGATCGGCGATCTTTGTGTACGATATCAGGAGCAGGTTCAATCCTACCGAGATCCTGCCCCTCATCGAAAAATACGGTATCACTACGTTCTGCTGCCCCCCGACCATTTACCGCATGCTGATCCTTGCAGACCTTGATAAGTTTGACTTTACCGAGCTCCGGCACTGCGTGAGCGCCGGTGAACCACTCAACCCTGAAGTAATCAAGGCCTGGAAGGATGCTACCGGCCTTACCATTTATGAAGGCTACGGGCAGACCGAGACCGTTGTCTGCATCGGCACATTCCCTGGCATGACCCCGAAATTTGGTTCCATGGGAAAACCATCACCCGGCTGGCAGGTTGAACTGCATGACGACAATGGGAAACCTGTCGGCCTTCACGAGGAAGGACGTATTGCTATCAACATAAACCCCCGTCCGGTTGGCCTTTTCCGTGAATATATGGACAATGAAGAAGAGAATAAAAAGTCCTTTATCAACGGCTTTTACTACACCGGTGACAAGGCGTATAAAGACGAAGATGGCTATTTCTGGTTCATCGGCAGGGACGATGATGTGATCAAGGCATCGGGATACCGTATCGGACCATTCGAAGTGGAGAGTGCATTACTCGAACACCCGGCGGTCCAAGAGGCAGCAGTTGTCGGATCACCGGATGATATCCGGGGACTGATCGTCAAAGCGTTTGTGATAC
>Ga0208980_10001119_pt1 | contig 16024 bp, 11 predicted proteins | sample WetSurMetagenome_3_FD_187993 | JGI IMG/M metagenome (GOLD analysis project Ga0208980, IMG submission 187993) | Wetland microbial communities from Twitchell Island in the Sacramento Delta, sample from surface sediment Aug2011 Site A1 Bulk (version 2) | ecosystem: Environmental > Aquatic > Marine... | reverse complement strand
CGTGCTCGCCATGGATGCCCAGCGCGGTGTCGGGGAGCGGAGATATGGGGAATAGTCAGGGTTTCCACCTAGCCCCTGCGACCCCGGCAACCACTGCGCGCTGCGGTCTATCGGAACCATCTTTTCTGACTGGCTTTTGAGTTGCGCAGGGGTCTCCTGGTCTCGTTGTTTGGTGCTGAAGTCCGTCTTCTGTCGGTTGGAACGTATTGTAACTTTAAGATTATAAAGAGAAATATTAGGAGTCACGGAGAACGGTTGGGTTTCTCAGATCCAGTGCAAATCACGCCTCCCGGCGTACCGGTTGCGGCATGCCTGGCTGCCTACCGGTCTGCTGAGGTACGCTATAGTTCTTGATCCCCGCGGCTTTCTTCCAGGCCAATGCCGCACGACCTTGGAGATGACCCTCATGCGCGCCGTTCATCTCTTTCCCTTGATCCTGCTCACGGGTTGCTCGAGCCTGGGCCCCATTTCAGCCCCGCCGACACCCGTCAGCCCCAACCCGGTCACCGTAACTGTCCATCGTGTGGATTCGATCGTCGGCGCACCGCTCCCGATGGTCTTCGTCATCGACGGGGCGGAGATCTACGGCCTTGGTAACGGGGATTCCTATACCTTCAAGCTCGACCCCGGCCAGTACGTCTTCGGCTGGCGCTTCGGGATGAATAGCTGCGATCAGGACGTTTGGCTCCGCCCCGGACGGAAGATCAATCTGACCTTGTCCAACGAATGCGATATCCCTCCGGGGCCGTAGAGTTCTGGGATTCATAAGGTCGAGTGCGTTGAAAGGGGTCCGCTCGCTTTGCGCCGGGTTGTAGGCGGTAAGTTGTTGGTTGAGATGGGGTAAACCGTGACCTGCCCCCCGGTTACGCTCCCATTTCGAGTGACTTAGGCTCTCCACTTGGTCTCTCGGGTTTCGCGATGGTTTTGCGCTTTGCGGCCCACAACCTGGAGTTTCCTCGATGGACTCCCACAACTTTCAAACTTTTCCAGCCCTCTGGGCAAAGTCGGAGGGTTTCCCAGTTTGGTTAAACGGTTCGATGTTGTGGTAATGCAGCGGCTAAGGAGATTCGTAGTGGGGTAAGGCTCGGGGTCAGCTCAAGGACTCCGAGTGCAGGGTTTTGGCATTCCAATTAGGTCTTGGGACGTCCGCAACACTCATTAAGATTCAAAATGCCCCCATGAGAAAGAATAAAAAGCCGGTTCATTCCGTAGTTCGCCTTATGGCGTTTGTTCTTTTCGTGGGCACGGTCGCCGTTGGCGTTGTTGCCGCGAAGCTCGGGATCTTTTCTAACGACAATCCAGACATTGGTTGGATGGCCCGCCTATACTTTTTTGATCGATTCGCAGTCGATGCCCTTTCAGTATCCTTTGTAAGTGGATTGCTCCTACTTGGTCCTCGGATCATCCGAAGCCTAGCTTTTCTCATTATCGGAGCTTATGTGACCGTTGTTAGCATTCAGATGTTTTCCATAGTCTATGGTGGTGAGTTTTTGAGTCGCGTGGCTTTGGAGAACGCCAATCATATTAATTACTTCTTAAAGCCAACGAATTTCATGATTATCGGAGTTATCGGACTAATCACTATCGGCCAGATCAGGCTCGCCCGGATGACCCAGAAGAGCGGCAGGGAAGGGTCGAGAACTCTTGTCATCTTGATCACCGTGGCTATTTTATGCGTCTTTTTCCAGCAGAGCGGACTATATCTTCCTGAATCAGTAAAGGAGCAACGCCGAAATCTTCAAATGAGCGTCCTATTCCTGCACACCTCGCCCATTCTTCAGTTGGCCCGAGTACTAAGGCATGGAGATAACGGTAAGACTGAATCAGCATTCACACCGGGAGAGCTGGCGTTACTAGAGCGATTGGGGTTTACCCTGCACCCAGCGGAGAAATATCCGCTGGCGCGCAAGCAGTTTTATAAGTCCAAGGTGCCATTCGGAGGCGACGCTATTTTGGCTGGAAATATGCCCAACGTAATTCTGTTCTTCTTAGAGGGGATGTCGGCTCGGTCACTCAATTGTTACGGATCAAAATGGGAAGCGCTAACGCCCAACTTTGACAGGCTTGCCGCTCTAGGTATGAAAGTTGAAAATTATTTCAACCATACCGCCGCTACTTATCGCGGACTGCATGGCCAACTCTGTTCAATCTTTCCAAGATACGAGGGCGCAGACGGATCGGACAGGCTAAAGACAATTGAGCGTAACAGCTACTTTTGCCTGCAGGATGTCTTTAAGGGGTTGAGCTATACCACGAGCTTCTTCAATTCCCATTCCAGAGATGACTCATATACAGATGAGATGATGCAATACCTTAAGTTTGAGGAGGTTCTAAGCGCCGAAGCGATTGCTGCCACATATCTAGGTGGTTCAAGACTCCATATCGGGAGTTACGCCTTGTCTGATCGGCAGTTGTTTTCTGGTCTTGTGGAACGTCTGAAGCAGCAGCAAGCAAGCGCGCCGGAGCAGCCTTTCTTCATCGCGCTTTACAGTCTGGAAACGCATGCGAATTTTGACACAAACGAAACTGATGGGATCCGGTACGCTGATGGTAATAATCCTTCCCTTAATACAATTCATAATCTTGATGGAGCGTTGGGCGATTTTTTGGATTACTTTCTAGAATCGCCTTACGCTAAGAATACTATACTAATCGTGACGGCTGATCATGCTCATTACCATGAAGAGCCGTTCATAGCGGTGTTCAATGACCCAGACTATCAGCGCCTTTTTGTGGATAGAGTACCCCTGATCATCTATGATCCGCGACAGCGGGTCCCCAGAACTTTCAATCCAGGGATCGCTACTTCCATTGACTTAGCTCCAACAGTGGTTCATCTGATCGGAATCCAGAATCAGGAGAATAGTTTTGTGGGGAGGTCAATTTTTGAAACCATTGAAGACGGAAGAAGATCGTCGGCTATAGCGTCGCATAGTGACTTTTTTTATTATTTGGTTGACGACACAATCTACGGTGAAGAGAATTCAAGAGAATACGCGAACGAGCGCCATTTAATTAAGAAGTTTGTCCGCTATAGCCAATACCTGGAGGATCAGAATCGACTTTGGCATCGTTGACGACAGGGTATGCACTGCGTAATCGCTGGGTCCGGTAGATTGGGCACAGTTTCTTTGCCTGCGCGGATCGAACGTAGGTGAAAAACGTGGCGTGGGACCCCGCACCGTGCCCACTCTGCACAACCTATGCGGTGGGTGGGCGTGGGGGGCAGGGCACCTTCTCGCTTCACCCCTCGCATTCTCGCCGGCTTTTCCGCATCCTATGGCCCGCTAGGTGTGGGGGGGGACTCCGGCAACCGCGTTTTCGGGAGCGGTGAGCCGCGTTCCAACCTCTACTGACCTCGGCTCAGGCGCCAGAATCGACCAGAGCGTGTCTTTCTGCTTGGCCACCGCTCTTCGTCCCAAGATAAGGAACCGAATCAATGCTGCACGAGATCATCGACTGGATCCTGGCCACGGTCGGCGGCTGGGGGTACACCGGCATTTTCATATTGATGGCGCTGGAGTCTACCGTCGTGCCGATCCCGAGCGAGCTGGTGGTGATCCCCGCGGGCTACCTGGCCTACCAGGGCAAGATGAATGTGGTGCTGATCTTTCTCGCCTCCACCCTGGGGAGCCTGGCGGGGGCCTTTCTGAACTACGGTTTTGCGCTTCTGGTGGGCCGTCCCTTTCTGGAGCGTTACGGCCGCTGGTTCTTCGTCCGCCCGGAGCTGTTGCACAAGGCGGATGCCTTCTTTGCCGAGCACGGGGCTATCTCGACCTTCACCGGGCGTCTGATCCCCGGTATTCGACACCTGATCTCGCTGCCCGCGGGGCTCACCCGCATGAACGTGCTCACCTTCAGTTTCTATACCCTGTTGGGGGCCGGTATCTGGTCCGCGGTGCTGGTCGCCATGGGGTATTTCATCGGCGGCAACGAGGCCCTGATCCGAGAGAACCTGCCCCTGATGACCGCCGCTGTGGTGGCGTTTGTCGCCCTGGTCCTGGTGGGTTACTACTTCTGGCGGCGCCGTCCGGAGCGCTCGTCATCCCAGGGCTCGTGAGCCGATTTCCCCGCGGAAGATGAGCCCGCAACTGCTCACGCGGGCGGTGTCCTTGCCCTCATCCTGAGCCGGCACCCGCTGCCGGCGGCGAAACGGTGACGCATCGGCCGGTGATTCTCCCCTGATGGCGATGGCACGGGCTCAGCTTTTGAGCCCGTGCCGGTCGTATCCTGCCTGGATACCGTTCCGGGAGGATACCGATGACCGCCGAACCCGAACCCGTCCCAGGCATCCAAGCCCAGGCATCCCTCGAACGTCTGCTGGCTCGGCTGAAACAACGCTATGCCGAGCGCATCACCGGCGAGCTGGTGATCCCGGCGGACGCGGGACGCTATGGTCCCTTGCCGGCGGACCTCGATCCACGGCTGGTGGCGGCGCTCAAAGCGAAGGGGATCGAGCGGCTCTACAGCCACCAATTGGAGGCATGGGGGCTAGTGCAGGCAGGGCGCCATCTGGTCATCGCCACGCCCACGGCCTCGGGTAAGACGCTGTGCTTCAACCTGCCGGTGCTCGATGCGGTGCTCAAGCAGCAGGCGCGGGCCCTGTACCTCTTTCCCACCAAGGCGCTGGCCCAGGACCAGGTGGCGGAGCTGGTGGAGCTCAACGGCAGGGGAGCGCTGGGGGTGCGGGCGTTCACCTTCGACGGCGATACCCCCAGCGATGCCCGCCAGGCGGTGCGCACCCGGGGCGATATCGTGGTGTCGAACCCCGACATGCTGCACCAGGCCATCCTGCCCCATCACACCAAATGGGCCCAGTTTTTCGAGGGCCTGCGCTTCGTGATCATCGACGAGCTGCACGGCTACCGGGGTGTATTCGGGTCTCACGTGGCCAACGTCCTGCGCCGGTTGCAGCGGGTGTGTCGTTTCTACGGGGTCCGACCCCAATTCGTCCTGGCCTCCGCCACCATCGCCAACCCCGTTGGACTGGCGGAGGCGCTGATTGGCGAGCCGGTGGAGTCGGTGACGGTGAACGGCGCGCCGCGGGGCCAGCGGCACCTGTTGCTGTGGAACCCACCGGTGGTGAACGCCGACCTGGGGATTCGCGCCTCGGCCCGCTCCCAGACCACCCGCATCGCCCGGCTGGCGGTGCGGCTGGGGTTGAAGAATATCGTCTTCGCCCGTTCCCGGCTGATGGTGGAGGTGATCACCAAGTACCTCAAGGATGTGTTTGACCGCGACCCTCGACGCCCCCCGCGGATACTGGCTTACCGCGGCGGTTATCTGCCGAGCGAGCGGCGGGCGGGGGAGCGCAGGCTTCGCGGCGGTGCGGTGGACAGCGTGGTGAGCACCTCGGCCCTGGAGTTAGGGGTGGATATCGGCGCCCTGGATGTGGCCATCCTCAACGGCTATCCCGGTAGCGTGGCCGCCACCTGGCAGCGGCTCGGCCGGGCCGGCCGGCGCCAGCGTTCGGCGTTGGGGGTGCTGGTGGCCACGAGTGATCCGCTGGATCAGTACATCGTGCGCAACCCCGAGTTCTTTCTCGGCGCCGCGCCGGAAGAGGCGCGCATCGCGCCCGATCAGCTTCTGATTCTGATGGACCACGTGCGCTGCGCGGCCTTCGAGCTGCCCTTCAGCCAGGTGGAGCGCTTCGGCGGGGAGGACCTGGGCGAGATGCTCGGCTACCTGGCCGAGGAGGGTCTTCTCCACCGCGACGGGGAGCGCTGGTACTGGGTCGGCGACAGCTATCCCGCCAACGCGGTGTCCCTGCGCTCGGTGGCCGAAGGCAACTTCGTGGTGATGGACATCACCGATGGGGGAAGCGGGGTCATCGCCGAGGTGGATTTCACCAGCGTCCCCATGACGCTCTACGAGGGCGCCATCTACATGATCCAATCGCGTCCCTACCAGGTGGAGCGCCTCGACTGGGTGGGGCGCAAGGCATTCGTCCGGCGCACCCAGGCCGACTACTACACCGACGCCATCGACTACACCCGGCTCAAGATCCTCGACGCCTTTGAGTCGGGTAGCGGCGCCGGCGCGCGGCCCGCCCACGGCGAGGTGCATCTGGTGCGACGCTTCCCGGGGTACAAGAAGATCCGTTACTACACCCACGAGAACGTAGGTTATGGCGATATCCGCTTGCCGGATCAGGAGATGCACACCACGGCGGTGTGGTGGCAGTTGGCGGAAGCGGCCCTGGCGCGGCTGTTCGCTACCCCCACCGAGGCACTGGAGGGGGTGCTCGGCGCCGCCTACGCCTTGCACCATGTGGCCGTGCTCCGTTTGATGTCGGAGCCGCGGGACCTCGGCCGAGCGGTTGGTGCCGGGGACGCGAGCTGGTTCGCGCTGAGCGGCGCCGAGGGGAGGGCGCAGGTGCGCGACGGCAGCGGGACCGAGATCGTGGGAGACGCCTTCCTGCGGTTTCAGCCCACCATCTTCCTCTACGACAACTACCCCGGTGGGATCGGGCTCTCGGCACCCCTGTTTGATCGGCGCGGGGAGGTGATCGAGGGCGCCGCGGGGCTGATTGGGCGCTGCGAGTGTCGCCACGGCTGTCCCGCCTGCGTGGGACCCATCCTCGCACCCACCGCGGTACCTGGCTACTCGCCCAAGACCGCGTCGGCGAAGGTGCTGGAGCTGCTCGGTGAGCAGCCTTAGAGCGCGCCTGGCGGCGCTGGGCCGTGGCGCCGACACTAGGGCGGCGGAGCCCGCTGCCGCGTCGCTACGCGAGCGCCTCGCGCGCCTGCGCCTGGGCCCAGCAGCGCCGGTCAAAGAGCCCCAGCGCACCCGTTGCCTGGCCGAGTACCTGGGAGGGCGCTGGCTGGCCGAGGGGGTGCTTCTGGTTGAGACCTCGGTGCCGCTGACGGAGCGGCATGGGGTTTGCCCCATGGCCGATTGGCTGCGCCGGGGGCCACAGAGCGAGGTGCTCGGGGGTGGATCTTCCGGGCGGTTGCTGTTTCTCGATACCGAGACCACGGGCCTTGCCGGCGGAACCGGGACGCTGGTGTTTCTCTGTGGGTTGGCGCGTTTGGGGGAGGAGGACTTGCAGATTCACCAGTACCTGCTCGCCGGGCCGGCCGCGGAGCCCCGTTTTCTCGCGGCGCTGGAGGGAGAGCTCGGCGCCGGGGAGACCCTCGTAACCTACAACGGCCTCGGGTTCGATCAGCCGCTCCTCGCCGCGCGCTTTCGTCTCAACGGTCGAGGGGACCCTACGGCCTCCCAAGCCCACCTGGATCTCTTGTCCGCGGTTCGGCGCGCCTTTCGCGCGCGCTGGCCAGACTGCCGTCTGGTCACCGCCGAGCGTCGGTTGCTCGGTCTGCATCGCGCCGATGACATCTCTGGTGCCGAAGCCCCCGGGGCCTGGCTCGCCTTCCTGCGGCAGGGAGATGGGTCCCGGCTGCCGGCGGTGCTCCGGCACAATCGCTGGGATCTGCTGTCACTCGCCGCCCTGTTGCCGAGGCTGTGTGAGGTCTATCGGCAACCCGAGAGCCACGGCGCCTCGGTGCTAGCAATTGCCCGTTTCCTGGCCGGGCGGGGCGAGAGCCACCGGGCCTATGCTTTGCTCGCCTGCAACCCCTCGACCCTCGAGGCCGAGGGACAGCTTCTCCTGGCCCGCCTGGCGCGACAGCGGGGGGACCAGGCCATGGCGGTGCGGATCTGGACCAATCTGGCGGACCAGGGAAGCCTCGCGGGGCTCGAGGCGCTGGCCAAGTATCATGAGCATGTGCGCAAGGACCCAAGCACCGCCGCGGGGCTGGCCCGCCGCCTGCCTGCGAGTGAGGCCGCGCACCGGCGGCTCCAGCGCCTGGAGCGCAAGATGGCGCGCGTGGGGGAGCGGGACTGATGCCCGGCCAGGGAGATGTCGATGATGCTGGCCGACGGGGCCGCCGTTGCGGCACACTAGGCGGCGCCTCCGGAGAGGGAGGCATTCCGGAGTCCGGTCCCCATGAGTTATGAGCTGCCCATCGCCCTGACCCTGCACCTGCTCGCGAGCATCGTTTGGGTTGGCGGTATGTTCTTTGCGCACAATGTTCTGCGCCCCGCGGTCAACGAGCTGCTGGCCCCGCCGGAGCGGCTGCGCTTGATGCTGCGCGTGCTCGACGGGTTTTTTCCCTGGGTGTGGGGCGCCATCGTCACCCTGCTTAGCAGCGGCTTTTGGATTTTTTTTCGGGTTTTTCACTCCCGTGCCGGCCTCTACGTACACCTGATGATGGGGCTCGGGCTGATGATGACGGCGGTGTTCGTGTTTCTCTGGTTGCGGCCCTACCGGGGCATGAGACGGTCACTAGACCAAAACGACTACGCAAGGGCCGCCCTGGAGCTCGGCCTGATTCGCCGCCTCATGCGGGTGAATCTGACCCTGGGACTCCTGGTGGCGGTGCTGGCCGGCGCACGCTGGCCGGCAGTGTTCGGCTGAGGGGTGCGAAAAGTTGTCTCCTCGCCTCTCGTAGGGGAGCCTGAGCCTCGATACGGGCGCTCCGCTCCGCGACCTATCGGGGCAAACGGCGCTTGACCGAACGGGGCGGCAATCCACGCCGGGGTAAAGGCTTATCGGTAGGAGCTTGGCTGGTGGGCGGCTAAGCACTGGTCGTCGGTGTGGAAATGAAGGTCATCGCGCTTGAGCGCAGCGACGGTGGCTCCAACCGGGCGCGCGTGGACAGTTTCTCGCCGGATTCAGTAAAATTGGACCCGCTGACCGGGCGTTAACGCACTCAGCACACATCTGGGTTAATTCAGAGCGGGAACGCGATCCCCTCGCTTCCCGCTTTTTCTTGCCTGCTCGGGAGACGCGTTTGAGAAAACCGGCGGTTCTGGTCCTGGAAGACGGCTCCTTTTTCCGCGGGGAGTCGATCGGCGCGGACGGCGAGAGCGTCGGCGAGGTAGTGTTCAATACCGCCATGACCGGTTACCAGGAGATCCTCACCGATCCCTCCTACTGCCGCCAGCTGGTCACCCTGACCTATCCACACATCGGCAACGTCGGCACCAACCCCGACGATGAGGAGTCCCTCCGCATCCATGTCGCCGGCCTGATCGTTCGCGATAGCTCGCTCACCACCAGCAACTGGCGAAGTCGGTGGTCGCTCGAGGACTATCTGCGGGGGCAGGGAGTGGTGGCCATTGCCGGGATCGACACCCGCCGACTCACCCGCCTGCTGCGCGAAAAGGGCGCCCAGAACGGCTGCCTGGCGGCGGGGGAGGGCATCGATGAGGCCCGTGCGCTCGCACAGGCCCGTGCCTTTCCGGGGTTGAAGGGGATGGACCTTGCGCGGGTCGTGACCACCCAAATCCCCTATGAATGGACCCAGGGTTCCTGGAGCCTGGAGCGGGGGATGCCGCCCCAGCTCCCACCCGGCGAGGTGGGACTACCCTACCATGTGGTCGCCTACGATTTCGGCGTCAAGCGCAACATCCTGCGCATGCTGGCGGATCGGGGGTGTCGGGTCAGCGTGGTTCCCGCCGAGTGGCCAGTCTCCGCGGTGCTGAATCTCCAACCCGACGGGGTGTTCCTGTCCAACGGCCCCGGCGATCCCGAGCCCTGCGACTATGCGATCTGCGCCATCGAGTCTCTGGTCGAGAGGGGTCTGCCGGTCTTCGGCATCTGCCTCGGGCACCAGTTGCTCGGGCTTGCGAGTGGGGCGCGGACGGTGAAGATGAAGTTTGGCCATCATGGTGCCAACCATCCGGTGCAGGACCTCGCGACCGGACGGGTGATGATCAGCAGCCAGAACCACGGCTTTGCGGTGGATGAGGAGACCCTTCCGGCCAACCTCCGGGCCACCCATCGGTCGTTGTTCGATGGGTCGCTGCAGGGTATTCACCGCAGTGACCGCCCCGCGTTCGGCTTCCAGGGCCACCCCGAGGCGAGCCCCGGCCCCCACGACGTGGCGCCGCTGTTCGACCACTTCATTGAGCTGATGAACCAGCGCCCATGAGGCCCCCCGACGACCGAGAGGGCAGGGCGCGTGCTTACCGCGTCCCGGTCGTCACCACCTGATCCCCCGCACCCTAGCGATTGTCCCGACATGCCGAAAAGAACCGACATCCAGAGCATCCTGATCATCGGCGCCGGGCCCATCGTCATCGGCCAGGCCTGCGAGTTTGACTACTCCGGGGCCCAGGCCTGCAAGGCGCTGCGCGAAGAGGGCTACCGGGTCATCCTGGTCAACTCCAATCCGGCCACCATCATGACCGATCCGGAGATGGCCGACGCCACCTACATCGAGCCGATCAACTGGCGGACCCTTGAGCGCATCATCGAGCAGGAGCGGCCCGACGCCCTGTTGCCCACCATGGGCGGGCAGACCGCGCTCAACTGCGCGCTCGATCTCGCCCGCGAAGGGGTACTACAACGCCTGGGCGTGGAGATGATCGGCGCCTCGCGCGAGGCCATCGACAAGGCCGAGGATCGCGATCGCTTCCGCCGGGCCATGCAGCGGATCGGGCTCGATATGCCCAGGTCCGCCATTGCCCACAGCCTGGAGGAAGCCCTCGAGGTTCCCACCCAGATCGGTTTCCCGCTGATCATTCGCCCCTCGTTCACCCTCGGGGGCAGCGGCGGGGGTGTGGCCTACAACCACGAGGAGTTCGTCGAGATCTGCCAGCGCGGGCTGGATCTCTCGCCCACCCGCGAGCTCTTGATCGAGGAGTCGGCACTGGGTTGGAAGGAGTTCGAGATGGAGGTGGTGCGGGACCACCGCGACAACTGCATCATCGTCTGCTCCATCGAGAACCTCGATCCGATGGGGATTCACACCGGCGACTCCATCACCGTGGCACCGGCGCAGACCCTCACGGACAAGGAATACCAGATCATGCGCGATGCCTCCATCGCCGTGCTGCGGGAGATCGGCGTCGACACCGGGGGGTCCAACGTGCAGTTCGCCATCAATCCCGAGGACGGCCGCATGATCATCATCGAGATGAACCCGCGCGTGTCGCGCTCCTCGGCGCTGGCCTCCAAGGCGACCGGCTTCCCCATCGCCAAGGTGGCGGCCAAGCTGGCCGTGGGCTACACCCTCGATGAGTTGCGCAACGAGATCACCGGGGGTGCCACGCCCGCCTCGTTCGAGCCCTCCATCGACTACGTGGTCACCAAGGTGCCTAGGTTCGCCTTCGAGAAGTTCCGCCAGGCGATGCCCCGGCTCACCACCCAGATGAAGTCGGTGGGGGAGGTCATGGCCATCGGCCGTACCTTCCAGGAGTCCCTGCAGAAGGCGCTGAGGGGTCTCGAGACCGATAAGCACGGCCTGTGCGAAGAGTTGGATGCGAGCGCGGAGGATGTCCCGGGGGTTTTGCGTCATGAGCTGATGCAGGCCGGCCCGCAGCGGCTGTGGTACCTCGCCGATGCCTTCCGTGTCGGGATGTCGATGGAGACTGTGAACCGGCTGACCCGCATCGACCCCTGGTTTCTGGCGCAGATCAAGGAGTTGGTGGATGTGGAGGCGGAGGTCGTTGCCGCGGGCCCCGACGGCCTCTCGGCAGAGCGCCTGCGCCAGCTCAAGCGCAAGGGCTTCTCGGATGCACGCCTCGCCCGACTTCTGGGGTTGCAGGAGGCCGATGTCCGACAGCGGCGCTGGGAGTTTGGGGTGCGACCGGTCTTCAAGCGGGTGGATACCTGTGCCGCGGAGTTTGCCTCCAGCACCGCCTATCTCTACTCCACCTACGAGGAGGAGTGCGAGGCGGAGCCTTCATCGCGCAAGAAGATCATGGTGCTCGGCGGGGGCCCGAACCGCATCGGCCAGGGGATCGAGTTCGACTACTGCTGCGTGCATGCCGCCTTCGCCATGCGCGAGGATGGTTACGAGACCATCATGGTCAACTGCAACCCCGAGACCGTCTCCACCGACTACGACACCTCCGATCGCTTGTACTTCGAGCCCCTCACCCTGGAGGACGTGCTCGAGATCATCCACAAGGAGCAGCCCTTCGGCGTGATCGTGCAGTACGGCGGCCAGACGCCGCTCAAGCTGGCGCGACCCCTGGCGGCGGCGGGGGCGCCGATTATCGGCACCACCCCCGATTCCATCGACCGCGCCGAGGATCGCGAGCGCTTCCAGCAACTGATCCACGAGCTCGGGCTGCTCCAGCCCCCCAACGCCACCGCCCGAAGCACCGAGGAGGCGGTACGCCTCGCCGAGATGATCGGTTACCCGCTGGTGGTGCGACCCTCCTACGTGCTGGGCGGGCGCGCCATGGAGATTGTCTACAACCGCACCGAGCTCGGGCGCTATATGCGCGATGCGGTGCGGGTGTCCAACGAGTCTCCGGTACTCCTCGATCGCTTCCTCGACGCGGCCATCGAGGTGGACGTGGACGCAATCTGTGATGGCCAGGATGTGCTCATCGGCGGCATCATGGAGCACATCGAGCAGGCCGGCGTGCACTCGGGGGATTCCGCCTGCTCGCTACCGCCCTACACCCTCTCGCCCGCGATCCAGGACCGGATGCGCGAGCAGATGGCGGCGCTGGGCCGTGCCTTGGGGGTGGTGGGGCTGATGAACGCCCAGTTTGCGATCCAGGGCGATTCGGTCTACATCCTTGAGGTCAATCCGCGTGCCTCGCGCACGGTGCCCTTCGTGTCCAAAGCCATTGGGGTTCCCCTGGCCAAGGTGGCGGCCCGTTGCATGGTGGGAACCCGCCTCGCCGAGCAGGCTCTTACCAAGGAGCGGCTGCCTAAGCACTATTTCGTCAAGGAAGCAGTATTCCCCTTCATCAAGTTTCCCGGGGTGGATGTCGTGCTCGGACCCGAGATGAAATCCACCGGCGAGGTCATGGGGGTGGGCGAGACCTTCGGCGAGGCCTATGCCAAGGCCCAGGCGGGGGCGGGCAACACCCTGCCCAGGCTGGGCAAGGCCCTGCTCAGCGTCCGCGATGCCGACAAACCGAGGGTGGTCGGCGTGGCGCGGGACCTCAAAGCCCTTGGCTTCGAGCTCTATGCCACCCATGGGACCGCAGCGGTCGTACGCGGGGCCGGAATCTCCTGCGCGGGGGTCAACAAGGTCAACGAGGGGCGCCCGCACCTGGTCGATATGATCAAGAACAACCAGGTGAGCTTTATCGTCAACACCACCGAAGGCGTCCAGGCGATCGCCGATTCCGCCGAGATCCGGCGGGCGGCGCTGCAGCACAAGGTGAGCTATACCACCACCATCGCCGGCGCCGAGGCCACCTGCCTGGCGCTCAAGCAGCCCGATGCGGTAAGCGTGAGCCGCCTGCGGGATCTACACTAAAAGAGAAATCCGGTCGACCAAGAGGTTGCGGAAAAGGTTGCCCTTGCCCCCTTCAGGGGAAAGGCTGGGACCAGGGGGGGAATTCTGTGTATCCCTCACCGCTAGAGCTTTCCCGGTGGGAGAGAAGCCTTTTGGAACCTCTGAGGATCGAGCGAGGAAGGTGAGCAAAGATGAGCAAAGTCCCACTGACAGCCAAGGGTGCCGAACGACTGCGTGAGGAGCTCGAGCGCCTCAAGCGGGTGGATCGTCCCCAGGTCATCAAGGCGATTGCCGAGGCCAGGGCCCATGGCGATCTGCGGGAGAACGCGGAATATCACGCGGCCCGTGAGCAGCAGGGGTTCATCGAAGGGCGCATCAAGGACCTGGAGTTCAAGCTCTCCCATGCCCGCATCATCGATGTCACCAGCCTGAACGCCAACGGCAAGGTGGTTTTCGGCTCCACGGTGGATGTGCTTGAGATTGACAACGACGAAGAGCACACCTTTCAGATCGTCGGAGACGACGAAGCCGACAGCAAGATCGGCCTCATCTCGGTCAACTCCCCTATTGCCCGCGCCCTGATCGGCAAGCAGGAAGGCGACTCGGCCCAGGTGCAGACCCCCGCGGGTGTGCGCGAATTCGAGATTCTGGCGGTGCGTTACACCTAGCCTCGGGGGGAGCAGGGCTGGAGGTGGTCCGGGGAGCGCTCACATAACCCTCTGGGCCGGCACCAAGGACCAGTGCCGCGCGCAGATTCCGCCACAATCCATCAGGCGTCGGGCAAGGGTAGGGGGCGCTTCTTCTCGGGGTTGGCGCGGAACAGCACCGCCACGTGCCCCAGCCGCTGCACGCGCTCAGCGGTGCACCGGTGGCAGAGGCGCTCGATTATGGCGTCGCGTTCCGCCCGGTCGCTGGCGCTGATCTTGACCTTGATGAGCTCATGGGCGATCAACGCAAGATCGGTCTCGGTCAGGACCGCCTCGCTCAACCCGGCCTGTCCCACCATCACCACCGGCTTGAGGTGATGGGCCAGTGCGCGCAGGTGGCGTTTTTGTGGCTCGCTCAGTGGCATGGCCGGTAATCCTCGGGAGTGATGGGGCGGCGCATTCTACCGGGTTGGACGGTGCGGTCAAAGAAACCCTGGGACGGCGGGTCCCGATGAGCGGTTGCGCAGAGCTCAGGATGCTCGCCTGGGCAGGCAATGTTTCCCAAGCGCCGCTTGGCCTTGGAGCCGATCTGTACAGCCCCAATCCGGGTCTCTGTTCGCGTTAGAATGCGCGGGAATTCTCCGGCGAATGGGATTGGCTCCTCATGCTTGGTCTTGCCCGCGGGGGCCTGCTGCTCTTTTTGTCTGTAATGCTGGTGCTTCCGGCCACGGGTCTGGCGGCTGCCCGGGTGCGGGTCCAGCTCGACGGCCTCGAGGGTGATGAAAGGAAGAACGCCCTCGCCCTGATGGACATAGAGCAGCGCGCCAGCGACGAGGGGCTCGATGATCACGTGATCAACCGGCTGCATCGGCGGGCACCGGATCAGATCAAGAAGGCGCTGCAGCCCTTCGGTTACTACCAGGTCAAGGTTGAGGCGGAGCTCAGGAAGCCGGCGGCGGAGGGTGATCCCTGGGAGGCCCGTTACCGGGTCGAGCGCGGGGAGCCGGTTAAGATCGGGGAGGTAGACTTCGAGGTGAGTGGGCCCGGGGCGAAGGATGCCGCGTTTCCCACGGAGTTTGCCATGCATCCGGGGGACCGGCTGATCCACGCCGATTTCGACGATGGGGTGCGCAATCTGGCGGACACCGCCGCCAAGCACGGCTATCTGGATGCTTCCTTCGACAAGCATCGGGTAATCGTGGACCCCGAGGACAATCGGGGCCGGGTGGAGGTGGCGCTCGCGACCGGCCCGCAGTATTACCTTGGGGAGGTGACCTTCAAGCAGGACCTGCTGGAGGATGAGTTCCTGCGCCGCTACATCCGCTTCAAACCGGGTGAGGTCTATGATCCGGGCCGGCTGCTGAACCTGCAGGCCAGTCTCCTGGCCTCGGAATACTACGACCAGGTGGAGATCGTGCCGCGCAAGGACGAGGCGGAGGAGAACGTCATTCCGCTGGACGTGGTGGCAACCCCCAACAAGCCCAACAAGTATCGCATCGGTGCGGGCTACTCCACGGACACCGGGCCGCGGCTCCGATTCGACTGGACCCGTCGCTATGTGGGCCGCTGGGGCCATCGGATGAATGCCGAGCTCAACGTCTCCCCAGCCCTTACCTTTTTGCGGGGTGAGTACCGCATCCCGCTGGATAAGCCGACGCAGGACATCATCTTCCTGCGGCCGAACATTGAGCACTACGACACCTCGACCCGCAAGGGGACCATCGGCGAGCTCGGGGCCGGACATTCGGTGGTGCTGGAGAACGGTTGGCGGCGCATCCTGGGCCTGAGCTATCGCTATGAGGACTACACGGATGTGGATGGAACCAATACCGCAAGCGAGCTGGTCCCCAACATTTCCTGGTCCAAGACGGTGAGCGATGACCCGGTGGTGACACGTAACGGCTACCGCATCCAGGCCGGTGTGCTTGGGGCAGTGGAGGGGCTGATTTCGTCCACCTCTTACCTCAGCGTTCAGGCGTTCGCCAAGTGGATTCGCAGCTTTGGTGAGGATTACCGTTTCATCACCCGCGCTAATCTGGGTGCGACGCTGGCGAAAGACGTGCTCGATCTGCCAGCGAGCCGCCGCTTCTACGCCGGCGGCGACACCAGCATCCGGGGTTGGGGCGTCGATGTGTTGGGTCCCAATGACGCGGAGGACAAGAC
>Ga0208980_10001118_pt1 | contig 16026 bp, 15 predicted proteins | sample WetSurMetagenome_3_FD_187993 | JGI IMG/M metagenome (GOLD analysis project Ga0208980, IMG submission 187993) | Wetland microbial communities from Twitchell Island in the Sacramento Delta, sample from surface sediment Aug2011 Site A1 Bulk (version 2) | ecosystem: Environmental > Aquatic > Marine... | reverse complement strand
TATTTTTAAAAGCATTGAGTCGACTGGCCTCGATAAGTCAGCGATAGTTGTTCTACAGGGACTGATGAAGCTCCGCCAGATCTCCAATCACCCGGTAATGGCTTATGAAGATTATAAATCGGGATCAGGTAAATTTGAAACAGTCCTCCAGGATATGGAAAGTGTTATTTCAGAGGGCCATAAGATCCTCGTCTTCTCCTCCTTTGTAAAGCATCTCACTCTTTACGCAGAAGAGCTTACTAAGAAGAAAATCTTTTTTTCTTTGCTGACAGGTGCCAGCACTAACAGGGAAAAAATTGTCAGCAATTTTCAGGATGATCCGGAAAACAGGATTTTCCTGATCTCACTGAAAGCTGGCGGAGTGGGGCTGAACCTGACAGCAGCCGACTACGTTTATATTTTGGATCCGTGGTGGAATCCTGCTTCGGAAATGCAGGCGATGAACAGGGCCCACAGGATTGGCCAGGATAAAAGCGTATTCATGTACAAGTATATTACAACCAATACAATCGAAGAAAAGATTACCAGACTGCAGGAAAAAAAGTCAAAGCTGGCCGATATGTTCATCACCAGCAACAATCCTGTCAAGGATATTGATATCAGGCAGATTCTTGATATTATTTCATAGGATCTCCCCATTATTCGCTACTTTTAGATAAAATTTTCAGCCTTATGAAAGTACTTGGGATAAATTGCAGCCCTCGCAGGGGTGGCAACACGGAACTACTTATAAAGGAAGTATTTAAAGCATTGAATAAAGAGGGAATAGAGACCGAATTTTTCCAGCTTGGAGGCAAAAAAGTCGATGGCTGCGTTGCCTGCATGAAATGCAGGAAGGAGAAGGACGGAAGATGCCATCAGAAAAATGAGGTAATCAACGAGTGCATCAAAAGGATGGTCAGGGCTGATGGAATAATTATTGGCTCTCCGGTTTATTTTGCAGATCTGACAGCTGAAGCCAAGGCTCTGATAGATGTTGCAGGATATGCCTTGCGGGGTGCCGGCAATCCACTTAAGCGAAAACCCGGAGCTGCCGTTATCGCAGTCAGAAGAGCCGGGGCAATCCATGCCTTCGACAGCATAAACCATTTCTTCCTGATAAATGAAATGATAATTCCGGGATCATCATACTGGAATGTTGCTATCGGAAGGGAAAAGGGTGAAGTTCTGAAAGATGAGGAAGGGATGAAAACCATGCAGGTGCTTGGAGAAAACCTTGCGTGGCTGCTTAAAAAGATAAAAGGCAAAAAGACAAAAGAAAAAAGTAAAAAGACAAAAGTCCGTGAACTAAATCAGCCTTAATTGGTTTAAAGTCTGTTCCGGCCCGTAGCTCAGCTGGTAGAGCACGTGACTCTTAATCATGGGGTCGAGAGTTCGATCCTCTCCGGGCCGACAGTAAATGAGGCAGTTATGAAGCAAACATGACTGCTTTTTTTTATGAGCTCATAAGGGGTTCATATATTATCATCTGCCAGTTTACCTGAATGGCGCGGTGAAATATTCAGAGCTTAACAGAAAAAGCCTTGGTTAAACACTTTTAAAAACATTTTTGCCATTATCATTTTTCTATGACTCCGACGGCTCGAATTTTACCAATCTGAAATCCTTATTAACATGCATAAAGGGATTCCGGCCTAAGAAGTCTTTTGCCTCAGGTGACCTCTGGTTGACTCCAAACCAGAGATATTCTTTATCGGGAGCAAGATCTCTTACAAACTCACCTCCCCATCCTACCTTGTATTTAGTTAATCCGTCAGTCAGAAAGGGGCGGGTACCTCCTAAATCAACCGACTTGCACCCCATCTTTTGTCCCTCAAGTATTCCAAAGTAATACATTGCTCCGATTACTCCGTGGTTCAGATATTCCTCATTACCATCCAGGAGGCCAAGGCGCATAAGAAAGAGCAGTTCCCCGCATTTTTTAAAAAAAAGCATCCCGATAGTAACCCCGTTCTCGTTTATGGCCATTAACAATGGATGGTCGCAGGATCTCCACATTACATTCAGATCCTCAATAAATGCTTCTTCTCCATGCCGTTTATTCATATAGGGATGGTAAAATCTTTCCTTGAAATATTTAAAACTTTCCTCACCTCTGAGTAATTCATAAGTGAGGTTACGATTACGCAGACATCTCATCGTATTCTTATAATTCATTCTTGTCACTCTGTCGCTAAATACTTCACAGACCGGCCGGTCAATATTTATTCGTATTGGAGACCAGACAGGGAGAATATATCCATTACATTTCTGAAAATGCGTGATAGTTGTGGGGCTTATTTCAGAGACTACCATATCAATATCCGAGGAATCAAGAAGGTGTGGCAATTTAGAATACCAATATCTTCCAAGGAAAGTGTGCCGGTAGTTATTATTCAGCAGTAACCGCGCATAGTAAACTCTTTTTATCGGGGAATAACCTGCATATAGGATTTTCATCGAATCAGATTCATACTGGTAAACAGGCATATTAATTCTTGCCAGATGCCTGAGCCAATCTTTAATTATAATTTGTTTCGTTGCCATATTAATTGATTAGTTTTTTATTCATTATGTTTCAGGAAATCACAACCTGCAATTTTCTCTTAAGCTCCTGTATAATCTTTTTTGATCATTCGTTGGCTCAACAAAGCAATTTCAATTTCCGTTGATGCAATTCGATAAGATATTTTCATGGTTCATAATAAGATCTATGAGATAAAAGTAATCATCATAAACAAGTCTGTCAAGTCGCTAAAGCCTTATAAATGGGTAAATGAGGATGTTTACCGTATCCTTTACCGATCAAATTATGATGATAGCTTGCCTGTACCGACAGCTTAAATATAGAAGGAGGTCATTCGTCAAAAATGGAACAAAATTTACAGAAAGTCTTATGAAAATAGTGCCTCCGCAGATACTGAACAGCCTATACTGTTAATTATCTGAACATTATGGAGACGTCGGATTTAATTTCAGGAAAGTCTCAATTTTGACAAAGTGACGGTTTGAATTGATAAGATTTGTTCAAAAAGCTTTAATTCTGAATTTTTCCCCCCTTCTTTCCTGGCCATGGTATATCTCGGAATTCCGGATATTGCTCCAGGTCCTCCAGTGCAGGCGGCTTATTATCATTCCTGTCATTAAAAGCCGGATCATTGAAGTCATTTCGCCCAATGGCCTGAAGCTCCGGGCTGGAAAGCTTTCTCGTGAAATATCCCATCAGCTGAAGCACTCTCAGGAATTTTCCCAGATAGGTAAAGTTATGGTTCCGGAAATTATAATAACTCCTTATATCATCTGCCGATTCCCCTTCGATTAAAACATCGTCAAGCCTCAGTTCACTTGTCGGAATTAATTTTTTCCGCCCCGGCTTGAGGAGATCTTCCAATATAACAATAACTCTTTTGGATGTTAAAAGCCAATATTTTAACTGATCCTTGTAAGTAAAGGAATCAAGCTTTATGCCATTGGGCAGGACGAATATATCTGTAAACAAAGGACAGGGCGGAAAATTATACGGAGCCACGGGCTGAAATGAGCCACTCTCGCGTTCAAGCCTGATAGCTGCCTCCATATACACCTCGCGGGCATAGCTTAATATTTGTTCCACCTTTGCTTCATTGATGCTTCTCTTTAAAGTCTTAATGTATCCTGGTCTGTTCAGGATTTTGTCATAAAAGCTCCTGATTTCCTCCCTTGTCAAGAATTCTCCCATCGCTTTTCAATTTTAGTCAATTATGCTGCGATTGCACCTGTTGCTTAATTCTCAAATCTGTCCAGGCATCTTTCCGTTTTAAAAATGCCCGGTTGGACAATAATCCGCGAATATAGGAAATATTCTTCCCAACAGTCTGGCCATTGAGAAAAAAGAAAACCGGCTGAACTCAGCCGGCTTTTCATTATATGTAATCATATGAGACTAATAGCTTTCACGCTCCACGTAATGGGTATGCAGAAGTTCATGTGATTTGTGGCTGTTGGGCTGATCGAGGAATTCCTTATAGATTGCAGCGACTTCCGGGTTGTCATGTGACTTACGGAGTACCATGTGTTCATCTTCTGCATATATCGCCTTCATTCGGCTTTTCCTGATCTCCATGTTGGTGGGTATTGGCTGACCTCCGCCGCCGATGCAACCGCCAGGACAGCCCATGACCTCAATAAAATGATATGGAGCTGTACCTGATTTAACCATCTTCATTATCTTGTTTGCATTAACAAGACCATGGGCAACTGCGACCTTCAGTTCAACCCCCTCGAGGAACTTCCATGCATCAAGGCATCCTTCGATTTTAATTGTAGCTTCCTTAACGCCTTCCATACCCCTGGCCGGTGTAATATTAAGGTTACCGAACGGAACCTCACGGCCGGTAACAATCTCGTAAGCAGTTCTGAGGGCTGCTTCCATAACACCTCCGGTAGCTCCGAAAATTACTGCAGCTCCTGTAGAATCTCCCATTATTGAATCATAATGTGCCTCTTCAAGGTTTCTGAAATCGATTCCTGCCTGCTTGATCATAACTGCAAGTTCACGGGTTGTGAGTACAAAATCGACGTCCTTGTAACCGCTGGCTCTCATCTCAGGCCTGTCAGCTTCGAACTTCTTGGCTGTGCAGGGCATTATTGATACGGAGACTATTTTGGAAGGATCAAGATTCCTCTTTTTAGCATAGAATGTTTTGGCCAGGGCACCAAACATCTGCTGGGGTGATTTACATGATGAAAGGTTAGAAAGATACTCGGGATACTTATGTTCAATGAATTTTATCCATCCCGGTGAGCAGGATGTGAACATAGGAAGTGATATTGCCTGATCGCCTTCCACCAAAGCTTTTTTAAGCCTGACAAGCAATTCAGTACCTTCTTCCATGATGGTAAGGTCGGCTGTAAAATCAGTGTCAAGAACAGAATTGAATCCAAGCTGCTTAAGTGCGTTCACCATTTTTCCAGTAACCCTCTGACCGGGGTCATAACCAAGATCTTCCCCAAGGGCAACCCTGACTGCAGGAGCTGTCTGCACAACTACATGCCTCTCCGGGTCATAGATGGCATCCCATACCTGATCGATATAGGTCTTTTCAACCAGGGCCCCTGTAGGGCAGCGGTTTACGCACTGACCGCAGTTTGTGCATACAACATGGCTCATGGGCTTTTCATGGAATGAGCTTATCTTCTGATGTGCGCCTTTGTTTGCCACAGCTATTGCCGACACCTGCTGAAGTTCGGAGCAGGTCCTTACGCAGCGCTGGCACCTGATGCATTTGCTGTCGTCTTTAATAAATGAGGGAGACGATCTGTCTATATTGTATTTGTGATCTTCGACGAGGTCGAGGAATATAGTATCTCCGAAGGCAAATTCATTTGCCAGTGACTGAAGCTCGCAATTCTGGTTCTTGTAGCACTTTGTGCAATCTGACCTGTGCTCGGTAAGCAGCAGTTCGACAATGTGCTTGCGGGCATTCCTCACCTTGAGGGTATTGGTGTTGATTTCCATTCCATCCGATACCGGTGTGGCACACGATGCAATAAGGGTTCTAGCCCCCTTCTGTTCAACAACGCAAACACGGCAGTTGCCGGCCACGCAAAGGTCATCATGGTTGCATAATGTCGGAATATTGATTTTCAGTTTCTTTGCAGCTGCCAGTACAGTAGTGCCGGGTTCGACTGCAACCTTCTGGTCATTTATAGTTAGATTTATCATGATTCGATGTTTTGATTTGATTGTTAATAAATGATCTCTTCCTTGAAATTGCTGACAATGGATTTGAAGGCATTTCCCACTGATTGCCCCAGACCGCATTTTGCGGCAATCTTCATGGTGTCGGCGAGCTTGACAAGTTCACTCAGGTATGTTGATTTTGACTCACCCTTCTTCACCTTTTCCACGCCCTTCAGGAGCTGCTGGCATCCAACCCTGCAGGGAGTGCACTGTCCGCACGACTCTTCCGCAAAGAAATCAAGGTAGTTATGAAGAACATTATACATCGACCGTGAGCTGTTGAAAAGCTTCATCGAACCGCCAGTAGGGACACCCTCAAAGCCGATTATTGTCTCTGCGAATTTCTTTCTGGGAACACAAAATCCGGAAGCACCTCCAACCTGTACAGCTTTGGTATCCCCATCGCCGAACTCATTTACGAACTGCTGTACAGTCATTCCAAGCTCGAGCTCAAAAATACCCGGAGTGGGTGTGTCGCCAGAAACAGAGAATACTTTTGATCCCCGCGAATCTTTTGTACCATACTGGGTGAAGTTTTTTGATCCGTGGAAAATGATCATCATAGCTGTCACAAGCGTCTCGACATTATTAATTGATGTTGGTTTTTCGAAAACACCTGATACTGTCGGATAAGGCGGCTTATTTCTTGGCTCGCCCCTTTTCCCTTCTATGGATTCGAACAGTGCACTCTCCTCACCGCATATATATGCACCGCTTCCCATCCTGTATTGTATATTGAAATCAAAGCCTATCTCATGTATCATCCTGTGAAAAGCATCAAGCTCAATCATAAGCTTTGGCAGCAGATATCTGTATTCCCCCCTGAGGTAGACGATCCCCGTTTTTGCGCCTATTGCCTTGCCTGCAATAGCCATGCCTCCATGAACTTTCACAGAGACTCTGTCGAGTATTTCCCTGTCTTTAAAAGTTCCAGGTTCGCCCTCATCAGCATTGCACACGATATATTTTTCGGCGCTTTTTTCAGCTGCAGTATATTTCCATTTCAGACCGGTAGGGAAACCGGCACCGCCTCTTCCTTTCAGACCCGAATCGAGCATATTCTGTATAATATCTGCATTGCTCATTTTAAAGGCTTTGCTCAAAACCTGTTTGGCATCAATCTTCTCAAATATCAGGTCAACCTTGTTTAGTCCGTTATTTTCCATCTCTTTGCAGATTTTATTTCTTCATGTAATCTTTAATAATATCACTTATCTTCTCAGGAGTAAGCTCTGTGTAGGGCATATCGTTTATAAGAACTGCAGGAGCCTTATGGCACCATCCTATGCAGTTGGTTTCAATCAGGCTGAATTGCCTGTCGGCAGTTGTCTCTCCCACCTTTATTTTAAGAATATCTTCGAGTGTATGAATGATGTCACTCTTCCCCTTCATGGAGCATGTAATTGTCTTGCAAACCCTTATAACATACTTACCTCTCACCTGGGTATCGAGAAAGGTGTAAAAGGAAGCTGTCCCGTAAACTTCAGCCGCTGAAATATCAAGTTCCTTTGCAACCTCTACCATTGCCTCATCCGTCAGATAATTATGCTTCTGAACTATATCCTGAAGAATCGGGATAAGATTCTCACGGGCATGACCATGTTTGTCAGACAATTCCTTAACTAGATTTCCTACCTGGTACATTTCTTATTGATTTTTAAGTAATTAAATAGATTATTATGTTTAAATATATGGTCTTTAAAAGTGCTGTTAATTTAATAACAATACTTTTAAAAAAAACTTATAAATGTCATTCCAGTTAATTTAGAATGAAAATAAAGAAAGAAAGAAAGGCTTTTCACTATGAGACAGATCGAGTTAAAGCGCTGGTTATTAATGGATATATTGGAACTGGATGAAGCCAGCTGTCATATATTTCAGAGAATATAATCTGATTGAATTTCAATGGGAAAAAAGTCCCTGCATCACCTGTTGTACCTGTTTAGCAGGTCCCTTTGACTGACAAATTTTTTCTGACCTTATTAATGAGTGACCAGAATAGAACTCAACAATGTAATATTCTGTACATTGGAATAATCAAACTGGTATAATCCGTCATCACCTATCATAACAAGTACCTTACCGACAGGAATAACATCGTAGGCATTAATACCAGCATAAGTATTGATTAGATGGTCTGTTATTGTTTTTGGATCTGCCGCATCATAAATCTTAAGACCTGCGCTGCCATCACAAATGAACAACAGGTCCCCATCCTTCCCCAGGCCATGAGGATTAGTCATCGAATATGACATAACAAGATTCGGGGAAGCAAGATTTTTGATATTCACAACACTCAGGCTGTTTAAAGATCCTCCACAGGTAGTACCGGATCTTAGCGTAATATATGCCAGAGTATCATCCACGATGACCGGATCACAGCTATTGGCATGGGAAAAAAATATTTTGTACTCGGGGCTGAGAGGAACTGAAATATCATATATGACCATTCCCGTGGTACTACCCAGAAACATGTTATTATCAGTCAGGAACAAAGTCTCTATTCCCCATCCGGGAAAAAGCTCATTATATTTTACAGGGCTGGTTTTATTAGTAATATCAAATATTTTAAGCGTATTATGATCAAGAACATAGAGCACATTATCCTTGATTCCGAACCTTGCCATCGATCCTCCAACACCTATCCCGCTTCCACTTACACCTGTTGAAGCTCCTCCCGCATTTACTTTGTCGTAGAATGCCCCATTTGCCCAGAAGACAGGATATGGTAAAGGATAAGGATATGGATCAACTTTTTCCCTTATGGTCTTAAGTTCCCAGTCAATCACTACCCCTTTTTCCTGATCAACATAACCCATTGGATAATCATTCCCTGTAGGCGGAATAGCATATGGCAGAACATCTTTTATTCTTCCTGTTTCATGAATCTTTTCCACATCCTCAACATCGAGTGCAACAAGGTCCACATAACTGTCTGCATACATAATGGTGCCTGTTACTGAGATATCAACCACTCCCGGCAATTTTACAAATGCTTTTTTAACCGGCGATGAGGGAACTGTATTATCAAAAACATGAATTCCCTTAAGCTCTTCAACTATGAAGATATAATTATCCTTAAAATAAATTTTACCCGGATTTTTCAGACTGACATTTTGCTCTTCAGAAATTGCAGAACGTAACTCTGTATAGGACATATATATTGGAACATTTCCCATGTATTCTTTATAAGTGGTATCTTCACATGAATAGAAAAATACTGAAGTCAGTGAAATGATTGCTACAAATGGAATGATTTTTGCGTTCATAAAGATTAGGTTTAGTCTTTTCATCAGGCACAAAAATCATGCTAAACTACTAAATACCTCAACCTAAAATACTATGAAAAAACACATTGCAATTTTAATCCTCCTGGTATTTGCATTATTACCTCTTTCAGCTCAGAAATCAAGAGACGTCCTTTATCTGAAAAACGGAAGTATGATCTATGGGAAGCTCATTGAGGTGAAAGATAATCAGTATAAGATCCGTACTTCAGATGGCAGTATTTTTATTTTTTCCGGGACTGAAATAGAAAAGTTCGTCAACGAGGCGCCTGTTTTTGACGGCAGAAAGAAAAATGGTTTTGGATTTGCCATGGAAGCGGGATTCCTTGTTGGAGCACAAAGCAGCGAGTACCATGCTCCCTTCTCTTTTAACTGTCTTGCCAGTTATACTGCCAATACTAAAAATTTAATCAGCCTGGGATCCGGTGTCGAATTCATTGGCAAACCCTATGCACCCTTGTTCTTTGAATACAAGTATTCCTTCAATAACAGAAGAGCAACTCCATTCATTTTTGCCAGGTGTGGAAAACTATTTTACATAGGTCAGGAAGGTGACGGATCAGAGGCTAATGATATGTATGACCAGAAAGATTTTAAAGGTGGATTCTCCTGCGCGCTGGGTACCGGAATTTCATGGGTAAAAGAGGATTTTGAAACCTACTTAAGCTTTGCGTACAGATATGCCGAAACAAGCTATGTTCAGAAAAATTATAATAATTATGATGCAACATACGAGAATGCCTATAACAGGTTAGAGGTAAAATTAGGATTCAAATTCTGATTTGCTCACCCATCCAATTATACCATTCTGAAAGTCCATCTCCTTTTATACAGGAAATTTCAAACAATGGAATCCGGGCATTGACATGCTGTAAATCCAGTCTGAAGCAATCGAGGTCGAAATTAGTATAAGGGATAAGATCCGTCTTATTGAGCAAGACTGCCCTTGCTTCCCTGAAAAGCATCGGATATTTTCCGGGCTTATCATCACCTTCGGGTGTGCTCACCATTGCTACTTTGAAGTTTTCACCAAGATCGAACTGTGACGGACAGATAAGGTTACCAACATTTTCGACAAACAGAACATTGACATTATCGAGATCAAAGCTATCCAGGGCTTTCGAAATACTGTGGGAATCAAGATGACAGCCACCCTCGGTGTTGATTACAACTATTGGAATATTATATTTCTTAAGCCGTTGTGCATCCCTGTCAGTGGTGATATCACCCTCAATCACCCCTATCTTCATTTCATCACAAAATCTGCTGCAGGTTCGTTCAAGAAGTGTGGTTTTTCCTGCACCCGGAGAGCTGATCAGATTTACCATGAGGACCTTTTTAGACAGCAGCAGTTCTCTTACTTCCCTTGCTTTATCCTGATTTCTGTCAAGGATGTTCTTCATTATTTTAATTTCCATGTTTACTCTCCTTCTATACTTTTAATGAATAATTCATTCCCCTGAATAATATCTGTCTCATACGAATTACAGATCCTGCATGCAAAGAGGTTATCATCCAACTGGAAATCATGTCCGCAATTCCGGCATTTCAGCCTGATCCCGGCAATTTCTATATCCAGTGCTGCGTCATTTGCAACGGAATCCCTTACAGTCTCACGGAAAGCAAATTCAAAGATCTCCGGAACGATCTGCACCATTTTTCCAAAGGTTATATTCACCTTAGTAACCTTTGACAACTTTGCATTTTCTGCAACTGCAAGGATAATATTAAAAAGGTCTTTGGCAATTCTGATCTCGTGCATAACTTTATTAACAAATTCGTGGCAGCTGTTGACCTGATGGCATATCCAGAATGCGTTTCCCTCCGACTGATGTTTGTATAATCACTGTCTTATTCTTCTCCGGAGCTATTTCTCCTATTATTGCTGATTGTTTTCCCAGGTGATGGGCTCTGAGTATTTCCAGCACCTTTTCAGAATCGTCGTCGCCAACGACCATTAGGACTTTGCCTTCATTCGCAAGATACAAAGGATCGAAGCCAAGCATCTCGCACAGCCCTCTGACCGGATCATCAACCGGGACGGAGGATTCACTGATAACTATCCCCAGTCCCGTCATGGCGGTCAGCTCATTTAATACAGCTGCAAGACCGCCTCTCGTAAGGTCGCGCATAAAGTGAACCGACGGGCAGGAGTCCATTACTGTTCTTATAAGTTCATTTAATGAAGCACAGTCGGACGTGACAGGCGTAGTGAAAGATAAATTGTTACGGGCACCGAGAACAGCAATTGAGTGGTTTCCCAGAGGCCCGTTAATGATCAGTTTATCTGACGGTTTTACAAGCCTGGCTTCGCTGAGATATTCCAATCCGGATCTCAGGAAACCAATCCCGGATGTTGTTATAAAAAGCTTATCGCACTTGCCTTTTTCAACAACTTTAGTATCACCCGTAACGATTTTAACTCCTGCATCCAGGGCCTCCCTGGCCATTGATTCTGAAACAAGTGTCAGATCTTTAAGCGGGAAACCCTCTTCGATTATGAATGAAGCTGCTATAAAGGCAGGAACAGCGCCCGACACTGACAGATCATTTATTGTCCCGCAAACAGCAAGATTGCCGATGTTGCCGCCTGGGAAAAAAATAGGATCAACAACATATGCATCAGTAGTATATGCCAGGGAAGACCCTTTGCAATCAAGTATTGCGGAATCGGTCAGCGGCAGCTTTAATCCGAAACTGTCAACAAATACTCTGTTAATAAGTGCATGGGTAAGCTTCCCTCCGCTTCCATGATTTATACTGATATATTCCGCCATTTCTATAATCTGAATCTATACCATGAATTACAAGTACCTTCCGCTGAAACCATGCACGCTCCGAGAGGGTTGTTCGGATTGCAGATATTGGCAAACAGAGTACAATCGGCAGGTGAGTATAATCCCCGGAGTATCTTGCCGCAAATACAGAGTTCATTTTCCTGCAGAGGGGTGACAGTTACCGGTATTTTTTTCTCTGCATCAAATTCTTCAAACTCCTTGTTCAGTGCAAGTCCGCTTTCCGGAATCGGCCCAAATCCTCTCCAGGAAGCACTGCACTTTTCAAAGACACAATCCATATGCTTCCTGGCAAGAATATTTCCATCGGGCTTGACTGCCCGGCTGTACTGAATTTCAACTTTGGAAATTTTACTGTTCACCTGCCTGATAAGCATCAGGATCGACATGAGAATATCTGCAGGCTCAAAACCTGTTATTACACATGCGATATTATAATTATCAGGGATGAAGTCAAAAATTGAGGATCCTGTTATAGTTGCAACATGACCTGGGCAGATAAAACCGTCAATATCAGTACCTTCCCGCATTATTGTTTCAATAGCAGGAGGCATCACCTTATGTGCACATAGCAGCAGGAGATTTCTGACATCCAGCTCCTTAGCCTGCATCATAGTTACAGCAGTTCCCGGAGCAGTAGTTTCAAAGCCTATTCCAAGGAAAATTACTTTTTTTAACGGGTTGCTTTTGGCAATTTCAAGTGATTCAAGTCCGGAAAAAACAATCCTGATATCAGCTCCTGTTGCCTTCTCTTTTTCCAGGGATGAAGATGTGCCTGGCACTCTCATAAGGTCACCAAAAGTCGCTATGATTATATTATCCATACGTGAGTATGAAATTGCCTTGTCAATAAAGTCTGTACCTGTAACGCACACAGGACATCCGGGACCAGAAATTAGCTTAATGTTTTCAGGAAGCAGCGAAGGAATTCCAAATCTGTGTATTGCTGCTGTATGACCTCCACAGACCTCCATGAATGAATAGGGACGTGTGGCTGACATTCTGATAAGAACGGCCAATCTTGCAATGAGATCTTTATTCCTGAACTCATCAATGTACTTCATGGCAAATCATTTAGCCTGGAATTTTCCATCTCCTCCAAAAGCCTGATTGTCTCCTCAGCATCACTCTTGCTGATCTTCTGTATTGCAAAGCCAGCATGCAGCAGTACATAGTCTCCTTCCTCTATACCATCCAGCATGTGAAGGCCGGCTTTAAAAAGAGTACCTCCTGCCGATACTTCAGCCATTTTGCCTTCTATTGAAACTATCCTTACCGGAATACTCAGACACATGATTCCCTCTTTTTAGATGCAATCACCAACTGACCAAGCGAAATACCTCCATCGTTCACCGGAACAATATGGTTTGTAAATACCCTGAAGTTATTACTGGATAACAGTGCGATAGTTTTCTCAGAGAGATATTTGTTCTGGAAGACGCCTCCTGAAAGTACTACCTTGTTAAGCGAAGTCTCACTCCTTATCCTCCTCGACATATCCAGCATTACATGAGCAACTGTATTATGAAATTTCGACGAAATTACCGAAATCCTCTTTTTGGGCAGATCTTCAAGGATCGCTCTGATTGTTTCAGAAAATGAAATTGTCTCTTCAAGTTGAAACGGATAAGTCTCGTTCGTGCTTTCGTCAGCTACCGATTCAAGTCTCATTGGTCCTTCTGAATCGAATGTAGACACCTTGCACAATCCAAGGATTGAAGCTACTGCATCAAACAGCCGGCCAGCGCCTGACGTCAGAGGGGTATTGATCTTTTTATCGATCATTTCAATTGCAAACGACAATGTCTTTTTATCCATTTTTCTGAAGACAGGTACTGAAGAACAGTCAAAATTCTCTCCCATGGAAGTGTAAATATATGCCAGAGCCATTCTCCAGGGCTCATAAACAGCCTTTTCACCTCCCGGCATTGGAACATAAGCAAAATGGGAAAACCTGGAAAAGTCGTTCAGGTCCGCAATCATAAACTCCCCGCCCCAGGTATTACAGTCTGTACCGTAACCTGTACCATCGAGACTGATCCCTATAACAGGTTCATCAAGTCCGGCCTCAGCCATACAGGATGCAATATGAGCATGATGATGCTGTATCCTGAAAAGGGGAACCCTTATGGTATCTCTCAATAATTCAGCATATTGAGTTGAAAGATAATCAGGATGAAGATCACAGCATAAGACTTCAGGCTTGAATTTCAAAAGGAACGACATTTTTTCAATTGAATCCTTAAAGAACTCGAATGTTGTTGGATCTTTAAGATCGCCGATATACTGGCTCATAATGGCCTGGTATCCTTTTCCAAAGCAAATACTGTTCTTTTGTTCGGCACCAAGGGCAAGAATTCCCTCAGCCCTGCAAAAAAGATCAACAGGTCCTGGAACAAATCCGCGTGATCGGCGGATAATACATTTTTGCCTGGCCACAAATCTTATTACCGAATCATCGGCTCTGTTGAATATCTCCCTGTTATGGCTGACAATTGAGTCGGCCACACTCCGTAATTGCTCTTCAGCTAGCAGATCGTCAATGATAATTGGTTCATCTGAGATGTTGCCACTGGTAAGTATCAATGCCGGAGTCTGAAGAGATCCAAACAACAGATAATGAACAGGCATATATGGCAGCATTGCACCGGTTGTTTCAAGGCCATTGCTTACTGAATAGGACAGCACTCTCTTATGTTTCAGTATAAGTATGGGCCTTCTCCATGACAGAAGCTCTTTCTCCTCCTCTTCATCCAGATAACAATACTTTCTGACCATTTCAACATCACGGAACATCACGGCAAATGGTTTTCCATCGCGTTGCTTCTTCTGCCTCAGTTCAGATACTGCAATGTTATTCAATGCGTCGCATATCAGGTGATAACCTCCAAGACCTTTTAATGCCACTGATTTACCAGATTCTATCCTGACAACTATCTCCTCAATGATCTCTTTGAAATTATCGAGACTCCTGTTCTGATCCTTATAACGGTAAACCGGTCCGCATGAATTACAGGCAACAGGTTGTGCATGAAACCGCCTGTCAAGGATATCATTATACTCTGAGCTGCAATTGCCGCACATTCTGAAGCTTTTCATGGTTGTGTTTGCACGGTCATAGGGCAATGCCTGAATGATGGTAAAACGTGGGCCGCAATTTGTGCAGTTAATAAAAGGATAATCAATCCTCCCGGGATCAGACTTCATGTCTTCCAGGCAATCATCACAGACGGCGATATCGGGACTTATTTCAGTAATGGTGTTATCAAATGCTTTGCTCCCTGCAATTTTGAAACTGATAAATTCAGTGAGGAGTGACGGTTTTATTTCAATCGATTTGATAATGGATGCAGGTGGGGCATTTTCAAGAAGATCGCGTCTGAAAAGATCTATTGTCTTTTGATCTCCATTGACAAGGACAGTGACCCCGTCCGTCCTGTTATCCACCTCTCCAAGGAGCCCGTGTTTCCTTGCCAGTCTGCAGACAAAAGGGCGAAATCCGACACCCTGAACCAGACCCTTGATTAATATTTCATATCCCTGTATAATAGCTCTGTCGTTTTAACTCCTTTACTCGTCAACTGTTTATGAACGTAATAGATGACGCTCTCCAGTTCGTCGCAGAGATTTACATTGTTAATAATCACATCCTGTGGAACTTTGAGAAGCACCGGGGCAAAGTTCATAATACCTGTAATACCGTGTCTTATCAGTTCATCAGCGACCTCCTGTGCTGAAATCTCAGGTACTGCAAGAATTGCAATCTTAACCTCAAACCTGTCTATTATCTCCTTCAATCTGCTCATCGGATAGACAGTGATTCCTGAGCGGATCTTGTGCTTGAAAGGATCTATGTCAAAGGTGCCGACAATATTCATATGGCGCTGGCTGAACTTGCTGTACTTAGATAATGCAAGTCCCATATTTCCCATACCGATGAGTACAATATTATTGTCCTTGTTACGATGGAAAATCTTTTCCATTATGTCGAGCAGTTCATTTATGTCATAACCACCGCGTTTATTTCCCTTAATATTGAAATCTGAAAAATCCTTCCTCACCTGGTCTGATGTAACCCCGGTCTCATTAGCCAGGGTATAGGAAAAGACCTTCTCAACTCCCATTTGCCTTAGCCTGACAAGAGATGCCCGGTATAAAAAGATCCGTTTAAGATTATTTTTTATTATATTTTTTGTGACTTGTTTCACATCAATTAATATTTTAATATTTCAATATGCAAGTT
>Ga0208980_10001117_pt1 | contig 16026 bp, 16 predicted proteins | sample WetSurMetagenome_3_FD_187993 | JGI IMG/M metagenome (GOLD analysis project Ga0208980, IMG submission 187993) | Wetland microbial communities from Twitchell Island in the Sacramento Delta, sample from surface sediment Aug2011 Site A1 Bulk (version 2) | ecosystem: Environmental > Aquatic > Marine... | reverse complement strand
CCCCAGGAAATCGTGCTGCGGTCGGATAGCAAACCCATCAATGCCTGGGCGAGCAAGGCAACCATCAAGGTGAATAAACGAAATGTGCCATAATAGGTGGCTTTTTGGGTCTCACCCACGAATTGCTGCACCAGCAACGGTGTAACTAACCCCATGGTTTGTGAAAGTGTGGTCAGACCAAAAAAGTAAACATTGAAGGTGATGTAGTCGTACCAGCGGATCAGACGGGACATTCCGTATTCCTTTGAAAACAAGGTGAGATAACTGACTACAACCTTATTGGATGGTCAAGCAACGAGCACCCGCCCAAGGAAATCGATGGTCATACTTGCGGCGAGGTCACGCTCCTTATCGAGGATAACGCAATGTGTGGAATGCTCCAGCCAATGCAGCTCTTTGATGGATGAGCTGACTTTTTCATATACTACCTGGGGGGCTTGCTCGTGGACAGTTGGGTCCAACCTGCCCTGGATTATCAAGATCGGTTGTTGAATTTTCGGCAGGAGTGGATAAATCACCTTTTGCAAACGTAAGAGTTCGTTAGCAGCTTTTAATGGCTGCACAGTATACCCTTGCCAGGGATTGTTGTCAGTTGATGGTGGTTTGGGAATTGATGTGATAAAGGGAATACACAGGGACAAGAGAAATACTTTTACAGGGTTGAGTTTTAGCTTCAATGCCGGCGCATAGCACAATATCGCATCAGCTTCTGGATGCTGGCTAGCTAAACGCAAGACCAGTAGTGCACCGGTAGATTCGCCACCCACAATCACACGTTGGCAGTGTGAAGCCAATTGAAAATAGGCTTGTTCGACGGAGGAATACCAATCCTGCCAGGTGAAACGGTTGCAATCTTCAGGGGTGGTGCCATGTCCCGGTAATAGTGGCCCAGCGATAGTGTACCCTTGCTTGTGAAGAGAACGGGCAAGCAAACGCACCTCAGCCGTGGTGGCAGTAAATCCATGACAAAGCAACACACCCGTCGGACCACCCTCCCAGTAGAAGGAGCCACCTTCAAGGTGTGGATTGAGGAGGGTGGAAGTGTGCTTCATTGCGGCTGCCACGACCCATTAACCAGTAAACCATCTCCACAATGACCAGAGGATCACCAAGATGATGGCGAACAGGACAACCCCTCCAAAAATAAGCATGACCAACTTGAGTGTGTCGGTAGGTTTTTCACCACCCACTTTTCCCGTTTGACCATTGACAAGCAAGCGATAACGCTTCCCCTGGAACGGATAATTGCCAATATATATCGGAAGCAACGCAAGTTTATAGGTAAGACCGCTCCATTTACCAGCACCAAGACTGAAATTACGTTTTGGTCTATTCGGCTCAATCAAGCCAGGTAAGGATATGCGGGCTTTTTGGATCACCTTCTCGCGAGCCTTCAAGGAGGCATCTGCCAAAGGTTGATCGTAGGTAAGCGCCACCCAGCCTGCCAGGAAGTCGGAGGAAAATTCCACCAGGTCATTCATATTGAATGGCTCTATGCCAGCCAGGTCAAGCTTGGAAATTTTACGAAGGCCCGGAATGAGCACATTTTCGAACATCTCGAACTGTGACCCCGTATGTGCCTCCCACGCAGCTGCCTTACCAGTTCCAACATTGACATCACAAAACCAGGGGATTTCCAGTGTTCCTTCAAAGATCCAAAATGGGTAATACGCCGGGTGAAGAAGCATCCCTGAATGTTGGACTGCCAGATCATCAGGGGAAAGCAAACCCTTGCCCAGCCAGTTTTTGATGCTCTTGGCAGCTTTTTCTGGATCAATCTGAAATAAGCCAATCACTTGAGGATCGATCAGCTCTAATAAAGAGGCTGAGGTAACAAAACGATTCGAGCCACAGTAAGGGCAGCTATCGGCAGTTTGTCCGGAGGGCAGTAAAATGACTACACCACATTGCTCACAAGTTACACGGGTTTGATTTTCTGCCCAACTGTGCGCGGGGGTGGTAGGCAGGACGACATCCAATACCTGATCCGTGCTTTCACTGGTCACACTTTCATCAACCTTGCGGGTGAAACCACAGAATTGGCAAACCAGGCTGGTATCATGGATATCAAAGGAAATCTTTGCACCACAATTAGGGCAAATAAAGGTTTTAATAACTGCTTCTTCAGGAGCAAGTGTGGCTTGAGGGATATAAGCCTCACCTTCGGGTATGAGGCGGGTCTTATCCAACTTTTCATCAAGCAGTAACAAACCCCTTTTTGCCATCGCATTGGATGGTTCGACTGCGATTGCCTTTTCTAAATAAGAACGACGTTCTTGCAAGTCATCTGTAGTTGCCGAAAGCCAGATCCAGACCCGCGCATCAGCACTATTCATCATTGCTGCCTGGTCTAGCAATCGTTTTGCAAGCGACCGATCGCCGTTCTTAAGCGCGTCGATGCCATCCCGAAGATGCTGTTCAAATTCTCGGCTATCCAATGAATCAGATGAATTGGAAAATGCAGAAGGAAGCATTTACAGATTATATAATGAAAATAGAAAGGCAGTGAAATAAACCACCGAAAGCTCTAACTTACGTGCCTGTCATGACGGAAGGGAAAGAGAGCCACTGAGAAACCGTCGAATCGGAGGAATACGAATCAGTAACAGGAACAGGGTCAAAATCAACCACAGGTAAGGTTCAATAACACCCTGTTTTACTGAGAGGATAAAGTGGGTGACATCCAGGATAATTATCACATACACCAAACGGTGCAGGCGTTTCCAGTTTTTACCAAGACGTTTTGGCCAGGGCGCAAAGGAGGTAACGGCCAAAGGGATTAATAATAAACCGGTGATAAATCCAAGCAGGGCATACGGCCGATTAAATAGCTCGGTGCTGATCAATTGGAGATTAAATCCAAAATCCAGGGAAACAATGATGGCGAAGTGCAAACAGACATATAAAAAGGAATAATCTCCCAATGAACGCCTGACCTTTAGGGCTGGTTTAAACCCAAAGATGGTATAGATGGGCGTACAGGACAGGGTTAAAACGAGCAATACCAACGCTATCTTCCCGGTACGTAGGATTGAAGCCCGGATCGGATCAGCGGTTAAATTTCCTCGCCAGGCATCCAATAAAAGCCATGGGATGGGTAGCAGGCAGGCAACATTGACCAGGATTGGGAACCAGTAGTCGAGACGCTTGTTTTTTATGATCAAAAATCCTTGTTTAAATCCATCCCTGCATAAAGTGGTGCAACTTCTTTTTCATAACCGTTGAACATCAAGGTGTTTCGCCTTCCAACTTCACCAATACGTCGTTCGGTAGCTTGAGACCAACGCGGGTGATCGACATTGGGATTGACGTTGGAATAAAAGCCATACTCATCCGGGGCAGCTTGCATCCACAGCGTGACGGGCTGGTAATCGACCAACTCGATCTTGACGATGGCTTTGATGCTTTTAAAGCCATATTTCCATGGTACCACCAAACGAATGGGTGCCCCATCCTGTTTCGGCAAAGGTTGTCCATATAAGCCAGTTGCCAGGATGGTCAAGTCATGCATGGCTTCATCCAATCGTAAACCTTCAACATATGGCCAGCTGAGGGAGGCGGAACCTTGTAGAGGCATGGTTTTTGGATCGTTGATGGCGGTGAACTGAACATACTTTGCCTGTGGGGTCGGCTGAACCTCATCCAGTAACTTATGGAGGGGAAAACCGCTCCAAGGAATGACCATTGACCAGCCTTCCACACAACGCAGGCGATAAATCCGCTCTTCGGCTTCGAATTTTTGTAGGCTTTCGATTAAATAAGTGCGTGGGTTGTTGACCAGACCCGACACTTCGATGCTCCATGGGGAGGTGGGGAAATCCGCAGCCAATTTCGCCACGGCTTCCTTGTTGGTGGAAAATTCGTAGTAATTGTTGTAATGGGTGATATCCTCGAACGAGGTCAAAGGATCACCGAGTTCATCTGTCGAGGTGCTTGCCTGTGGAGTAATGCCTGCTACGGGAGTAAGTGCTGCCTCACTGGTGGGCAGATTGCCTTTACAAGCCGCCAATGCTAACGCAGCAGCAACCACCGCACCGCTGCTGCCAATAAATTGTCTGCGGGAGAGGTAAAGCCGTTTTGGGGTTATTTCAGAAGGGTCTATTTTTATCATAATTAGCCTCTTATCTGTATCACAGGTACATATTTTAACAAAAATCCTCAATTGTGAAGATTACAGGTAGATTAGACATGAAATAGACTTTCAGATGAAACAAAAGCCCGTGTATCTCGTATTAATTAATATAAACAGGCAAGGAGTTTATTATGATCAACACCAGGAATACTTATTGGCTGCTCAAACCTTTTGCATGGTTATGGAACCTGATTGCAAGAATCGTCTTACTCACCGGCCGCATGCTGGCAGTGATATTGGGTTTGTTATTGATGCTTGTGGGGGTTATTCTGACCATCACAGTAATCGGTGCTATCGTTGGCATCCCCTTGTTCATCATTGGTCTACTTTTAGTGGTCAGAGGGCTTTGGTAATTGGATCATTGTATTACAAAAAAAGTGGCTGTTCAAAAATAAAGGGCAACCACTTTTTTTTTATAGGAGGGAGATAGCCATCCACGAATTTGTAAACACGAAACCACGAATGTAGGGTGGGATTGGTGATAACGGGTGATAGTTTGGGAGGGAAACAACCATCCACGAATTTGTAACCACAAATACACAAATTTGGTATGGATTGGTGATAGTTTGGGAGGAAATCAACGATCCACGAATTTGTAACCTCGAATACACAAATAAGGGATAGATTGGGGATTATGGGTGATAGTTTGGGTGGGAAACAACCATCCACGAAGGTGTAATAGGGAAACAACCATCCACGAATTCCTAATCACAAATACACAAATTTAGTATGGATTGGGGATTCGCAAAACCTAGCAGATAAAAAATTCAACACGTAGAGAAGGAGAATTATGTGCAATCCACTTCTACGGGATGGGGTTGGTTAGTTTTTATCATCTGATCGCCCACCAGCTCAAGTTCAGAGATGACCGATTCTTCGGCGGTAGCTGGTGTAACGGGGGTGCGACCATCCTCAAAATGCATAATGGCGGGGATAAAAAGACTGCTGATGCCCATTAATACGGTGACGATTCCACCGATCAAAAACCATGTCTGTACACCGAGATGATCAGCAATGGGACCGGCGATGATCAATCCAAGGGGAGACATAGCCGCCGCTACCGTACCAATAAGGGAGAATACACGCCCCTGCATTTCCGGCGAGACGGCGGCTTGCACTGCGGCAAACAAAGGCCCATTGACGATTGGGTTGATAAATCCAAGGAAAAGCCCCACAGCTACGGCAATGATGAACGCAGTGGGAGGTAAAAGACCCATGACCAAACAGCCGACACCCATGGCTACCAGACCCACCAGGCTGGTCATGATGCGTCGTTTGAAACCTCCCCACACACTGAGGGTGAGACCTCCAACGATGATACCAATTCCATAAAAAGATTCCAGCGTGGCAAGTTGGATTGCTTGCCCATTATAATGCTTGGTAACCAGGATAGGGAGCAATGTGAATGCCGGAGTGAGCAGGAAATTGATCACGGCCGCCATGACACCAATGAGCATAAGACCCGGCCAACTCCAAACATAACTTAATCCAGCCATAAAATCCTGCTTGAAGGAGGATTTACCGTTTGTTGCGGGATGTAAATCATTTCGCTCAGGCTGTGGCACCTGAAAGAAGAACAAGGGTATGATGGCAAGCATGGCGGTGAACACATCAATCGCCAGGATGCCCTGCATGGGGAGCAACGCCAATAACAAAGCGCCTAATGGGGCAGAAACAATGCTCATCCCTCCCTGCAACATTTGGTTAAGTCCTTGAATTCGCGTCAGGTGTTCCTTAGGGACCATCAGAGTGGTTGAGGCTTGCATGGCTGGCCAATGAAAGCCTCCACAGACAGACCGAACGAAAAGGAGGGCGTATACCTGCCAGATTTGGACATTACCCAGGGCAAACAGGACAGCCAATAAGAGAGTAGCAAGGGCAATTAACCCATCCGCGACGATCATAGTGATGCGCCGGTTCCAACGATCCACAAGCGTCCCGGTGAATGGTCCGAGGATCACCTGAGGTAATAATCCTACTAAGGAAGCGGTAGCCAGGATGGTGGCTGAGCCAGTAGTCTGAGTCAACCACCAGATAATCGCAAAAGAGACCAGCTGGCTTCCAAACAACGAAAAAGCCTGACCGGTCCAGATGGTAAAAAAGCGGGGAGCCCAGGGTTTATTTTTTTCGAGTGCAGCATCAGAGTTCATCGTGGATTCCTTCTAAAAATTTTTATATACATTAATATTATACACAATTATTACAATATGTCAATAAATATATTTGATATTTTTATTGAATTATTTCAATTATATTAATTTCGTCTATATTTTTTAAAACAATAACTGTTACATTGAGTAATTTTTATACTTAAACACAGTTGCCTTTCGCAATCCTCGTGTATAATCCTTTTTAATCACCATTCATCTATTGTGGAGGTAATCGATATGGTCATGCCAGTGATGCAGTATGCTCCGGAAACTTGCGCCTGGTGCGAAGGCACAGGCACATACGGACAATATCATGATATCTGCCTGGTTTGTAATGGGCAAGGAAGTGTGCTTGTGGCTCAGCCTTCGCATAAGTGCCCTCATTGTGAAGGGACGGGTGTATTGAATGCAGGCGAATATCAAGATCGCTGTAAGATCTGCGGCGGTTCAGGCTGGTCACACGTTTATAAAAATGCACCCTCTTCTCGTTAAGTGCCGGCATGCGATTTGAAAACAAAGTTGTATTGATCACCGGAGGGACCTCCGGGATAGGCAAGACAACGGCAGAATTGTTCGCAGCAGAGGGGGCAAAAGTGGCTTTTACCGGACGCCGTACCCAGCTAGGGATTGAGCTGGCAGAGCAAATTGGTGGGTGCTATATCCAGGCTGATCACCGGCAATGGCGGGATTGCGAGCATTCGGTGTCGGAGACAGTATCAAGATACGGGCGGATCGATATCCTGTTCAACAACGCCGGAATTGTAGCCAGTGGGACAGCCGAAACTACCACCGATGAGGATTGGGATGACACCATGCTGCTCAATGTGACTGCAGTCTGGCGCATGTCAAAGCTGGTCATCCCTGTGATGCGCGCACATGGGGGTGGGGTGATCATCAACAATGCCTCCGATTGGGCATTTGTTGGAGCTCCCGCGGTGGTTGCCTACTGTACGTCGAAAGGGGCAGTGGTGCAGATGACGCGGGCGATGGCAATTGACCATGCGTCAGAGAAGATACGCATTAATGCGATTTGCCCCGGGGATACGTTTGTGGAACGCTGGATGAAGGAAGGCTTTTACCGTGTATCGGGCGGGGTGAGCGAGGCGGAGGCACGTAAGACTGATTTGCCCATCGGACGGGTGGCTGAAACTGTTGAAATCGGTCGGGCAGTATTATTCCTGGCTTCAGATGAAGCCAGCTTCATGACGGGAACGGCGCTGATTGTGGATGGGGGAAATACGGCGAGGTAGGCAAAAACTCTCAGGGCTTAAGCTCAAATATGATTAGAAATTGAATATAACATCACACCAGTTGCTACGGACAGGTTGAGAGAAGTGACCCGCCCTTTCATCGGCATGCGCAACAGCACCTCACATACGCTGGATTGAACAGGAGTTAACCCTTCACGCTCACTGCCCATGAGCAGAATCAATGGTAGTTTATAATCATCGACGGCTTGATAATCCATGCTGGCATGGGCGGACGTCCCAATCATATGGTAGCCCTGGGTGCGTGCCCAAAAAGCGAAGTCAGTGAATGTGGTGGTCACCAGCGGGTACCAAAATATTGCTCCCATACTGGCACGCACAGAGGCGGGATGATAAGGGTCAGCACAAAACTGGTTATTAGCAGGGTCATCCAACAACAGCAATCCGCGGGCGTCTACTGCATCAATGGTGCGCAGGATACTGCCAATATTCCCCGGGTCCTGTGGAGCCACCAGGGCAACTCCCCATTGGAAATTATCCTTGGATAAATTATCAAGCTGCCAATGCGGTTGGCGAACGACGGCGAGGATTCCGGGAGGATTATCTTTGCTTGCCAGCCGTGAGAAAGTAGCTTTATCAACTGGATAACATGGGATTCCGAGGTCTGATTGCTCCTGAACCAATTGATTAGCAAAATCGCTGTGGAGCATTTCAGGGGCAACACAGATATACTCCACGGCAGCCTTGGCTGCGCAGGCTTCGCCCACATGGCGGATTCCCTCGACAACGAACAACCCTGATTCAGCGCGGTGTTTTCGTTGTTTAAGCAGTTGCTGGATTTGTTTAATCTTGGGATTATTGTGACTGAGCAGATTCTTCATCCTGATTCAGTGGTGCCCACGCAAGGATCGATGTTCCTTTACCAGGTTCTGAATTGATCTCGATATCTCCGCCTACTTTACGTGCCCGGGTGACCATATTCGCTAAACCGTGTCCAAGCACCATTCGCATCTGTGACAGTTCAAAGCCCAGCCCATCATCTGAGATTTCCAATAACACACGCCCGGGGGTTGTCCATAGATTGATTTTAGCATGCTGCGCCTCAGCATGCTTGGCAATATTTGCCAAAGCCTCCTGGCAGATATGGAATAAGGCAGTAGAAACCACAGTAGGCAGGATCAGGGCACCATCGTCTGGTCCAATGAGGTCTATTTCTATGCGTGTATTGGCTTGAGTTTCATCGATGAGGTGTTGCAGGCTTTCCTTGAGGTTTTCACCACGAAACTGGCGTGGGCGTAGATCCATAATGTATGTCCGTATATCACGGATGGTACTGTTTAAACCTTCGATGGCCTGTTCGAGCTTTACAATCGATTTTTGAGGGTTACTTTCCACCTCCATACGGGCATAATCCAGAGCTAATCCAACCGCATAGATGGATTGAATGATTCCGTCGTGCAGGTCCATGCCAATACGCTCTCGTTCTTCAAGCACTGCCAATCTGCGCCCCTGTTGATTCAAGCGTACATTTTCAATAGCAGTGCCGGCCCAAGTTCCAATTGCCATCAAAAGACCGATCTCACGTTGCTTCAAACGTTCCGCATGCCGGGTGGCAATCCCCATCACACCAATCACATTCCCATGGGCGGTAAGCGGGATACAGGCGACACACTGGAAACCTGCCTGGATCACTTGTTTTCGTAAGAAGCGCATATCCTGCTGTAATGAGTTGCTGACCAGTGGCTTGCCATTTTCAGCAACCAGACCTACAAAGCCTTCGCCCAGCTTGAATTGATCTTTGGTCCAAAAAGCATCCGCAGCTTCGCCACGGTGTAGTACCATGCGTAGAGATAGCCCATCATCTTCAGTCAAGAAAATCTCGCCGGCTTCAACTTCCAGATAGGACATCACGTGGTCGAGAGTTTTTTCAAGGATCTCATCCAACTGGTTAGAGCTGGCAAGCATCTCGCCGATATTATTGAGTAATCCAAGGTCTTTGTTACTCTGTGAGAGAGCTTCATCGCGGGCTACAAGCGTCTCGTACATACGGGCATTAGCAATCGCTACAGCGGCATAGGCAGCCAGTGTTTCAATCACCCGTTCATCATCACGAGTAAACTCGGTGTAATCTTCCTTGTCAGTCAGATAAATTTGGCCAAATAATTGGTTACCGGAAAGGATGGGAACACCCAGGAAAGAGGTCATGTGCGGGTGATTGGGAGGAAAACCCACCCCGCGCTCATCGCGCGAAATATCCGGAACGCGGATGGTGCGGCGTTCTTTGGCGATAGCGCCAATCAGACCAAGGCCGATGGGCGGATGAGCCATCTGGCGCATTTCATCAGCGGTCATGCCAACGGTGATGAACTTGACCAGCTTGCCTTGATCATCCAATACTCCCAGGGCAGCATAACGCGCACCTGCCTGCTCGCGGGCAAGGTGAGCAATACGCTCCAGGACTACTTCCAGGGAGAGATCACTGACCAGCTCGATACTGGCGCGATGCAATGCCACCAGCCGGGCCTCTATCTGCTCTCGGGTTAACAATACCATCAGGAATACCTCACCACGATAATATTTTACCTTATTTGGTGATGTTTGGTGAATATAGGATAGTGGCGTCACAACCTCGCTCGACAATACTAAAAAAAGCAGTAAAATATCCCAAGGAGGCATCAATGCGTAAACACGTGCTTATTTTCAAAGGCAGCCCCAGGGAACATGGGAACAGCAGCACATTGGCAGAGAAAGCGGCTGAAGGAGCAAGGTCCGCTGGGGCCGAGGTGGAGAGTTTTACCTTACACAACATGGACATTCGCCCCTGCGATGCGTGTGATACCTGCCAGGAAACAGGTGTATGTGTGCTCATGGATGATATGCAGATGCTTTACCCCAAGTTGCAGGCGGCAGAGGCGATCGTAATTGCCAGCCCAATTTACTGGTTCACGGTGAGCGCCCAAACCAAGCTGTTCATCGACCGGTGGTATGCTCTGGAAAGCCCCCAGGGGAATGCACTCAAAGGGAAGCAATTCGGTATATTATTGACGTATGGAGATACCGATCCGTACAGTTCAGGAGCGATCAATGCCATCCGCACGTTTCAGGATATGATGCGTTACCTTGAGGGGCAAATTAGCGGAATGGTTTACGGAACGGCAATGGACCTCGGAGATGTGTCGAAGCAACCTGAGCTCATGGAACGTGCTTTCAAGCTCGGGCAAAAACTAGGCACAAGCGGCTAATCTTTTTCATCGCTCCCAACCAATTATCTTTGTAAATTATTCATTACTGCCGAGCAAAAAATATTTCTATCCCCGACCAGGATAACTGGAAGGGGCTGTTGAACAATTTCCATTTTGGGAAAGTATTTCTATTGTAAGTAAACATACTCCAATTATTCCCTGAAGGAAAGTGTTATGGTTATTGTTAATAATATGGCTGAAGAAGCATTATTTAAAATTTCCGGTGGAAGGATCCTGGATGTGGCCACTGGCGGTGGGGGATTTATCACCTATCTGATTGAAAATCTACATGACTATGGCGAAATTACCGCAATCGACCATAATGAGCGGGCGCTTGAGGTGGCGCGTAAATCACACTGCCTGGAGAATATTCACTTTCAGTGTATGGATGCTGCTCGGATGGATTTCACTGAGAGTACCTTCGACACCGTATGCATCGCCAATTCTCTGCATCATATGGCGGACGTATCCGGTGTGTTGTCTGAAATGGTGCGCGTTTGCAAACCTGGTGGACATTTCATCGTCAGCGAGATGTACCGGGATGGACAAAGCGAAACCCAGCTCAGCCATGTATGGTTACATCATTGGTGGGCAGCGGTGGATCATGCAGAGGGAATCACCCACTATGAAACCTTCACCCGCCAGCATATCCTCGATTTACTTGGGAAGATCGATCTGGATAGACTGGAATATTATGATGAGAAAGATTTGGATTCAGACCCTCGAAATGCTGAATTGATCGGGGAGCTGGATAACATCATTGACCGGTATATTAAGCGATGTCAAACGCTTAATGGGGGCGAGGAATTACGCCGGCGAGGTGAGACGCTTCGCCAGCGAATTCATGATATTGGTTTTCAAGGAGCAACCTCACTCATGATGATCGGCGAGAAATCGTTGCGTTAGGGAAGGGAACCCATGATCAAGCGAATTGTGCTCTTAAATATTGCAATGACTATGTGCTTTCTGGTGAATGCATGTGGTATGGAAAACGCGCCTACCACTGAGATGACTGCGGAAGTGCTAACAGCAACCCAGACACCGCTTATTATCCCCTCACCTCCGGTTGCAACCAGGACGGAACCATCAAAGGGCGAGCTTTCGGCTGGTTTGGAGGGCCTTGAGTTTGATGCCTTCATCGAGGAATCTTACCGTCGCTTGCTCAGCCGTAATCCGGAATTAGTGCTCGTGCTTGGTTTATCTCATGAATATGGCACTCCAACTGACCAGCTGACCAACATCTCCGATGAATATATCCACCAGACACAAACCCTGGAATCGGATATATTAAACTATCTCCAACAATATGATCGCTTAGCACTGACGGCTGAACAGCAGCTGACCTACGACATCTATACGTGGTACCTGGATGATAGGGTGAAGGGACAGCAATTCATGTACAATGATTACCCTATCAATCCCACAATTTTCAGTGTGCACTTAGATTTGCTTCAATTCTTTACCGATCTCCGCCCGGTGACCAATCTTCAGGAGGCAGAGGATTACATCACCTGCTTAGGCCAGGTTAATTCCAAGTTCGATCAGCTCATCGATGGATTGGAGCGGCGTGAGAAGAATGGAGTTATGCTGCCAGGCTTTCTCGTGGGTTGGATCAGCGGAGAATTAAACGATATTGCAACCAGCAACGCTCTTTATACCCCTTACTACACAGCATTCGATGCCAAGGTAAACGCACTGACCGATATAAATGAGACGGAAAAAGAAACCCTACTGGCATCCGCAGAAAAGGCGATTAATTCTTCGGTCATCCCGGCGTACCAAGCCCTGGTGAAATATTTCGAGCACCTTCAAAGTGTGACGACCAATGAGGCGGGGGTATGGAAATTCCCCAATGGTGAGGCTTATTACACCTATGCACTAAGACACTATACCAGCACCGATCTGACCGCGGATCAGATCCATAAATTGGGGTTGCAGGAGCTTGATCGCATACACCCAGAGATGCGCTCAACCTTCGATCAGCTCGGATACCCTAAGGATGAAAGCATACCCGAGTTATATACACGTGTAACCTCAGATAGCGGGATCTTTTCAGGAAGTGCGATTGTCAAAGGTTATGAGGATATCATCACGACTGCCGACCAAAAGATAGGTGAGGCGTTTGACCTGCGTCCAAGCATTGGTGTCATTGTGGTGGGAGCACCAACGGGTGGGTATTACGCACCCCCGGCGGTGGATGGCTCACGCCCAGGTATATTCTATGCCACAGATAGCGGCGTTCAACCCAAGTTCAGCATGCCCACCCTGGCTTACCATGAAGCCATCCCGGGTCACCATTTCCAGATCGCCATTGCACAACAACTCGATCTGCCATCCTTCCGGCGAGGGTCAGATTTCACAGCTTATGTTGAAGGTTGGGCTTTATACGCTGAACGGTTGATGTCAGAACTCGGTTTATATCAAAATGATGTGTATGGTGATTTGGGTCGCCTCCAGGCCGAAGCCTTCCGTGCAGCCCGATTGGTGGTAGACACTGGCATTCATGCAAAGCGATGGACTTTTGATCAGGCAGTGGATTTCATGGTTGAAAATACCGGAATGCCAAAGTACGCCATGCAGAGCGAGGTCAGTCGCTATATCTCTCTACCGGGTCAGGCTACAGCCTATTACATCGGGTATACTAAAATCCTGGCAGCGCGCCAACGAGCAATGGATGAATTGGGAGATGAGTTTGAATTAAAGGAATTCCATAATGTCCTGCTTGGCAGTGGCGCGATGCCTCTGGATATTCTCGACCAGGTAATTACCAGCTATATCCAATCCAAGGCAAATGGAGGATAGACATTCGATGAAGGATTTGATTTTTGCATTCATGATGGGCACTGGAGAAGCTGAAAAAGATGCCCTGAGACTTGCTCGAAGCATCCGGGCTTTTGGGGGTGAATTCAGCTTCAATCCAATCTGGATGCTCAGCCAGAGAAGTGAAGCTGAGCTCTCCGGTGAAACCCAGCAGGAATTGTTTTCATTGGGTGCACGCTTGATTGCATTCGATGTGGATCCAGATGCAGGGAGTTTCCCCTTTGTAAATTATGTGACTGCTGCAGGTCTCGCTGAGGGATTGGCGCAAGGTGAAACGAGCTTCCTGGTAATGATGGCAAGTGATACGCTGGTGCTACAAACGCCTTCTGCATGCCTGTTACCAGGTGGGAAAAGCCTGGGGGCTTGCCCTGTGCACCTGAAATTGCTGGCATCTGGATACGATGATCCATTGGACGAGTTTTGGAGGCTAGTTTACCAATATTGCCAGGTGGATTTGGAGCGGATTTTTCCCATGCAAACTGTCGTAGATGAGCAAACGGTGCGCGCATATTTCAATGCGGGTTTGTTGGTGGTACGTCCCGAACGGGGATTATTGCGTTCATGGCAGGAGGATTTTGAACATTTATACCACCTGCCTGAATTTGAAGCCTATTACCAGCAGAACGAATTGTATGAGATTTTCATGCACCAGGCTGTTCTGGCAGGCAGCATTCTATCTTCGTTGACAGCGGACGAAATCCAGCAACTACCTTTCGAGATGAATTACCCGCTGCACCTTCATAAAAAGGTGGCGGTTACGAGAAGACCAGCCAGCCTGAGCCAGCTCATCACCTGCCGTTTTGAAGACTTCAGCGAGTTCTTTGATAAGCCTGACGTAAACGCCATGATCCAAATCGAAGAACCGCTCAAAGGTTGGTTAAAAACACAAATTGAGTGAAGCTATACCTGGGCTTATCAATTAAGATGAAAATGCTTAGCGAAAATCCACCCGCAATAATCATCCGGGTGATGAACAAGGATGACCTGGCTTTTGCCGCACAATGCACTGCTGACGAAGGCTGGGTGAGTGAAAACCTGACCACACTGGAAGGTTTTTTTCTCAAAGATCCAACGGGCTGCCTGCTGGCGGAGGAAAATGGACAGCCAATTGGGATTTGTGTTGCCACGTATTATGGCTCGGCCGGCTTTATCGGCGAATTGATCATACGGCCGGAAGCGCGTGGCAGAGGGGTCGGTGGTGCTTTGCTGAAGCATGGCGTACAGATACTACAAGAACGAGGCGTGGGAGCTGTTTACCTGGATGGTGTCGTCAAAGCAGTGTCGTTGTATGAGCGGAACAGGTTCCGTAAGGTGTGCAGATCGTGGAGGTTTTCAGGCACGATAGCCGGGGAAAAGAGCCCGGGGGTTCGACGGATGACCGTCAATCATCTGGAACAGGTTATTGCATTGGACAATCGATCTTTTGGAGCGGACCGGGGTTTCTTCCTCAGACGACGGTTGGAGCTCTTCCCCGAGCTGAGTTATGTGAAAATGGAGGATGGTCGTGTAACTGGATTTATTCTAGGGCGAGAGGGCAGCGACTGGATGGCTGCCGGACCATGGGTGGTGGAAGAATCGGTCCAGAATCCTGCGGAATTGCTAAGCACTTTTGCTTTAGAAGCACATAACAGGCCGATCAGTATTGGCATACTCGAGACCAATCAACAAGCGTGTGAAATGATGCAATCATTCGGTTTTATTGCTCGTCCAGACAGTCCATGGCGGATGGCATCGGGTGGATGCTCCAACCTGGGCACATCCCCAAACTGTTATGCTGTAGGGTCAGCAGCAAAAGGCTGAGATATTTACTGAATAACGAAGAACAAAGTGGACTTCCATTATAAAAAATGGAAGTCCACTTCATTCTTGTCTCGCCCTTGGAGGAAGCGATGAGAACTAGAAGCTGATACCTGGGGAATAATTATGGTAATCGCTGGCTTGTGCGTGAATGAAGGTTGAGGTGAACGGGTTGATGGTTGGATTCAACGTGGTTTTGAATCTCATCCAGGCTGAATTTAAATTTAGATTTCTCTAGCGCTTGCACGATCACAGTCCCTGATCGGGTCACCCAAAAATCCTGACCTGGTTCCAGGATATAATCTCGCAGATCACCTTGCTGGGTTATCCACAGGGTACCATTTAAACAGCTGATCACATCACCACGGCGGTCGCCTTCGATTTCCCACAGACAGTATTTATCCAGGGTAATGTTGGTTTGATAATTAAGTTTTTCTTTTGTGTTTAACATGTCATTTGCTCCTTACTTGTTCTACTGTTATTTTATGGATAATTGAATATAATAACAGATGCACAAGAATGAAATTGTAACCATAACAGTTGAGTATTCATTGAACTGTACTGCTTTTACGGTATAATCACTGTACTCTCTAGAAAGGCAGAAAATGATAAACCAGCGAAAACAAGACCCGTACTTATATGAACAAGTGGCTTCTGATCTGGCTGACCTGATCCAC
>Ga0208980_10001116_pt1 | contig 16037 bp, 12 predicted proteins | sample WetSurMetagenome_3_FD_187993 | JGI IMG/M metagenome (GOLD analysis project Ga0208980, IMG submission 187993) | Wetland microbial communities from Twitchell Island in the Sacramento Delta, sample from surface sediment Aug2011 Site A1 Bulk (version 2) | ecosystem: Environmental > Aquatic > Marine... | reverse complement strand
AATTCTTTAAAATCCCCTCCCGGGAGGGGTTAGGGGTGGGTATAAAGAAGATAAAAGGTATATGTAATAGACAAAAGCAAAATTTAGCAATGGTTTATTTTCTTGAAAGGATCGCAAAGCTTCTGTATGAACAGAATGGTGATGATATAAGAAACCATTGCCTGGTATTTCCCAGCAGGAGAGCCGGACTTTACTTTCTCAAATACTATTCTGCCAGGCTTAACAGGCCATCCTGGACACCTGCAATCCTGACCATTAATGAATTTTTCTGCTCTTTCTCTGATCTTATTACAGCAGATAGCGACATACTCCTGTTTGAACTATACAGGATTTACCGGGGACTCAATAAATCAGCTGAAAGTTTTGATGAGTTCTATTTCTGGGGAGATATGCTGATCAACGATTTTGATGATGTCGATAAATACATGGCCAATGCTTCTGTGTTATTCCGTAACATTAAGGACTTCAAGAATATAGATGATCAGTTCGGAGATATTGATGAGGAGCAGGCTGAGATCATAAAGAGATTCTGGTATCATTTTGAACCTGAAAAAAAATCACCTGAAAAGACCGGATTTATTTCAGTCTGGTCAATATTATCAGACTTGTATTCCGGATTTAAATCCTCTCTCAGATCCCGGAATCTGGCCTATGAAGGAATGATCTACAAAGATGTGGCTGAAAGTTTCCTGGCCGGGAGACATTTAGGTTTGAAATGGGAGAAAGTCCATTTTATAGGGTTCAATGCATTGAACAGATGTGAGTCTGCAGTCATGACCCGGCTTCATAAAGATGGTGTGGGAAAATTCTATTGGGATTATGATAATTCTTATATAAAGAAGGGGAAACTAAACTCGGCCGGGTACTTTATGACCGGTAATCTTAAATCGTTCGGAAATGACATGCCTGATGACTGGAAATATGACACTCTTCTTTCAGCTGATAATAAGAACGTTGTCAGGCAGGTCGTTGAAACGACCTCTGATATTGCCCAGGTAAAGCTTGTCTCCCGTATCATCGATAAGTTGCCTGATCTGTCACCCGATGATGCGCATCATACTGCTATAATTCTGGCTGACGAAAGCCTAATCGTACCGCTTCTTACAAGTCTTCCCGGGAATACTGATGATATAAATATTACAATGGGATATCCGCTGAGAATGACAGGGGTTTACAGCTTTATAAAGGATCTTCTGAACCTTCAGCGTAATTCTGTGATTCAGAATGATAAAGTTTATTTTGGATATCGTGATGTGTTTGAGATCCTTAGGCACCAGCTTCTTGTTAATAATGTGGCTGATGAAGGCAGAAAAATAACAGATGAGATCTTAAAGAAGAATCTCATCATGATTCCTTCTGATTTCCTTTCCAGGACCGAAATCCTTAAGACTATATTCAGAAAAGCAGGTAATCCTCAGGAGCTGTCACATTACCTTAAGGAAATCCTGTCTGTTGTATATGTGACTGATGTAAACGGAAACGGGACATTGAATGATCAGCTAATGCAGAAGGATCTGGTAAATGAGTTTATTTATTCAGTACTTCTTTCGGTCAACAGGCTTGAGACTATCATAAATTCGGCAGATATCAGTTTTAATAATGAGACCTATATAAGGATCCTGGATAAAGTTCTTAAGAATCAGTCTGTTCCGTTTTCCGGAGAACCTCTGTCCGGAATTCAGATAATGGGTTTTCTTGAGACCCGTGCGCTCGATTTCAAAAATATAATAATTCTATCTGTTAATGAAGGAATCCTGCCATCGGTGACTTCCGGATCATCATTTATTCCTTTCAGTATACGGGAAGCATTCGGGCTTCCTGGAATCAACCATAAGGAATCGATATATGCATACCATTTCTACCGCCTGCTTCACAGAGCAGAAAATGTAACCTTTATTTTCAATTCTGATTCAAATGGACTCCGGACAGGGGAGATCAGCAGGTTTCTCATCCAGATGAAATACGAGCAGGTCTTAAAACCTTCAGTTTTGAACATAAGTTTCGACATCACAACACCTGTATCAATAGGATCTGAGGTAATAAAAAATGAAGACCATTTATCCAGAATGCTTTCATTTTATGTCGGTGCCGGGAGTAAATCAGTCTTATCGCCAACAGCAATAAATACCTGGCTGAATTGCCGGATGAGGTTCTACTACAGGTACGTCTGCAGGCTGAAAGAACCTGAGGTGATGTCTCCGGAGATTGATCATGCTGTTTTTGGGCAGATACTTCACAGGATAATGAAAACCATTTATGATGGTTTTAAAAACAGGGAGGTGACTTCAGATCAAATAGAAGCTCTGATCAGGGATAAAGGCTACCTCCTGGATACTATAGACCAGGCAATTAATGGGTACTATAACTCAGATGTACTGAGACCCATGAGTGGTAATGATATTATAATCAGGGATATTCTGTTTATTTACCTTCTTAGAATATTGCAGACAGATAAGACTCTCACCCCATTTGCATTTGTAGAACTTGAAAAATCATTTCATTTTATTCTGTCTTTTGAATGCAGGAGAGAAATCATGGGAATCCGGACGGGAGGCAACATTGACAGGGTAGATCGTGTTGCAGGAAAAACAAGAATTGTGGACTACAAAACAGGTGAGATAGCTGAAAGAATAAATTCTGTCAGTGATCTTTTTGCCGAGGACAGGAAAAAAGAGCTTGATGGCTGGCTGCAGACATTACTTTATTGTGAAGCGTTCTTAGCTGACAATGCAGGGAGCACCGTCAGACCATCAATATATAAAGTGAAGGAATTATCTGCGGAGAGATTTTCGGATACTCTTAAAATAAGGGAAGAAAAAAACAGCGATCTTCTTTTAGATGATTACAAGCTTATCAGAGAGTCTTTTCTGGAAGGATTAAGGGAAGTTATAACAATAATTTTTAATCCTGAAGAACCTTTCAGGATGACAAAAAATCTGAATAAGTGCGGTTATTGTCCTTACAGGGCATTATGTCAGCGTTAGCCGTGCCTCCCGTTTATTCCATTTCACGCTGAAGAGCAGCCATCTTAATAGCTGTGACAGCTGCTTCATCGCCCTTGTTACCGTGTTTGCCGCCTGCCCGGGCAAGAGCCTGCTCAAGATTAAGTGTTGTAAGTACACCAAAAATAAACGGAATGTTGTATTCCAGATTCAGCTGGGTTATCCCCTGGGTTATGCTCTGGCAGATATAGCTGAAATGCGGAGTTTCTCCCTGGATTACACATCCAAGGCATATTATGGCATCAAGATCATCGTATTCTGCAAGAAACTGTGCTCCCAGCGTAAGCTCAAAGCTCCCGGGAACATGCCTTATAACAATATTGTTATCGGAGGCGCCATGTTTTCTCAGAGTCTTTTTAGTGCCATCAAGCAGTGCATGCGTCACTTCATGGTTCCAGTCAGAGACTACTATGCCAAATCTCATTTTACCGGCATCAGGAACTGACCCGGGATCATATTCAGACAGATCAGATGTACTCATTTATTTGGAAAGGAGTTTTGCCCTGGCGATATATTTTTCTATTGATGAACCTTCTGTGCTACCGGGATATTCATCCTTGATCTGCTGATAAAGTTTTAATGCTTCAGAGTATTTGCCATTCATTTCATAAAGCTCTGCGGCTTTCATAAGAAACAGGGGAGTATTAAACGAATTCTCTGCAAATTTGGCGGCTTCAAGATATTTTGAAATTCCTTTTTCAACATTACCCAGTTCCACATAAGCATCGCCTGTTGCTCCGATAGCTATCGATCCAATGACTTTATCTTTTTTGGAATACTTGTTAAGGAAATCAATTGCTTCCTCATAATTTCCAAGGTGCAGATAACATATTCCGGCACTATATTTTGCAAGGTTTCCTGCATTTGTAAATCTGTACTCCTTAGCTATATCAAGAAAACCAAGATAATTACCATCTCCGTTCAATGCAAGGTTCATTGAATCCTGTTCAAGATATTTCTGTGCCTGGTACATCTGCGACTGTGCCTCATCATTTTGCCTCCCTAGGTACAGCCTTCCAAGCCAGAATAACCCTACCAGAACAACCACAATACCTAAGGCAATTAAAAGAGGTTTATAGTTCTCTTCAAGGAATTGTTCTGTTCTGGTCAATGTTTCCTCTACATTCTTTATTCCCTGCGGATTCTCTTCATTCTTACTCTTTGCCATAACAGTTTATGCTTAAAACACTTAAAAAATTAACTTCGCAAAAGTAGTGCTTTTAAAATAATTTTGAAACAATAAGGTAAAAAAAAGGAAATAAAGAAATTATAATGTAATGCATTTATATTCAAATATTTAATATTGGTGCTACATTGGCTTTATCTTTTTTCTAACTTTGTAACAAACAAATTAACCATTATTCTTAATCCCCGATCACCAACCCTGTACCTATCGATGCACCTTAAAAGACTTTCACTCACAAATTTCAAAAACTACAGCCAGGCGGACCTGGAATTTTCACCAAAAATCAATTGTATTGTCGGTAACAACGGTGTCGGCAAAACGAATATCCTTGATGCCATACATTATTTGTCTCTGACAAAAAGCTTCTTCAATAATATTGACAGCGTAAGCATAAACCATTCTGAGGACTTCTTTATAATTCAGGGATTATTTGTCAAGGATGGGGACGAGGATAATATTTTTTGTTCATTCCACAGGCATAAGCAAAAAGTGCTGAAACGAAACGGGAAGGAATATGAAAGGCTTTCTGATCATGTCGGAAGATATCCTGTGGTAATGATCTCACCGGCCGATAATGCCCTGATAAGCGAGGGAAGCGATGAAAGAAGAAAGTTCATGAATAAGATTATAAGTCAGTATAATTCTGAATACCTGGAATCGGTTCTTAACTATAACAGGGCACTTCAGCAGAGGAACAGGTTACTGAGAGATTTCAAAGCCTTTGATAATTTTGACAGCGAAATGCTTTCCGTCTGGGATTCGCAACTTGTCAGGTATGGCATGTTTGCCTATTCTGAAAGGGAAATGCTTGTCAATGAATTGATACCTGTCTTCCGGGAATATTATTCATTAGTTTCAAACCAGAAAGAGAAAGTAAAACTTAAATACCAATCTCACCTCAGCGAAGGGGATTTCGGTGATTTGCTTAAAAGCAGCTTAAACAAAGACAGATCACTTGAATATACTACTGCAGGAATTCATAAGGATGACCTGTTATTTGAAATGGACGGGTACTCGGTACGGTCACTTGGTTCGCAGGGACAACAAAAATCATACCTGGTCGCTCTTAAACTTGCTAAGTTCGATTATATAAAAAGGAAAGCAGGGTATGCCCCCATTCTTTTGCTTGATGATATTTTCGACAAGTTTGATGCCGAACGGGTCGCTCAGATTATCAGGCTTGTTGGAAATCACCGTTTCGGACAGATTTTCATTACCGACACACATCAGGACCGGCTTCATGAAATCCTGAATACCCTTGATACCGATTACAGGCTTTTCAGAATAGGTGAATCGGGAATAGAAGAGATAATTCATAACGATGCCAGGAAAGAATGAGACGCAGTAAAACCATATCTCTTGCTGAGGCGATTAAAGATTATGTCAGGGAGATGAATCTCGAAGGTAAACTGACAGAGATAAATCTTATAAATTCCTGGGAGGAAATAGTAGGCAAAGCCATTTCATCCAGAACCTCCAAAGTCTATATCAGAGATCATGTACTTTATGTTAACCTGAACTCTTCAGTCGCAAGAAATGAATTGCTGATGCTTAAGGAAGCTCTTAAAGAAAAACTGAATGAAAGAGCTGGGAAAGAGGTAATTAAAGACATAGTATTAAGGTAGGTCGCTGATAGCATAATCAGCACCTGAGATCAGAATTGATTTTCTGAACGATTTTGATGAAGTGAATAAATAGTCCTCATCATTATACTTTAGAGTTACACTTTTATCTGCAATTTCAATCAATACTGAAGAGCCAGGATCCTTTTGCTTTATGAAATCTGCCAGTAAAAGGGCTTTCTCAATACCATCTCCTCTTTTAAAATTCCACACTTCGTCGGGGAGTGCCAGCCTTTTACCATCATAAATTGATTCATCAGGAAGATTCTCAATAATATAAAAGACTTCTTTCACTGATTTCCCGTTAAGGTCGGTAAAGCAAACCGGGTTCCTTTCAATTGCAGCCTTTACAAATGGCAGCCAGTCGATCTTATCCATCTGCCGGAATACATACAAGGTCAATAATGCTGACTCGGACTTTTCGGTCAGACTTGAAATGGTATCCATAATCTTTTCACGGCTATCATCGATGGATAAATCAGGGATAACAGCGTTTACAAATCTTTTATTATTTGCCGGGATTTTAGGATCTGTAATGATGAAGTCATGAATTTCATGGAACATCTCATCGATTATGTCTCCAAAGAATTCACCGGCTGACATTTTAAATTCCTCCCTGAATTCTTCCAGTTTTTTTCCTTTTCCCTGCTTTATGATTTGTTCAATTTCGTTAAGGATGATTTTCCCGGGAAGTGGACTGAGATGAAATTCGTCTCCTTCTATCTCATTTACAAGCAACTCCCTGGTCTCACTAGATACATTATATTTACTGGTGTGTTCATACTCAAACATTTTTTCAAGGCTTATATATCTCTGCTTGCCTGAACATTCGCACCGGTACTGGAAGAGGGATTTATACTTTGATTTGAAGCGCAGGAAATTTATAAAAATAATATCGGAAAGTTCGGTTTTCAGGAATTCCCTCAACTTCAGGGAAAAAAGGTCATATGCGTCAGGGTTTATTGTTGCGGTATCATATAAGGTATGTATAAATCCTGAAATATGTGAAACAATGGTGACCCGTTCATTTTCAAGGGCTCTTCTGGCTTTTTCAGAGAGTGAAGTGCCGTTATACCACATGTTCCTTGTGACGATTCTCCTGTTATTTGTAATAAGGCCATCCTTCTCTGTAACAAAGTTCTGCGAATGAAGAGGCGTCGCAATAAGAAATATCTTTTCAAGCGGAATCCGGCCAACAATGAACATTGTCGCAGCGTACAGAGCTGAAAGGGAAACACATTCACCACCCCCTGTTGAAAAGTTGTCCTTGAATCTAAAAGCTGTCATTGCCTCGACAGTTTCGGTTTTCCAGTATGGAATTACGTCGGTTGTGTATTTATCGAGTCCAAAATGTTTCCTGATATCAATATCGAAATAATATTTATCGCCTTCATAACCGAAAAGCGCATTTGACTGCCTTAACAGTTCCATATCGAAAAAATCGCTGAATCTGGCTATTTCCCTTGTTTTTGTCGTAAGTCCCCACGTCGAAAGGTCAAGGTTGAATACATAATTCTGGATAATGAATTGCTTTATCCTGTTTGCTTTATATGTAAAACTCTTCTTTTCAATATCCTTAAACCAGGGATCGTCGCGCCATTTCCAGATGATTGGGGACATTATGTTTGCCAGGACCAACGGGTAAAACAGCTCCGGAAATATAAATATCTCCATATCTGAAAGGGTGAAAGCCGAGGAATATTTTTCCAGAGTTTTCTTTTCGTCAAAATCTCCGGTTGTATCAGATCTCATAGAAGATTAATAAATTTTGCAAATCTAATAATATTAATCTTTCTGCGATACACCATAAAGTCAATAGGGGGAATACTGACTGACAGACCCATTTAATCATAGGATGTTATTAGTACCTTTCGATATCCGAAAAGAAGAAGTTTGATTCACGGACAGCGTTTTCATCGCTGTCAGAACCATGTATGGCATTCATCTTTAGCGAAACGGCAAAGGTCTTTCTGATTGTTCCCTGTTCAGCTTTATTTGGATCGGTTGCCCCGATAAGCTTGCGAAATTCTTCAACAGCGTTCTCATGCTTCAGAATCATAACCACAACCGGACCGCTTGTCATAAACTCAACAAGTTCCTCAAAAAATGGTTTTCCGGTATGAACTTCATAAAACGACTGGGCCTGAAGGATTGTCATCTGCACCATTTTGATGGCCGAAATTTCAAAACCTCCCTCATTTATCATCGAGAGGATTGGCCCCGTTTTGCCTGTTCTTATGGCATTTGGTTTTATTATTGAAAATGTAATATTTCCGTTCATAATTCTGTTTTAGTGATATTCTGGAATAAACTACGGTCTAAAGGATTATTTTTTATCTTTAACCCCTTGATTTAACAGCAGTAAAAGTGTTTGACCTGGCCAAATATACAAAAGATTTATCGGAACTTTTCGAATCGTCTGACAGAATATTGATAATAAGCCATATCAATCCTGATGGTGATGCTATTGGTTCTCAGCTTGCCCTTTATCATTATCTGACATTTAAAGGGAAGAAAGTCGCAATGATGTGTCCCAATAACCTCCAGGAGTTTCTCAAATGGATGGATGGAAGCAAGGAAATCAAAATATTTATAAGGGACAGGAAGAAATGCATCAGGATGATAAAAGAAGCCGATCTGATCATAATGGTTGATTTTAATCAGTCAAACCGGCTTGGAGAGGCTGAAAAAAATGTGATGGAATCTTCGGCGGTGCGGGTTGTTATTGACCATCACCTTGGATCTCATGATATTGCCAAACTACTAATTTCTGATCCCACAGTGTGTTCCACATCAGAACTTGTTCATGGAATTGTAACCCTGATGAACGGGGAGCCCTTTAATAATAAATCATATTCAGAAGCTGTTTACGTCGGAATAATAACTGATACCGGGAATTTTGAGCACGGTGCATACAGTGGCAGAACATTCAGGATTGTAGCTGACCTTCTTGAATCAGGTATTGATAAGGGGAAAATTATTGATGTAGTATACAACAATTTCTCTGCCGACAGGATGAAACTTCTTGGATTTGCCCTGTATCAGAGAATGACTGTCCTGAGTGAATATAAAACAGCATATATTTATCTCACAAGAGAAGATCTGGCGAAATTTAACCATGCGAAAGGAGATACGGAAGGATTTGTAAACCTTCCTTTATCTATTAAAGGGATAAATTTTGCAGTACTGTTTATTGAAAAGGAAAATTTTGTTAAGCTCTCGTTTCGTTCAAAAGGGAATTTCCCGGTAAATGAATTTGCATCGAAATATTTCTCCGGAGGAGGCCATCTTAATGCTTCGGGTGGTGAGTATTATGATTCGCTTGAAAACACTATTAATTATTTTCTGAAAGTTTTGGAGAATAACGCCGAAATCCTCAAAGGCAGTATTTAGATAATGAGAATAGGAATAATTAAAATAGTAGTCTTTTTATTATTTTTTGTTTCATGCCGGAGCGATCAGCCTCCTGAAAAAACTACAGTTAAACCCGGGAAACAGGAGATGGCCGATCTGAACAGGTATCTCGTTCAGAAAGACAGGGAAATTATCGAAAATTATATTGAGAGGAAGAATCTTACCATGACTGAATCGAAGACGGGATTATGGTATTGCATAAAGAACGAAGGCACAGGTGAATACCTTAAAGATTCCGACAGAATAATAATGAATTATGAATGTTCTTTGCTCGATGGAACTCTATGTTATTCTTCATCTGACCTTGGCCCGAAGGCGATTGTCCTGGGCAAAACTGATATCGAACCTGGTATGAATGAAGGGCTAAGGTTATTGAAGCCGGGCGCAGAAGCTATATTCATTTTGCCACCGTTTCTTGCATATGGTCTTGTAGGAGACGGGAAAAAAATACCACCAAGGACAGTCATTGTCTATAGTGTAAGTATAAAGGGAGAAAAATAATTGTTGTGAGGCCTGCTGAAGAGCCTGAGAATCAATTTTACTCTGGCAGAATTAACAAAGTCTGGTAAACAATCAGTCAGTAAGTGATTTTATTGCAGGATAAAAATGGCCATCCGGTCATTTATCTGCGGGATATACTTCTTCCATTCTGCGATCGACATGGTTCTTATAAACTCATCGGGAAGAGTAATATTTACTGCAATACAAAGCTGAGTATCATTACTGCATGTCGAGAGTACCGATTCGAGCATTCTTTGATTGCGATAAGGCGTCTCCATAAAAATCTGGGCAAAGCCGTCATGTGACTTTTTTTCAAGTTCTCTGATTTTTATAACCCTGTCAGCAGGTCTTACAGGCAGATAGCCGTTAAATGTGAAATTCTGTCCGTTTAGCCCTGATGAAATAAGAGCCATTAATATTGATGATGGTCCGGCAAGCGGAATTATCCTGATCTTTTTCCTGTGTGCGATAGATATAAGAATAGCACCCGGGTCGGCAATTCCCGGAAGACCAGACTCACTCATAATTCCCATATCGGTTCCTTTAAGAACAGGTTCAAGAAAATGTCCGATCTCCGATTCATTTGTGTGTTCGTTCAATTCCTCAAAAGTCGATTCATTAATAGGGAAATCCTTGTCAATCAGCCTGAGATATCTTCGTGCACTTCTTAAATCCTCAACAACAAAGAGTCTCAGCGATCTGGTTATCGTAAGTACCTTTTCAGGTATCACTTTGCGATAATCATCGTCGCCCAGAGTTACGGGTATCAGAAATATCTTTCCGGTCGCCATTTGTGATTTTGTGTGGTAAATTTAAGAAATATGAAGTTGTTAAATTTAAAAAGGTGTAAAATTAGTGTCGCATGTTGCCTGTTAATGAATTTTAATTTAGGTTTGCTTTGAAAATATTTTAAGGTGAAAATTACTTTTCTTGGTACCGGCACTTCTCAGGGGGTTCCTGTAATTGCCTGCGATTGTAAAATCTGTCTGTCTGATGATTATCGTGATAAAAGGCTCAGAACATCTGTTCTTATTGAGATTGATAATACTACGCTGGTAATAGATGCCGGTCCTGATTTTCGCCAGCAGATGCTCAGGGAAAATGTGAAGAGACTCGATGCAATAATTCTGACACATGAACATAAAGACCATATTTCAGGAATGGATGATGTCAGAGCATTCAATTATAAAAGTCAGGATGCAATTGACATATTTGCAGAGGACAGGGTTCAGAAAGCTGTAAAAAAAGAGTATTCATACGTCTTTGCTGAATACCAGTACCCGGGTATTCCCAAGATGCGACTTAATCAAATTACCGATTATACTTTTAAAATAAAGAATATTAGTCTGATCCCGTTAAGAGTATTTCATTATCGTCTTCCTGTTTACGGGTTCAGGATAGGGGACTTTGCATATATTACCGATGCAAATTATATCCCTGAGGAGACAAAGGAAAAATTATTTGGTGTTAAGTACTTTGTTATAAATGCTTTAAGAAAAGAAAAGCATATTTCTCATTTCAGTCTGAGGGAAGCAATTAATATTATAAGAGAGATCTCTCCGCGAAAATCTTTTATTACTCATATAAGCCACCAGATGGGACTTCATGAAGAAGTCACGGCAACATTACCACCTGAAATAATGCTTGCACATGACGGACTGAATTTTACGTGCGATGAATAATTTGAACAGGAGCTATTTTCTTTTGTAACTTTTAGCAAGCTTTTTCTGGTAATCATGTGAAAAGTAGTACCTGTTCCTTCCCAGCTGTTTTGTGTTGCTTTTTGAAGCTTTCATCCTTTTTTCATAATATGGATTCTTCTTTGAAGATGCACAACTGGCAGTTAAAACCAAAAGAAATGGAACAAGGAGGAGGAGCTTCAATATTTTTTTTAGTAGTACCATTTTCCGGGTCATTTCCTGAATACTTTACAAAAACAGTTTTTTTAGTCTTTTGTAAATCATAAATTGCATAATATTTCAAATGCTTGTTTCAGATATTTACTTCAAACTTCTCTTAAATGATAATTTTTAAAATAATTATCCGGATTATCATTGCTGCACTCATTCTTTTAACACCGTCTCCGGTCAAATCTCAATCACTTTACAGAGTTCATATTACAGATCAGGCAGGCCTGAAAACTGATAGTCTGACTCTTTCTGATAGTACCAATCTTGTTAGTAAACGGGAAAAACCAGTTTTAAGTTTCCTGCTTGACGAAAAAATATATACTACCGGTGATGTACCAGTTGAAAAGTCAGGTAATAATTATATACAGACATTTGAAAACAGGGTCAGGCTTTCTGTCAAAAATGCCGGTCCGGGAGCATTGGGATGGACCTGTGATATCGAATTTGAAAATTTTTCCGTAGATACTGTCAGAATCAGCAATGTTGTCCCATTTGATTCTGATAATGAATCTGTTAACATAACCGGAATGGGACCGTGGGATCTCGCCAGAGCCTTTTTATTTCGTCCCGGATACCGGCCGGTAAGAGTAATATTGCCCGACAATGCCTGGGAAATGGGTTACTCTTCTTTCAGCGTTAATGATGTGTTTTCTGTTTGCGCAATAACAAGGCGTCAGCAGACTGTAGGAGGGGTAAAACAAAGGTATCAGACTCTTCTTCCGCCGGGAGCAAATGTCATCTATAAAATGTATGCGGATGTTTTTGAAGGAGAATGGCAGAATGGCTTACGCATGATGTTCAGAGACAGATATTTATTCGATATTGATAAATTTGACAATTCACTTTATGAAAGACCTGATCTGGCATGGATTAAAAGCAGCTATATTATTGTACTGCAGATGGCCTGGGACAGGGAGTTTTACGACAGAACAACCGGGAAATACACTTTCCCTGATTTACTCAGAAAGGGGAATGAGCTTTTCGGGAATATAGATGTGTACGGGATATGGCCAACCTGGCCCCGGCTTGGCCTTGATCAGAGAAATCAGTGGGATATGTACAGGGATCTTCCGGGAGGAACCCCCCAGCTTAGAAATTACAGTCGGTTATCGCGGCAGAGCAATACCAGGTTTTTTATCGCCTATAATCCGTGGGATAACAGCACCAGGAAAGAAGATCATTACCGCGGAATGGCCAGGCTTATTAAAGAGACTGAGGCTGACGGAGTTGTTCTTGACACTAAAGGAAGCTCAAGTTTTGAATTGCAGGCAGCAGCCGATAGCATCAGAAAAGGTGTGGTAATGTATTCGGAAGGTATGGCAGTCACAAGAGATATGCCAGGGATTATTTCAGGACGAGTCCATAATGCTATATTTTTAAGCCCTGAACTGAACCTTAACAAACTGATAAAACCAGATTTTTCAATTTTCAGGGTTTGTGACGTTGGTGAGGATCTTATTCACAGGGAGGTCGCAATAGCTTTTTTCAATGGTTATGGCACGGAATTGAATTTGTTCCGTCCGGGAGGCAGGGACGATGATTACAGGGCTGATCTCGAACTCCTGGCAAAGACAACTTTCACACTTCGGCAAAACAATGATGCATTTCTCGACAAAGGGTGGACACCGCTTATCAAGACAACTGTTGATAATGTCTTTATCAATAAATGGACCTCAGGGGAGAAAGTAATTTATACTGTATTGAATATGAGGCCTGAAGGATTTGAGGGCAAATTATTCAAGTTGGATAAAACTGATGGGAGACACTATGTTTCACTGTGGAATCACGAAAACATAGTTCCGGTTACGGAGAACGGGATCATTTATGCCACGGTAAGAGTTAATTGTTGGCCGGCTTCTTACTCAGGTACCCGAAGGGAAGGATCGCTGGATTGCATAGCGGAATTCCCGGTCCTGTTAAAATCAGAAGTAAAAGGAGATTCTGTCTCTTTAAGGTCACCGGGAAAGAATAAAATTATTGTCTGGAAAGGCAATCCTTCTTACAAGACGGAGTTTAAGGAGTTTAAGGCATTCAAAGACACAATTTTCAGGATAAAAGACATTTTCGGTTATTATGAAGGGAAAATTGTTGTACAACTTGTTGAAAATAAACTTCTCCTCGACGAAAACGTTCTGCTTGTTAAAGGCGGAAAACCCTGGCTGATTAGCACGATCGTTCCGACAGTCAGGGCTACGGGTATTGCCCCCGACATGATTCTTATACCGGGAACCCAGTTTTCCTATGATGTTACAACGGGAGAAGACTTTATGCCTTATCCTGAAGTCAGCGGAATAGCTGTCAAAGTTGATAGTTTTTTGATTGATAAATATCCTGTGACAAATGCTCAGTATTATGAGTTTCTTCAAAGCACGGGTTACAGGCCGGTTGATACAACCCGTTATCTCAGGAACTGGGAGCTTGACATTTATAAGCAGGGCCAGGAGAAGTATCCTGTTGTCTATCTGAGCTATGAAGATATGAGGGCATACGCAAAATGGGCTGGAAAGAGGCTCCCGACTCAGGCTGAATGGCAGCTTGCGGCTCAGGGAACCGACAAAAGGAAATGGCCATGGGGTAATGAATTTCATGGCACCCTGTGCAACAATGCATTTAATAAACCTACTCCGGTCGATGCTTTCTCAAAAGGAGCAAGTCCTTATGGAGTAAATGACATGGTTGGGAATGTCTGGCAAATGACCAATGACCTGTACTTCAACGGTTCATATTATTTTAGTGTTATAAGAGGAGGGAGTTTCTACCAGCCCGATTCAAGCTGGTGGTATATCCAGGGCGGACCACAGCCTCTCGACAAAACCCAGATTATGCTTTTTGTTTCACCAGGATTTGACAGGAATGCAACTGTAGGGTTCAGGTGCGTCAAGGATATAGACAGTTCAGTTTTTAAAGCAAAAAACAGAAAGTAAAAACAGACAAAAAAAATCCCCTGCCTGGAGGGGCAGGGGTTTGTAAAATATTTTTTACACCTTCAGTTTCTTCTCAATCTCATTGATCTGATTCCTGAAATGTTTGTCGGTGTCGATAAGATTGTTGACCGTCTTGCATGCATGCAAAACGGTTGCATGATCCTTGCCTCCTATATGCGAGCCAATACTGGCCAAAGACGCTTTTGTGAGACTCTTTGAAAAATACATTGATACCTGTCTTGCCTGAACAATCTCTCTTTTCCTTGTTTTTCCCTGGATAAGATCGATAGGGATCTTGTAATAGTCGCAAACTATCTTCTGAATGTATTCAATCGTTATTTCGCGTCTTGATGTACTTACCAGTTTTTCAACCATCTGCTGAGCCAGATCGAGTGTGATCTCCTTCCTGTTCAGTGTCGATTGTGCATAGAGCGAAATCAGTACAGCTTCAAGCTCCCTGATATTATTGGATATATTGGCTGCAAGGTATTCGAATATTTCATCAGGCAATTCAATACCGTCATTATAGGCTTTCTTCTTTAATATTGCCAGCCGGGTTTCATAATCAGGTCTCTGAAGGTCAGCCTGAAGGCCCCACTTGAACCTCGACAGAAGCCTTTGTTCCATTCCCTGAAGTTCAACAGGCGGCCTGTCGCAGGTCAGGATCAGTTGTTTTCCGGACTGATGAATATGATTGAAAATGTGGAAAAAAGTATCCTGGGTTTTTTCCTTGCCTGCAAATTCATGGACATCATCAAGTATCAGAACATCTATCATCTGGTAGAAATGCAGGAAATCATTTTTATTGTTGTTCCTTACAGATTCCACAAATTGTGTCTGGAATTTGTTTGCATTTACATACAACACAACTTTATCAGGATGTTTTTCCTTTACAAGTATACCTATGGCCTGTGCAAGATGTGTTTTCCCCAGGCCCGAATCACCATAAATCATAAGAGGGTTGAAGGCTGTGCCACCCGGATTATTGCCTACTGCAATTCCTGCTGATCTGGCAAGCCTGTTGCATTCACCCTCAACATAATTATTAAAATTGTAATCAGGATTCAATTTCGGATCAAAATGTACCTTCTTTATCCCTGGAATTACAAATGGATTTTTTATTGAAGGCTGGGTAACATCAAAAGGGACCTGAACAGGTTTATTATGAAGATCTGTCTTGTTTCTTGAAGGATATCTTACTGTATAGGGTTTCCCGTCAGAGTAATTAGCATTTTCAAGCACTACATTATACTCGAGCTTGGCATCTGCTCCAATTTCACGCCTGAGTGTTTTTCGGAGGATATCAATATATTGTTCTTCCAGGTATTCATAAAAAAACGGACTTGGAACCTGAATAGTGAGAATATTGTTTTCAAGCTTTAACGGAATAATAGGTTCAAACCAGGTCTTAAAACTGACGGATGGAATAATGTCTTTTATTATTTGCAGACAATTATTCCAGACATCATTGTGCGTTT
>Ga0208980_10001115_pt1 | contig 16041 bp, 13 predicted proteins | sample WetSurMetagenome_3_FD_187993 | JGI IMG/M metagenome (GOLD analysis project Ga0208980, IMG submission 187993) | Wetland microbial communities from Twitchell Island in the Sacramento Delta, sample from surface sediment Aug2011 Site A1 Bulk (version 2) | ecosystem: Environmental > Aquatic > Marine... | reverse complement strand
CCTCGCGGCGCTCGATCGGCCGCTCGCGGGGATCCTGCACGCCGAGCGCCGCCGCGATCACCAGCAGCTCGCGCAGGCAGCCGAGCTCCCCCGCCGCGAGCAGCATGCGCCCGATACGCGGGTCCAGGGGCAGGCGGGCCAAACGGCGCCCCAGCGGGGTCAGCTCGCCCTCGGGGCTGAGCGCGCTGAGCTCCCGCAGCAGCCGGTAGCCGTCGGAGATCAGCCGGCTATCGGGTGGGTCGATGAAGGGGAAGCGCCCGAGGTCGCCGAACCCCAGCACCTTCATCTGCAGGATCACCGCGGCGAGGTTGGTGCGCAGGATTTCGGGCTCGGTGAACGCGGCGCGGGCGGCGAAATTCTCCTCCTCGTAGAGCCGGATGCAGACCCCCGCCGCGACCCGGCCGCAGCGGCCCTTGCGCTGCTCCGCCGAGGCCCGGGAGATACGTTCCACCTGCAGGCGCTGGACCTTGCTGCGATGGCTGTAGCGGCTGATGCGGGCGAAGCCTGGGTCGATCACGTAATGGATGCCGGGCACGGTGAGGGAGGTCTCGGCCACGTTGGTGGCCAGCACGATGCGCCGCGCCCCGTGGGGCTGGAAGATGCGCGCCTGCTCCCCGGGCGCGAGCCGCGCGTACAGGGGCAGGATCTCGGTGGCCGGCAGCCGATGCTTGCGCAGGGTCTCGGCGGTCTCGCGGATCTCCCGCTCGCCACTGAGGAACACCAGGATATCGCCGCGGCCCAGGCGCGAGAGCTCGTCCACCGCCGCCACGATACGCTGCTGCATGGGCTCCTCGCGCTCCCCCGCCCCGGGCTCCTCCGGCGGCTGATAGCGCACCTCCACCGGATAGGTGCGGCCGGAGACCTCGATCACCGGTGCCCCATTGAAGTGGCGGGAGAAGCGCTGGGGATCGATGGTCGCGGAGGTGATGATCAGCTTCAGCTCCGGCCGCTTGGGCAGGAGCTGGCGCAGATAGCCGAGGAGGAAATCGATGTTGAGGCTGCGCTCATGGGCCTCGTCGAGGATCAGGGTGTCGTACTCGTTGAGGAAACGGTCCTGCTGGATCTCGGCGAGCAGGATGCCATCGGTCATCAGCTTGACCGCGGTCTGCGGCTGCACCCGGTCGTGGAAGCGCACCTTGTAGCCGACCAGGCTGCCCAGCTCCCGCCCAAGCTCCTGGGAGACCCGAACCGCCAGGCTGCGGGCGGCAATGCGCCGCGGCTGGGTATGGCCGATGCGGCCGTAGAGTCCGCGCCCCAGGGCGAGACAGATCTTGGGCAACTGGGTCGATTTGCCCGAGCCCGTCTCGCCGCACACCACCACGACCGGGTGGCCCGCGATCAGGGCCGCGATCTCCGCCTGCCGCTCGCTCACCGGCAATTCGGGAGGGAAGTCGATGGGGGGCAGCACCGCCCGGCGCTGCTCCACCCGTGCCGCGGAGACCCCGATCGCCTGCCACAGCCCCCTCAGGTCCTCGTCAAGGGGCTTGCCCGCGCGATGGCGATGCTGGAGATCGCGCAATCGCCGGCGCAGACCGTGACGGTCCTGCAGGAGACAGGTCTCGATGTCTCCTGCGGTGGGAAAGGCTTGGGTGCTCATCGGGAAACGGCGCGCCGATGGATAATCAGATGCCGATCGTCACGCGGGGTACTGAGAGAATCAGCAGGGGATATTTCCGGCGGCCGGCTCAGGGGACAGGCACCCTCGGTGCCGACCAGACCCGCCTGGGGCACGCACCCGGCCGCGCCCCCGGCACGGCCGAGCACAACCCGGACGCCATCAGATGGCGACCAGGATTGCCTCCACGCTCGACTTGGCATCGCCGAACAGCATGCGGGTGTTCTCCTTGAAGAACAGGGGATTCTCCACCCCGGCGTAGCCGGTGGCCATGCTGCGCTTCATCACCACCACCGTCTTGGCGCGCCACACCTCGAGCACGGGCATACCGGCAATGGGACTGCCCGGGTCTTCCAGCGCGCTCGGGTTGACGATGTCGTTGGCGCCGATGACCAGCACGGCGTCGGTCTGGGGAAAGTCCTTGTTGATCTCATCCATCTCCAGGACGATGTCATAAGGCACCTTCGCCTCGGCCAGCAGCACGTTCATGTGGCCCGGCATGCGGCCAGCGACCGGATGAATCGCGAACCGGACGTTGACCTTCTTTTCCCGCAGCCGGCGGGCAATCTCCGAGACGGCGTGCTGGGCCTGAGCCACGGCCATGCCGTAACCGGGGACCACCACCACGGATTTTGCGCTCTTGAGCAGCAGGGCCGTCTCTTCCGCCGAGGTCGGAACCACCTCCCCCTGCACACAGCTGCCGGCGATAACCGTCCCTCCCTCGGCACCGAAGCCGCCGGCAATCACCGCCAGGAAACGCCGGTTCATGGCCCGGCACATGATGTAGGAGAGGATGGCGCCACTCGATCCCACCAGGGCACCGGTGACGATGAGGAGATCATTCGACAGCATGAAGCCGGTGGCCGCCGCCGCCCAGCCCGAGTAGCTGTTCAACATCGAGATCACCACCGGCATGTCCGCCCCGCCGATGGCCATGACCATGTGCACCCCAAAGGCAAAGGCGATAAGGGTCATGATCACCAGAAAGACGAGCCCCGCGGGCAGACTCTGGGCGCCGACAAATTTCGCCGCCAGCCAGATACAGAGCAGGCCCATGGCGAGATTGAGCCAGTGGCGCGCGGGCAATAACAGCGGCTTGCTGGTGATACGGGCGCTGAGCTTGCCGAAGGCGATCACCGAGCCGGTGAAGGTGACGGCACCGATGAGCACACCGAGGTAGATCTCCACCTCGTGGATCGCCTTTTCGGTACCGGTGAAATGGGTGCCGACAGAGGGGTCCAGGTAGTTGGCAAACCCCACCAGCACCGCGGCCAGACCCACGAAGCTATGCAGAATGGCCACCAGCTCGGGCATGGCGGTCATCTGCACGCGGGCGGCGACCACCACGCCCAGAATGGCCCCCACGCCCATGCACACGCCCAGGGCCGTGTAGCTGGTGACCTGGGCGCCGGTGATGGTGGCCACCAAGGCGATCACCATACCGATCATGCCGAAGACATTCCCGCGGCGGGCCGTCTCCTGATTGCTCAGCCCGCCTAGCGCGAGGATGAACAGGACACTCGCGGCCAGGTAGGCCGCCGTCAACAGACCTTGCGTCATTGCTCGTCCTCCTTACTTGCGAAACATCTGCAGCATGCGCTGCGTGACGAAGAACCCGCCGAAGATGTTGACGGTGGCGATGAGCACGGCGACGGCCGCCAGTATCCACACCAAGGGCTCGGGGCTCGATATCTGAAGCAGGGCACCGATGACGATGATGCCGCTGATCGCATTGGTCACGCTCATCAGTGGGGTGTGCAAGGCCGGGCTAACATTCCATACCACCATGTAACCGATGAAACAGGCCAGCACGAACACCGTGAAGTGGGCGAGAAAGGCCGGTGGCGATACCCCACCGAGCCCGGCGAGGAGCAGCCCCGCCACCGCCATCAACATCGCCAGGCCCCAGGTGGGCTTCGCCGCCTTGGCCATTGGCGGCGCCACCGGCACCTCGGCCGCCGGCTTGGGCGGGGCGATGGCCGGGGTCTTGAGTGGTGGTGGCGGCCAGGTGATCTCACCGTCCTTGATCACGGTGGCGGTGCGCACCACGTCATCCTCCATGTCGAGGACGATCTGACCGTTGTTCTCCTTGCACAGATCGCGCAGCAGGTGAACCAGATTGGCGCCATAGAGCTGACTCGACTGGGTCGGCAGGCGGCTGGGAAAATCGGTGTAACCAATGATGCTAACGCCCTGCTTCACCACCACCCGACCGGGCTCGGTCAGGGCGCAGTTACCGCCCTGCTCCGCCGCCAGGTCCACGATCACGCTGCCATTCTGCATCGACTCGACCATGCCGGCGGTGATCAGCTTGGGCGCGGGGCGACCGGGAATGAGCGCGGTGGTGATGATGATGTCCACCTCCATGGCCTGGCGGGCGAACAGCTCCATCTCGGCCTTGATGAACTCCGGGCTCATGACCTTGGCGTAACCGCCCGCGCCGCTTCCCTCCTCCTTGAAATCGAGCTCGAGGAACTCCGCGCCCATGCTCTCGATCTGCTCCTTGACCTCGGGGCGCGTATCGAAGGCGCGCACGATGGCGCCCATGCTCCCGGCCACGCCGATGGCCGCCAGGCCCGCCACCCCAGCGCCGATCACCATCACCTTGGCCGGCGGAATCTTGCCGGCGGCGGTGATCTGACCGGTGAAGAATCGCCCGAAGCAGTGGGCGGCCTCGATCACGGCACGGTAGCCGGCGATGTTCGCCATCGAGCTCAAGGCATCGAGCTTCTGCGCGCGCGAGATTCGCGGCACGGCGTCCATCGCCAGTACCGTGACCTTGCGTGCCGCGAGCCGATCCAGAAGCTCCTTGTTCTGAGCGGGCCAGATGAAACTGATGAGCACCGCACCCTCGCGGATCAGGTCCACCTCATCGATGCAGAGCTCCGGATGGGTCTCGGGGGCACGGACCTTGAGCACCAGGTCTGCGCTCGCCCACAGCTTGCGGGCATCGGGCTCGATCTCCGCCCCCTCTTCGCGGTAGGCGTCGTCGGCAAAGTTGGCGCCGGCCCCCGCCCCCGCCTCGAGTGTCACGGAAAAACCCAGTTTGATGAGCTGCTCCACCGTCTCCGGGGTAGCCGCAACGCGCCTTTCATCGGCGTGGATCTCTTTCGGGATCCCGATCTTCATCGGCATGATCCATCCTCCAGTTGTTGTTGTTGACTGGGGCCCGCCGGACCCATCCTCTTCGGCATCAACCGAAGCGCATCCGCCGGATCTCATTGGGCGAGCGAATCGGGGTCGCTGCCGACGATCGCCATCCCCGTGGTTCTCCGACAGCCTTCAGGAAACCAGGGGCCCCGCAGGGTGGAAACCGCGTCGAATTATGCGCCCTCACCGGTGGCGGTCAAGGTTAAAGGGTCCCGCACTCGCCCACGGCGGGCCATTCGCCCTCCGTCCCCCTCGCCAACCCTTGCTCGCCGCGGAGGGCTCCCCCCTCCCTGGTCGAGCGTCGCCCCGAAACCTTGAGCGCCACGACAGAAACTTTTCGTCGACTGTGGGATCTCGCTTCAGGCGCGTCCGCGGTAGGGAAAGTCGCCGTCAAGCCCCTTGAATGGTTTCAGTACCGATCCGCTAACCGTACTGCTTGAAGATCTCGATCACGTGGGAGGCGATCTCTTCGATCGACTGACTGGTGGTGTCAATCACCGGGATTCCCAGTTGGGCGAGAATCCGCAGGCCACTGCGAACGTCGGTCTGGCATTGGATGAGGGAGGAATACCGGCTGCCTGGTCGGCGCTCCTCGCGGATCCGATGCAGTCGCTCGGGGGCTATGGTGAGCCCCACCAATTTCTGGACGTTGCGCATCACCGCATCGGGGAGCAGGCTGCGCCCGAAATCTTCCTCGGTCAGAGGGTAGTTCGCCGCCCGCATGCCGAAGTGAATGGCCAGGTACATGCTGGTGGGCGTCTTCCCGGTACGGGATACCCCGAGCAGGATGACGTCGGCGTGATCGAAGTTCTCCGGGCGTACCCCGTCATCGTTCGACATAGCGAAGTTGAGGGCATCGATGCGCTTGGTGTAGGAGCCGGGCTGGGTGATGGCATGGCTGCGGCCCGAGAGCCGGCTGGGCCGCACCCCCAGCTCCGCCTCGAGCGTAGCCATGAAGGTGTCGAACATCTCGATGTAAAGGCAATCGCCGCCGCGCAGAACCGCGCGGATCTCGTCGTCGAGCATGGTTCCGAAAACGATGGGCCGCACCCCATGACGTTCCTTGGCCGCACCCACGCGCTGCACGAGCGCGCGCGCCCGAGCGAGGGTGTTGATGTAGGGCATGTAAACCCGCTCGAACTCGAGGGTCTCGAACTGGGAAAGCAGACTCTGTCCCATCGCCTCCGCGGTGAGGCCCGTGCTCTCTGAAACGAAAAAGACCGTACGCATGCTTGCAGGCTCTCAGCTTAGGTAAGACAGCCACCCCCCGTTCCCTGAGTCGGCGGCATGAGCGGTTGCAGGATGACGCCTATCGATGATGCATATCAATGACAGAAAGCGGTGCTTCCACTCCAATGGGGTGGTGCGCGGTGTGGCGATCGGCAACCCGTCCGGCCCGTCGCAGGGCGAATCCGCCGCCGCGCGTATTCCCCTAACCTCAGAGGCAGTACCCATGACTTCCATCCGCACCGACCAGGATCTCCGCAGGGCCCTCGAGGGCCTCTCCCCCGAACGTCAACGCCAGCTTGGGGGGCACTTCGTGCAGAGTGTCCTGCATCTGTGCCAGGAGCCCCGGGTGGACCGAGCCGTCGCAACCGCAATAGACCCCAAGAGCTCGCCGGCCGACCTGCAGGACGCCTTCATCGCGGCCAAAAGCTATGCGCGCAAGACCTACACCGCCTGCGGTACCGATGCCCAGTGGCTGGAGCAGGCCGACCACTTCGTCGCCGCGGCCGTGGCCGCCGCGCTGTTGCCCCCGGAGATGGCCGGAGAATCCTATAACTGGGCCTGGAAGGCGGCCATCCAGGCGCGCATGGCCAAGAACTGTGAAATGATGGAGCGGGAAGAGGGCGAGGTCGACAACGAGGCACAGCGGCAGTACCGCATCGCCACCGAGCTTCTCAATCTCTGAACGCCAGGGCGGCCTCAACGCCCCACCGCGGATTACGCCTCGGTGGCGGCGAGCATCTCGTCGTAGATCGCCCAGGCCGCCTGAGCCTGCGCTTGGGTGATCCGCTCGGTGGCATAACCGAGGTGCACCACCAGGAAATCGCCCGGCACCAGCTCGGTATCGGCCAACATGAGCAGGCTCACCTCCCGCTCCACACCCTTGGCCTCACAGCGAGCGAGTAGCCCCTCGAGGGTCTTGATCTGCATGGGCACACCCAGGCACATCGTTGAATCGAGCCCCTTATCCAGCAACCGGATCAAAGCTTAGCCAGTTTGCCAATGCCAACACAAGCGATCCGCGGAGTGACCCCGCGCGCCCTCGGGACCGAGACGGGCCGAATCCTGGTGCTCGGCCTCGGCAACGACCTGCTCACCGACGAGGCGGTGGGCATCCGGGTGATCCGCCACCTCGCCGAGCGGCAGCCCCGCCCCGAGGGGGTGGATCTCCTCGACGGGGGCACCCTGAGCTTCACCCTGGCGGGTCCGATTGCCGCAGCCACCGGACTGATCGTCGTGGACGCCGCCCGCCTTGGCGCGACACCCGGCACGGTGGGGGTGTTCGAGGGCGAGGCGATGGACCGCAAGCTCGCCGGCGCCTGCAGCAGCGTGCATGAGGTTGGGCTCACCGACCTTCTCGACATTGCCCGCCTCACCGACAGCCTGCCCCCGCGCCGGTGTCTGGTCGGCATCGAGCCCGCCGAGATCGGTTGGGGCAGCGCCCTCACGCCCGCCGTGGAAAGCGCCGTGCCTGCAGCAGCCGCCAGGGTAGTCGAGATCATCGAGCGCTGGCGTCGACATCCGACGCGCACGCCGGGCACCGGCCCAGGCTACCCGTGAAGACCCGGCGTCCAAGTCGGCGCGGGGCTCCTGGAGCAGTTTTTTGCTCAACCAGGTCTTTCTGGGACGAAAGTAGTGGGAAATCTCACCGTTCACTGCGCTAGATCAAAAACCGTGGGGCAGTTCTGCAATAGAATTTGGTGAAACGCTTAAATACCAGCGCACCCTGGGTATGCTCCCCGAACTCGCCACTGCTTGCGTCTGCCCTGAGTCCCCCGTACCCCCGGACTGGGGCAACACCCTGCCCTTGCTGCATGAGATCCGCCATGCCCTGCAGCGGTTGATCGAAACGGGCGCGCCTTCCGCCATCGACCTGCGCGCCCTGCCCTTCGGGCCGGGCGATGAGGCGCAACTGCTCGCGATCCTGGGACAGGGTGAGGTGACGATCGCGATCGAGGCCCTGGGTCCGACCCGGATCTGGGAGACCGCCTACACCGGGGTCTGGGTGGTCGAGCACTGCAATACCGAGGGAGCACGCATTGCCCTATGCATCGAGGTCACCCACGTACCCGAGATCCTGTTGTCCCAGCCGGGCGACCTAGACCGGGCCCTGATCGCGCTCGATGGGGCCCTCGCCGCCAGCCCGGCGGATCTCTCTGGCCGTCCGCAATCCTTGTGAGGAGCGTCTATGGCTACCACCAAGACCCTAGGTGAAGTCCTGCGAGAGAATGGGGTGACCCGGCGGGGCTTTCTCAAATTCTGCGCCGCCACCGCTTCCCTCATGGCGTTGCCGCCGAGCCTGGTCCCGGCCCTTGCCGCGGCCCTGGAGAAGGCACGCCGTCCCTCGGTGATCTGGCTTTCGTTCCAGGAGTGCACCGGTTGCACCGAGTCGCTCACCCGTAGCCATACCCCCACCGTGGAGGGACTGATCCTCGAGCATATCTCGCTCGATTATCACCATACCCTGCAGGCCGCCTCGGGCGATGCCGCCGAGCACGCCCGAGAGGACGCCATGAAGGAGAACTTCGGTCACTACATCCTGGTGGTCGACGGCTCGGTGCCACTGGCAAACCCGGGCTACTCCACCATCGCCGGCATCACCAACCGAGTGATGCTCGAGGAGGCGGTCAAAGGGGCGGCGGCGGTCATCGCCATGGGCACCTGCGCCGCCTTCGGCGGTCTGCCGGGTGCCGCTCCCAACCCCACCGGCGCGGTGAGTGTTGGGGAACTGGTCAAGGGCAAGCCGGTGATCAATGTCTCGGGCTGCCCCCCGGTACCCCTGGTGATCACGGGTGTACTGGCGCAGCTCCTGACCTTCGGCACCCTCCCGGCGCTCGACGGCTACGGCCGACCGCTGGCCTTCTTCGGTCAATCGATCCACGACCGCTGCTATCGCCGCCCGTTTTACGACAAGGGGCTGTTTGCCGAGAGCTTCGACGACGAGGGGGCACGCAAGGGTTGGTGCCTGTACCGCCTCGGCTGCAAGGGCCCAATGACCTATAACGCCTGCGCCACCATGAAGTGGAACCAGGGTACCAGTTGGCCGGTGGAATCCGGTCACCCCTGCCTGGGTTGCGCCGAGCCCCATTTCTGGGATGCAGGGGGCTTCTACGAGGCCCTCTCGGTGCCCACGGCCGCCATCGCCCGGACCGCCACCTACGCGGCCGTCGGCGGGGTGGCGCTGGGGGCGGCCATGGGAATCCTGGGTCGGACCACACGGCAGAAGGCCACCGCCCAGCGGCAGCCGGTCAGCGTCGACGAACTGGAGCAGACACCATGATCAATCCGATGGACTTCCTCGCCTGGGTGCGGGGCCCCGCGTTCGACATCGCCCTCGCCGTGTTCGTCGTCGGCATGCTGGTTCGGCTGCTGGAGATCTTCCTCCTGGGTCGCCGGCCCAATTATGCCCAAGCCCGGGGTGGGGAATGGGGCCCTGGGCTGCGAACGATGGTCAGCCGCTCGCTCGCCGACCCCGGCACCTTCAAGCGGGCGCCCTTCAACGTCATCGTCGGCTGGATCTGGCACGTAGGGTTCCTGATCGCCCTTCTGCTGTTCGTGCCCCATATCGAGCTGGTGAAGAAAACACTCGGCATCGGCTGGCCCGGGCTGCCGAACCCGGTCGTCGATGCCGCCTCCGCCATCGCCATCGTGGCGCTGGTGGCCATGCTGATCCATCGGGTGCAGCACCCGGTGATGCGGTTCCTCAGCACCTTCGAGGATTACCTCACCTGGACCTTGACCCTGCTGCCGCTGTTGACCGGCTACCTGGCCTATCACCGGCTGATCAATCCCTATCCGCTGGCGCTCGGGCTGCACATCCTGAGTATCGAGCTGTTGCTGATCGCCTTTCCCTTCACCAAGCTGACCCACGCGGTCACCGCCTTTATCGCCCGCTGGTATAACGGCGCCATCTTCGGACGCAAGGGGGTGCGAGCATGAGCGAGCTATCACTCGAGCGCGGCCTGCAGGCCTTTCGCCAGGAGATGGACGCGGCCGTCGCCGCCTTCTTCTCGAGCTGTGTGCATTGCGGGCTGTGCGCGGAGGCCTGCCCCTTCTTCGTCGAGACCCAGGACCCCAAGTACACGCCGATCCACAAGCTGGAGCCCCTGCGCCTGGTCTGGGAGCAGGAGTTCACCCTGTGGGGTCGGATCAAACGGACCCTGGGCCTCTCCCGCCCCGTCACCGACGCGATGCTCGCCGAATGGGAGGAGCTGCTCTACGACTCCTGCAGCATGTGCGGCCGCTGCTCACTGGTGTGCCCGGTGGGAAATGACATCCAGTACATGGTACGCAAAGCCCGCGAGGGGATGGTGGCCGCGGGCCACGCCCCGGAGGGCCTGATCGGCGCCGCCGCGCGTGCCATACGCATCGGCAGCCCCATGGGCCTCAAGTTCAAGACCCTCCAGGTCCAAATCGAGCACGTACAGGCCGATACCGGTCTGGAGATCCCGGTGGACCGGCAGGGCGCGGACTTTCTGGTGCTCCTCTCCTCCATGGAGATCATCAATTTCCCCGAGTATCTGGAGGCCATTGCCCGGATCTTCGAGCAGGTGGGGATCACCTGGACACTGAGCTCAGAGGCCTTCGAGGCCACCAACGCCGGCATCCAGATCGGCTCCAAGGACATCGCCCGCGAGCTGGTAGAACGGGTGGTGCGGGCGGCGGAAAAGCTCGGGGTCAACAATGTGATCAGCCCCGAGTGCGGTCACGCCTACACCGCCATCCGCTGGGAAGGGCCCAACCTGATCGAGCGCCCCTACCCGTTCCGGGTGTTCCACATCATCGAGCTGCTCGATGAGTGGCGCGCGAGCGGCAAGCTCAAAACCGAGGGCAAGGAGAGCGATCGCCTCACGATGCACGACCCCTGCAATCTGGCCCGCAAGAGCGGCGTCATTGAGCAACAGCGCAATCTCATGAACCTGGTGGCCGAAAACTTCGTCGATCTCAAGGAGCACGGCCGATGGCAGTGGTGCTGCGGAGCCGGCGGTGGGGTGAGCAGCAACGAGCGCGCGACGGAGCTGCGCATGCGCGCCTTCAAGCGCAAGAAGGCCCAGATCGAGGAGGTCGCGCCCGAGCGCATCGTCACCATGTGCGCCACCTGCCGCACCCAGCTCGAAGAGGGCCTGGAGGAGAACAACATGAGCATCCCGGTGGTGGGGCTCACGGAGATGATCGCCGAGCACCTGGTCGACGCGAAATCGGACTGAGCGGCCGATCCCTGGCGTCCTGTCCCCTCGTGGGCCGCTGACTGAGAGAACAAACAATGAGCGAACGCATCGTCGTCGACCCGATCACCCGCATCGAGGGTCACCTGCGCATCGAGGCCCAGTTGGAGGGCAACCGCATCGCCCAGGCCTATTCCTCGGGCACCATGGTGCGCGGCATAGAGATCATCCTGCAGGGACGCGACCCCCGCGATGCCTGGGCCTATGTCCAACGCATCTGCGGGGTGTGCACCCTGGTGCATGCCATGGCCTCGATCCGGGCGGTGGAGGATGCGCTCCACTACCCGATCCCGCCCAATGCCCAGCTGATTCGCAACCTGATGATCGGCGCCCAGTATGTGCACGACCACGTCATGCACTTCTACCACCTGCATGCCCTCGACTGGGTGGACGTGGTCTCGGCCCTGAGCGCGGACCCCAAGGCCACCGCCAGCCTGGCCCAGTCCCTCAGCCATTGGCCCAAGGCCTCACCGGGCTATTTCTCGGATGTTCAGCAGCGCGTCAAGCGCTTCGTCGAATCGGGGCAACTGGGTATCTTCAAGAACGGCTACTGGGGTCACCCGGCCTACAAGCTCCCGCCGGAGGCCAACCTTATGGCCGTGGCCCATTACCTCGAGGCACTGGCCTGGCAGCGGGACGTGGTTGCACTCCATGCCATCTTCGGCGGCAAGAACCCCCACCCCAACTTCGTGGTCGGCGGGGTGCCCTGCCCCATCGACCTCGACTCCGACTCCGCCATCAACGCCAAGCGTCTCGCCCAAGTGCAGGACGTGATCACCAAGATGCAGGAGTTCGTCGAGCTGGTCTATCTTCCCGATACCCTTGCCATCGCCTCCTTCTACAAGGACTGGGGCACCCGCGGCGAGGGCCTGGGGAACTTCCTGAGCTACGGCGACCTGCCCACCGGTGACACCAACGATCCCTCGGGGTTCCTGTTCCCGCGGGGCGTCATCCTCAACCGCGACCTCGGCACCGTCCATGAGGTGGACCTGCACGATCAGAGCCAGATTCAGGAGTACGTCGGTCACTCCTGGTACCGCTATCGGGGGGGCAACGACAAGGGGCTGCATCCCTACGCCGGGGAGACCGAGCTGCAATACAACGAGCGGGGCGGGCCTACGCCGCCCTATCAGCACCTCGATGTGGACCAGGGCTACTCCTGGCTCAAGTCGCCCCGATGGAAGGGTCATGCCATGGAGGTCGGGCCCCTGGCCCGCGTGCTCCTCCTCTACGCCACCGGGCACCAGCCCACCCGCGAGCTCGCCCAGACGGTGCTGAAAAAGCTCGACCTGCCCATTGATGCCCTGTTCTCGACGCTGGGTCGCACCGCCGCTCGAACCCTGGAGACCAAGATCGTCGCCGATGCCCTGCAGGGCTGGTTCGATGCCCTGATCGCCAACATCAAGGCCGGCGATACTAAGACCTTCAACCAGACCCTATGGGAGCCCTCCACCTGGCCGAAGAAGTGCCAGGGCGCCGGCTTCATGGAGGCCCCACGCGGGGCGCTCGGACACTGGATCGTGATCGAGAACGGGCGCATCGCCAACTACCAGGCGGTGGTGCCCTCCACCTGGAACGCGGGACCCCGCGACCCCCAGGGCCAACCCGGCGCCTACGAGGCCGCGCTCGCGCACAACACCGAGCTCCTCGACCCCAAGCAGCCGGTGGAGATCCTGCGCACCATCCATAGCTTCGACCCCTGCATCGCCTGCGCCGTGCACCTCAGCGACGAAAACGGCACCGAGATGCTCAAACTCCAGGTCTGCTGAAGCCAAAGCGTCACAAAACACCGCCCTCGAAACCGCGCCCAGCCTGGGACAGGGCGACGCGACTCTTGGGGGCGACCCAAGGTCGCCGGACACCGACCGATCTCCAAGCCCCCCACCAGGTGCCGGCGCGGGTTCTTTGCCGCAAAAACTGCGGGCTTGCCCTTGCGACCAGCGCAGACTCTGCTATCCTTTTATACGCGCATCAACAGAACTTTTGGAGTTGCGCGAGCTAAACCCTAACAACAACTGATAAGCACAACCTGCTACCAAAGGAGTTTGGAGGAAACGCATGACTGACACGAGCCTGAGCAGCGTCGAGGGCCATGGCAAGGCGTCCGTCGATTTCGACGAAGATGGCTTCCTGACCGATGCCCATCGCTGGACCAAGCAGACCGCACGGATGATCGCCGAGAGCGATGGGGTAGGACCACTTGGCCCGGACCATTGGGCCATCATCTTCTACCTTCGCGAGCATCACCTGACCTACGGATCTCTCCCCCCGATGTCTCAGGTATGCCGCACCCATCACCTCGACCGCAACGCGGTGCAGCGATTATTCGGCGGTTGTCGTCAGGCATGGCGTATCGCCGGTTTGCCGAACCCCGGTGAAGAAGCAAAAGCCTACATGCAGTGACCTCCAGGCGGCCCCTCCGGGGCCGCCTTTTTCACCCCCGCCCCTCCGGCTCGGCGCGTTCCACCCGCTGGAACCCCCGCGGCAATAGCTTTCCTCGCAGACCCCGCTCGCCCTGGTAGATATCGAGATCACTCGGCTTCAGGGTGAAATGGCGCTTGCCTGAGTGGAGCGTCAGGCTCGCTCCCGCAGGCACCACCGCGATGACCGCGAGGAACTCCTCGCGGGTAACGAGACGCTTGGGCGGGATCTGCATGATCTTGTGGCCCTTACCGCGACCGAGCTCCGGCAACTGCGCCACCGGGAACACCAGCAGGTGACCGGTGTTGGAGATGGCCACCAGACGATCCCCTTGCATCTGCTTGACCGCCACCGGCGGCATCACGCGCGACCCCGGCGGCAACGTGAGCACCAGCTTTCCCGCCTTGTTACGGCTGAGGAGCTCCTTGAACGCCGTCACGAACCCGTACCCCGCATCCGAGGCCAGCACATAGCGCTGCTCCGCCTCGGCGCCGAGCACGGCGACGAAACTGGCCCCCGCCGGCGGGGTGAACCGCCCGGTCAGCGGCTCCCCCTGCCCTCGGGCCGAGGGCAAGGTGTGGGTGGTCGCCGAGTAACTGCGCCCGGTGGAGTCCAGGAATACCGAGGGCTGACTGCTACGAAGATAAGCGGTGGCGAGATGCCGATCGCCTGCCTTGTAGCTCAAACCATTGGGATCGATCTCGTGACCCTTGGCCAGGCGCACCCAGCCCTTTTCCGACAACACCACCGAGACCGGTTCGTTGGGGGTGACGTCCGTCTCGGACAGGGCTACGGGGGCACTGCGCTCCACCAGCGGTGAACGGCGCGCATCGCCGTAGCGCTCGGCATCCGCCTCGATCTCCTTGCGGATGAGAGTCTTGAGGCGCTGCTCCGAGCCCAGGGTCTGCTCCAACCACTCCCTCTCCTTGGCCAGTTCCGCCTGCTCCGCGCGGATCTTCATTTCCTCCAGACGCGCGAGCTGGCGCAACCGGGTGTTGAGCACATACTCGGCCTGAGCATCGGTGAGGCCGAAGCGGGCCATGAGTGCGGCCTTGGGCTCGTCCTCGGTGCGGATGATGCGGATCACCTCGTCGATGTTGAGAAGGGCGATCAGCAGACCATCGAGCAGGTGCAGCCGTTCCAGTACCTTATTCAGCCGATGATCGAGGCGCCGGCGCACCGTGCGGGTGCGGTATTCCAGCCACTCCGCCAGGATCTCGCGCAGGCTCATCACCCGCGGCCGACCATTGAGCCCGATCAGATTGAGGTTGACCCGATAGGTACGTTCGAGGTCGGTGGTAGCGCAGAGATGCGACATCAGCCGTTCCACATCCACCCGGTTGGAGCGAGGAATGATGACCAAACGGGTCGGGTTCCCATGATCTGACTCGTCGCGCAGGTCATCGATCATGGGCAGCTTCTTCTGCTGCATCTGAGCGGCGATCTGCTCGAGCACGCGGTTGCCAGAGACCTGATAGGGAAGCGCGGTGATGACGATATCGCCCTGGTCAAGCTCGTAGCGGGCACGCAGCCGCAGGCTTCCGCCGCCGGTCTCGTAGAGGCGCCGAAGCTCGTTGGCCGGGGTGATAATCTCCGCAGCGGTCGGGAAGTCGGGTGCCGGCACATGCTCGAGCAGCTCGGCCACCGTGGCATCGGGGTGCTCGAGCAGATGGACGCAGGCGCGGGCCACCTCGCGCAGGTTGTGAGAGGGGATGTCGGTGGCCATGCCCACCGCAATGCCGGTGGCGCCGTTGAGCAGCAGGTTGGGCAGACGCGCCGGCAACAGCTTGGGCTCCTCCAGCGTACCGTCGAAGTTGGGCACCCAATCGACCGTGCCCTGATCGACTTCCGCAAGCAGAAGCTCCGCGTAGCGGGTGAGCCGCGCCTCGGTATAGCGCATGGCGGCGAAGGACTTGGGCTCGTCCGCCGAGCCCCAGTTGCCCTGGCCATCGACCAGCGGATAACGGTAGGAGAAGTCCTGAGCCATGAGCACCATGGCCTCGTAGCAGGCGGTGTCGCCGTGGGGGTGGAATTTACCCAGCACATCACCCACGGTGCGGGCCGACTTCTTGTGCTTGGCGCTGCCCGAGAGGCCAAGCTCGGACATCGCGTAGAGGATGCGCCGCTGCACCGGCTTGAGGCCATCGCCCACGTGGGGCAAGGCGCGGTCGAGGATGACGTACATGGAGTAGTCGAGATAGGCCTTCTCGGCGAAGACCCGGATCGGCATGCTATCCCAGCCCTCTTGGCCGTTGCCGTTCGCTGAAGCGGTTGTCGTCACCTCATCTACCCCTCATCCCGATCTGGAAGTACTCGATCGCAGCGACCGAACCGAGGCCCAAGGCGTCTAGCTCTTTGGCCCGCAGCCAACCTGGTTGCGCCTCGGTCCCCTCACCCCGCGCC